>Ga0209495_1001555_pt1 | contig 15937 bp, 13 predicted proteins | sample EN1Hudsemesocosm_FD_184629 | JGI IMG/M metagenome (GOLD analysis project Ga0209495, IMG submission 184629) | Methane-oxidizing microbial communities from mesocosms in the Hudson Canyon - EN1E Hudson Canyon (SPAdes) (version 2) | ecosystem: Environmental > Aquatic > Marine > Cold seeps | place... | reverse complement strand
GATTAATTTATCAATGGAAAACTGGAGATATTGTTATGAAAACACAAAGCACCCCCATGATTTCAGTTGTTATTCCACTTTATAACAAGTTGGATCATATTATTAGAACTGTCGATTCAGTACTTGCTCAAACGTTTACTGATTATGAGCTCATCATTGTTGATGATGGTTCGACCGATGGCAGCCCAACTTTAATTGAAAGACGTAGAGGTGAATATATCAAGCTTATTCGCCAAGTAAATGAAGGGGTGTCGAATGCCCGAAACCATGGAAGTAAAGTAGCGCGAGGTGAGATTATTGCGTTTATTGATGCCGATGATACTTGGGAGCCACACTTCTTGGCAGAAATTGTGAATATGTACTCAGAGCATCCTGAAGCTGACTGTTTTACAACGAGTTATCAGTTTGTTGTAGGCCGTGGTCGGTATCATAACCCGAAGATTCGTTTCAAAAAACGAATGCGAACTTCAGGCTTACTAGATGATTATTTTGAAGTTAGTGCTCGCGGGGACCTGCCATTTATGATGTCTAGTTTCTGCATTAAGCGAAATTTTTATAATCGGCTTCATGGTTTTCCTGAAGGGGTGACGATGGGCGAAGACCAAGACTTATTTGTGCGAGCTGCATTGAATGGTCGTATCGTTTACAGCCCAAGCGTATTAGCCTTTTATCATTTAGATTCTAGCAATCGTGCTTGTCAACGTATTGTGCCTAGAGAAGAGTGCAGCTTTAGCAAGTATGTTTATGAACAAACGAAAAATGAAGCATTTAGTCCAAGTTTGCGTGAGAATATGAATAACTACTCCGCCTCGCACCTCTTACATATTGCATCATTAAACATTCGAATAGGGCGGTTAGAGATTGCAAAGAGTCTATTGGATGATGAACGTTGCCAGCGCCAACCCTTAAAATATATGTGGTGGATGGCCAATTATTGGTTGAACAGACTAATGGCAGGAAGAGCAAAAATAACTTGGGTTTGATGTCGTTATAAATTTGTGCAACTTGGTTTGGAAGTTCCTTTAATGGTCATTCTCGCGTAGCGGGAAGCAATCATCTTTTTTAGGCTTGAAGTTATTGGCTCCCGTGTATTCCCGAGCGCGCGATCTTGCTTAGCAGGCAAGGTCAAAGAATTCCACTATGATGATCTTCGTTGTTTCTGTTCCAAAGCTTGGCGAGAAAGGTCTTGCAACTTAAACCGTATACAGGAACATTACTGAAGTTCAACGCGAAGCCCTTTCTTTTTTAAAAGGGCAAAAGCAGATATCATGTGATGGATAAAATTGCATCTAAATATTCGATTTATCTGTTAATGTAGAAATGTGATAGCTGCTGGTGATCCCGGCCACCATTTTTAGATACTGAACAACCCAACAACGGTTTAGTGTTTGAAATAGTAGAATCAGCCTTCAAAACCCAAGGCTATGACTTGGAGGATAAAGTTTTTCCTTGGGCAAGAGCCTTAAATAGAGTGAAAGAAGCTGATTATGATGTATTGCTCGCAACTTGGTATACCGAAGTTAGGAATGAGAGTTTACTCTCTAGATGTTCCAGCGGAAAGTTAAATCTCTTAGGCATATACTTAAGAAGTAATTGAAGCTAAATTGCACTCGATAAGTGTTCTACTTGGTAGAATGACATCACTTGGTCAAAACTTAAATACTCAAAATGATTACTATTAAGAGCCATAAATTTCTGACCAATCAATTCACCGCCAGGCCAGGTTATATGACTTTTGTCTTTATAAAGAACGACATTTTGTATGTCTGACTTACACAGTCCATCTGAACAAATTACCTGATTAAAGTCTGCAAACCTAAGAGCAGGGTATTCATTCGCAATGGCTTTAAAAATGTGAAATAACTCGGTGTTGTCATTAACATATTCTGTTAATAATTTAGTCGTTCGTATTGTGTTGGCTAGAGGTGAGTGATTGTTAAAGTGAGCACGTTCGATGTCAATGTTATAGCGTGGTACCTCTAGGGTAATGACTGGCTGCTTATTTGATTGCAGTATTAGGTCAATACTATTTCGTAGGCCGTTAATAATGTCTTCTTTGCCTTCTGTACCGGCCAATTCAAGGTAACGTAACCAAGCGCCTGACATAATTACCGTATTGATTTTATTCTTATCTTTCAGCATTTTGGTTAACGCTTTATTTCTAGCCAGACAGGTTTGTAAATACGTTTTTTCTATGTAAAGAGACGTATCTAGAAAGGGAGGGCAGGCATCATGTGTCAGATTGATGAACGATTCATGTCTGGTTTCATAAATTGTATTCAATACACCGGTATAAGCATTTGCGTGTGAGTCCCCCCATAAAAATGTTCGTGGTTCATGCTTATTGTTACCTAAAATGCATTGACGGGTATCTGGCATTGCAGGGGTAGTTAAGTGGCAAGTTCCAGGTTGTAGGTGTGCGTAAGTTTGTTGTCTTAATAACTGGTTTTGCTTGTCTTGTGTAAAAATAACTACGGTGGTTAGTGCGACTATTAATGACGCAGGTACTACGTAGCAAACCATCAGAAATTGTGTGAAATTCCATTTTCGATAACGTAGAGGTTTCTCAAAATAATGATAACTGAGGATTGATAGAAGTATTGAAAAACATACAATTGCTAAAGACATCAATATGTTTAGGTCATATTGCAAATATTTTATATAAGCAATAATCGGCCAGTGCCAAAGATAAAGTGAATAGGATAGCAGGCCAATATAAACAAGTACTTTATTTTCTAGCATTTTGAAGGGCCCTGCATAAATAATCATTGCCGCCCCTAAGCACGGTAACAATGCATAGTAGCCAGGAAATATGTCTTGCTTAGAGAGTGTTACGCTACAAGCGAAAATTATAATTAACCCTGAAATACTTAATATCGATGAAAGAGTTTTGTTTTCAGTTTGTAAGCTCTTAGGTGTGAAAACTAACAACGAACCTATTAATAACTCCCCGATACGACTTGGCAATAAAAAATAAGCGGCAGATGGCTTGTTAATCGCTAGCCATTGTGAAGTTATAAACAGACAGGGCAAACTGATTAATAAAATTGTGAAAATACGTTCTTTAGAGAAAAAGCGACTGGCTACTAATAGCGCTGTTGGCAGGATAAAATAAAATTGTTCTTCAACACCTAGTGACCAAGTATGCAGTAAAGGCATTAAATCAGAAGCTTGGCTAAAGTAGCCACCAGATGATTGCCAGAAATACATATTTGACGAGAAAAAAGTAGCGGCCATCAGGCTTTTCCACAAATGAGACAGGTCGTGAGGCTGTAAAATAAACTGTCCAATGTATACCGTGATAAACCCTACAAGAAAAAAAACGGGAAAAATTCTTTTTACACGACGTTTATAAAAGACCACGTAACTAAATTGCTTTTCATTTATTTCCTTGTAAATAATATTGGTAAGCAGGTAGCCTGAGAGTACAAAGAAAATATCGACGCCGATGAATCCTCCCTGAATAAAAGGAAACCCTGCGTGGTAGAAGAGTACAAGTAAAACTGCAATTGCTCTTAAGCTATCAATGTCAGCACGATACTGCATAAGTTCACCATACTCCGTATCTGTTTATTTATTTACGGTAATAATGCCATTCAAAATGGGAGCATTATCCACCTATAGCAATTCGCTCAGGTGCACCCCTTCAATCAAGTCAATTCCCATGAGTGATTTCAATACATATAGAGCTAGAAACCCTATAGGAAGTAGCATACATAGCATGACATATACACTAAGTAGGGCGCTGCCGAGAGCTGTCTTGTGTCTTCGGTGGGCTTCTTTATCACGCGTGGGTTTACGCTTGTCTCGACCCATCAATAAAACGAAGTACATGCGAAAAAAAAATAAAGGTATAACGCCACGAAAGTCGAATGGGTGTTTTTGATAGGGTTTATTCGCACGAATAGCGGTTTCAATTGCATGAACTTGAGTGGGGGTTAACGTAGCACGAACGTTAGCATCAATACTTTCATAAACATGGTGTGTGAAGGCGTCTGTGTGATGATCAATTTTAATTGTCATATGGCTTGAGCTCTCAATGACGCGGGGTAGTAGCGTTTTTTAGGGGAAATCAATAGGAACAAACACCAAAGTGTACTACAAATGACAACGGTGATACCTGTTGCGAAGGTTGTGGTGGGTTGCATGTAAAGGATGCCCGCAATCAAAGAAGTGGTGCAGGTCACAATGATTTTAGTTTCAAACAACGGGTTGTCTTGTGCTCGATGAATAAGCCCTTTGTGGTCAATAAGTAAGGTTGGAATCGCGGCAATACAAAGCAGAGAAACAAGGTTGGTGGCTTCTTTCCAGCGCGTATCAAATAACCACTCTACATAAAATTGTGCAGCAAGTGCTTGCATGATGAATAGTGCACAGACACATAGTGAAAAAGGCCATGCATGACGTTTAAATGTATTGGCTCGGACTTGTGAGTTTGTCCTGAATTGCTGACACAGAAATGGGTAAAGCGATGTGATGTAGGCGATTGAAATTGACTGGGCAATGCCAAGTCCTGCACTTTTAGCAAAGCTATACAAACCAAATAATTCAGGACTAAGTAATCGTGCAGCGAATAAAGAGTCGGCTTGAAAACGCAGTGTACGACTTAACTCGCTCACAAATGTTTTGGACGAAAATGATATATTCTGTTTTAGAATTACCCATTGGCAACGGTAGGTGATGAGTTCACTGGGCAAGCGATAAAACAAACTCACCCAAAGTATCGCCGCTGCTATTTTGGCATAGGCAATGGCAAATATGCTTGATTCAAAATAGACATACATGGCAATAAACAGGTTTTCAAAAGCGATGCAGCAACCTGATGCAATGCCATAAAATCTTAATTTATTTTGTCGTTGTTGTTCAAAAATACGTACGGTGACGATGGGGTAGAATATATGTGCGATGGCCATATATTTTAGTAAATCTGCTAATAGAGGTTGTTGGTAATACTGTGCGATCCAGTCTGCCAGAATGATTTGACTGAAGGCAATAGCCAGAACGACAAACCATTGTAATGTCGCTGCATTTTGTAGGGTATCGAGGAGTTCGTTGTTATCGCACTGAATGATTTTTGTGCCAGAACCCAGGCGAGCAAATACACGAAATAGTTCATGAATGACCAGTGCCAGCATAGCTAACCCGTATTCGCTGTTTGTGAAATTAGCCGCTAATACAAATAAGGTGACGATGCGTGAAGCGCGTGAAAGTACTTCTGCGACCATCATCCATGAAAAATTATGGATGAATGGCATGTCTGATAGCCGCTTATATAATAGTTTTAGTTTGGCTATCACAGAGTCACCATGTACGTGTTGTGTGAATGGCGGGCTGCTGGTAGTGGTAGGCTATCGATGATTTTAATGTATCTGGATTTATGGGGTTAAATACCTCTAATGCAAATAACATCGAGAATAACAACGCTAACCAAGGGGGGATTTTGCCAACGTAAGTGTTCATGTCTTTGCTCCTGTAAACTCAAAAATATTATGTCGCAAATGATGGTCGTTTATTGCTCTTTAATAAGTAGTTCAATATTAGTGCCAATAATAAACTTGATATAAAACAGATGGTTATTGGTGTTGTTGTTTTTCTATATGCAAATTGCGAGGCGTTATTTTTATTATGCATCGCATTTTTTTTGTTTTGACTGCAGGGATTATGTATGGCGATGTTTAGTTTGAGGCGCTTGTTTAAATAAGGGGTAATGGTCGATCACTTTTTGGGTTAAGGCATTTAGTTGGTGATAAAACTGATGTGTGTTGTGCGCTTTGTCGCGCTTGTTTTGAGTTTGGGTAAATCGACGAATTCTTTTTATTGCAGCTAATACATAATGATAAGACCGTTCTATGCAGTGGTGTAAGAAAGGAGGCTTAAAGTCATTATGCAATGGGCCTTGGCTATAATGTCGAATATAATCGTTAAGTGTTGGGTTATGGTTATTGTTCCAACGTTTATCGATAAATGCTAAAAAATTACAATGCTTAGCGTAGTGAATGATATGGCCATTTTCACCCCAACCTACGTCATCTTCTTCGGGAATAGAGCGGGTAGCACCGTTGATGATATTTGAAAATAGTTGATAGGTGCTTTTAGTATTTTCTATGATTAAGACACCTGAGTTCAAACGTCCACTATAGCCTTTGCAGGCATAAAGGTGTTTGTTGGTATCAGCGATTTGATGAATGGGTGGTGTGTGTACTGCCACACGCGTATCGGCATCTAAAAATACAAGCCAATCATAATCGGCACTCATTGCTTCCAAAATTAATTTAACTTTTAGCCATGCGACCTCTTCACCCAGTAATGATATGGCAGGTTGCGTAACGGCTATATAACGGTACCCATGTTGTTGGGCGTAGCGTTTATGGCTATTCAGTAACGTTTTATATCGCCACTGGTAGCCATTGAGTGCGATAGAAAAAACGATGATGTTTTTCATGGAATTGCCCTAATGGCTTGCGTGGTTGCGAGTTCGTATTGCGATGTTTTCAATGAACGTATAGGTTTGTTCAGGGAGTGCACACAATGCTGCACAAACGAGGGTGATGAGCGTACGTTTAGGTTCTTCAACCAAGATTCTCGGGTTTGCAAAGATGGCTTGTCTTATTAATTTTAGAGCAGTTCCTGGGTTTCGGGACTGGATTGCTCTGCGTGAGAGATAACGTTTTTGGTAGGCAGAAGCTAGAGAGAACCATTGTTTGATAAATGTTTCATTCAGTTTTTTATTCTGCTGAACTGAATAGAGCCATGATGCATATTGCTTGTCTAAATTTGCTGATAAACCAGACATATTTACTCGGTACTTTGTGAGTGCTGTATCAATACCTTCAAATTTGTACTTGGTCATTAGTGCCACACGCAGCCAGAACTCAACATCTTCAGACTGGCGCATGTTTTCGTCAAAATATTCAAAGCGTGTTAGTTTTCCAATTTGTCTGACACGTGAAATGCTGTTCAGTAAAGACTTTCTAATGACTGCTGCTGAGCCATTACCGATAGGGTTACGACAAAAAATATCTTTTGGTGTGATATCAGTCAGTTTGGGGTGTTGCCCAATTCCCATTGATTTTCCATCTTCATCAATAAATTCAGATGCGCTATAGCTGATGCCGATATTTGGATTAGATTGTAAATGTTTAAAGTGTTCTTCGAGCTTAGTAGGTAGCCATAAGTCGTCGGCGTCGAGTAGAGCAATGAATATTCCACGAGAAACACTGATGCCTGTATTTCGGGCACCTGATAGGCCTCTATTCATTTGGTGAATGACACGTATTCTATCATCGGTATATTGACTAATAATCTCGGAAGTATTATCCGGGGACCCATCATCAACACAAATAATTTCAAAGCTGTTAAAGGTTTGGGCAAGAACCGACTCCAGACAGTCACCAATATAATTAGCGACTTTATAACAGGGAATTACTACTGAGAATAAAGGGGTGAATTGAGTGTTCATTGATTTTCTCCTTCTGTTAATAGTTTGCTTAAATCGCACCGAGTGTGATGGCTGTGTACTTACTTTCTACAGGTACAAGCGCTTTGTTTTCAAAACCAATGGCATTAACCTCGACCAGTAATGTTGGGTTGGATTGACTGGATTTAGGAAACTCGATGATACGAATGAACTCACCTTCAATATTGCTCAGTCCACCTGCAATAAGGTGTGCTTTATCAGCGTGAGCATCTGACCATTCGGTTAATTCTCTTTCCAATTCACTCGTGTCAATGAGGTAAATATTCAAACGTGTGTAGGGTATAGGTTGGCCATCAGAGCCCATTGCTAATATGCTTAACTGTGTTGCTTGCAGTTGGTCAAAGCTAAAGTCTGCTTCTACATACAGATCATTTGAATTGGTCGCCTCTTCCAGCAAACGTTCAGCACTTGGGGGGTAACTCGTAGTACTTGGTAGGCTGGAAGAGGGCGTCTTGTTACCGCTACCACCACTACATGCAAGTAGGGTGAAAGCGGATAGACCCATCACGACATAACGCAAATTCGTTTTTAACGGCGTCACCTTAGGAGGAGTCTGTTTTAATTGCTGTGTTTGCTTGGTAAATTTCTTCATAACGAATACCTCGATCTGCAAAAATAATATTTTTAGTAATAATGGTGCTCACGATCGCTGGTGTTGAACCAGTTGATTGACTGTTCTCCTGATGACTCCACCCAAGTTTCGTAGTCAGGGTAGGCCCAAACCACATCAATATATTCACGTGGATGGCGCCACTGTGCAGGAACCTTTATTGCCCAAGGTAAGTTTGTATCGTTACGGAAATATCGGTTGGTTTCTGGGTCTGAAGTGTCGTCAATTCGTCCAAGCTGAGAGAAATCAAATAAATCTGTTGGTGGGTAATCAGCAAAGTGAATTTCTCTGCCTCGATAGTTTTTCCTAAAGATAAAAAAGTCTAATGAACTGTGGGAAAGGCTATTCATGGGAGTAGCAAATTTTACATCTAGCTCAAAGGGAATTGGGTCGAACTCAGTACAGTCTTTAATCGTATTAAAGTGTTGGCATTGTCCACCTTCTCCAGTTTCAGTAAATGCGTGACTATCGTTCCAGAATTTAAATACTAAATCAGTTTGGTATAGCTCGGGGGGTTTATCGAACTCCCCACCATTAATGAACAGGCTGGCAGATTTGAAATTACTGGCACTTATTTCCATTAACCGTAATGCAAAACCGTTATGATAAGAGGCGCCGCGTGCAACAATATAACCGCTAATTTTGAAACCTGAAATGCGGTTGTCGGCGTTATATATTGTTTGGAATCGTTCACGAATAACAAGGTCATTCATGTCGTAGTCGCCGGTTGATGGCCAGTTATCTTCATAGGCCAGAGTGACCCATTCACTGCTTGATGGGTAAAAAGAACTGGAGGCACGATCATAATCATTAGGGAATTCATCGCTCGCATCAGCGATCCCGTCAGCATCACTGTCGTTTGATTGAGGGATTGCGGTGAGATTACTTGTGTCAATAGCCGTTGATGGCGTAGTTTTAATTGAAAAGACGGCATCGTTAAAATCATTGTCACCCCAGCTTCTAGGAAGGTCTTCAAACCCGATGATGACCTCATCAACTTCGTCGTCGAACAGTAATATGTTGTGCTGCCTAAGTTCATCTGTTGGGTCTGGGTTTAGGTCTTTCAGTGAATAATAAAAAGGCACCGCAGTATTTTTTACCCCTGTGTCATACCAAAAGCCATTTGCAGCGACAAAGAAACCTATGCTCGTACCTGCCGGGAAGGTACCTAAACTCAATCGATGACCGTTTGTCAGGTGAGGAAAAGAAAGGTTAGGAAATATAATCGTTTCTGAAATATTTGATGGACTGATGGGTGGGTTTTCTTTGTCAAAAGTAAAAAAACCAAATGAATTTTTGTAACCTGCCCCTTCATGAATAAAGGTGACAAAGACTTCTCCTTCTTCTTTAAGTGTGATGTTTGATCCGCTGTCATCAGTTAAAAAGGCTTCATTGACATGAGATTCTGGCAATGCGTTGGAAATACGTGAGAAAAAGTCTGCTGGATACGAATCACGAGCATAGATTAAATTATCTGGTTTCCCTGTGTTTTGATCATAACCGTTAGGCCAAGCTTGCCCACTTAAGAAATTCCAAACGTATTCTCCGTTTTGTAAATTAGTGGCATGCACGGAATAAGATGCAATGCTAAAAAATATACCAATAGATAATAGATATCTTTTAAAATATTGAGTCAATGGATACGACATGAAAAACTCCTTAATCTTAATGAGAACAACGGTGTTTGTGGTTGTGTCAGATTAACAGTTGCGGGAAACGTGCCACTTGTTTGTGTTTGATAAAGTGTAATAAAAACAATTGGATAGAATGAGTGTCTGTGTGGGGTATGTGATTCTTTATCGCATTGCAAAAAATGATTAGCGGGGTGCGAATCAATTTGGGGTTTTGGGGGTTTTGGGGGGTTATCAGGTTTTGTATTACGGTGTTATTTTGGTTTCGCAAGCGCAGTTCAAATCGCTTCATGAAATTCCATAGCAGTGTTTTACTGAGCTTGCATTGAGTTTATGCGGGGAGTCGTTTTAGGTTGTTTTGCGGGGAGCCATATTTTAAAAGTACTACCTTCCCCAACTATGCTCTCAATATCGATTCGACCATGGTGTGTTTTTATAATGCCGTAAGAGATACTTAAACCTAGACCTGTTCCTAATCCAACAGGCTTGGTTGTAAAGAATGGCTCCATGATTCGATTCAGGTCTTTTTCGGGAATGCCTTTACCTGTGTCCCGAATATTGATGCATACCCACTGGTCTATATGTGTCAGGCTGATTGTGATTTTTCCTTTACTATCAATTGCTTGTGCTGCATTGACAATGATGTTCATAAAAACTTGGTTAATTTGAGCGGGTAAGCATTCAACCATTGGAATATTCTTCGCATCAAGTTTGATGTCAGCTTTGTACTTTATTTCATTCCTTACTATGTTTAGGGTGGAATTCAATCCGGCACACAGGTCAGCATCTTGCCAAACCTTATCGTCAGAGTGAGCAAAGTTTTTTAAGTCAGCAACAATGGTACTTACTCGATTTAAGCCTCCTTGTGTTTCTTTTATTAGAAGGGGCAACTCTTCTTTTATATAGTCAAAATCCTTATCGGTTTTAATTGTATGAAAAGGGGTTAGAGGTAGGGTGTTTTCTTCTATTTGATTGTCATACTCATCAATCACTTGAGTTAAGGTCTGGCACCACTGAGACAATATTGAAATATTTGAGTTTACAAAGCTAACTGGGTTGTTGATTTCATGTGCCACACCGGCTGAAAGTTGGCCAATTGCCGCCATTTTTTCTGACTGAAGTAGTTGGGAGTGTGTCTCGACTAGCTTCTTGTTTGTTTCGCTTAGTTCTTTTGTACGTTCAGCGACACGTTGATCTAAAAGACGGTTTTGATGGGTTATTTCATCATATGACTTTTTAAGCCTTATCCGCATATTGTTTAGTGCTAAGGATAGTTGAGACAGCTCTCCATTTGCTTTTAAATCTATTGGTTTGTTTAAATTTCCTGAGTTTAGGTTTCGTGCTTGGTCGACTAAATTATGTACGGGGTCAGTGATCATTTTTCTAAAGCAAACGAATAGCGATACAACGAGAGCCAGAAAAACCAAAAGCGATTGAATAATCATTCTCTTTAGGTGACTGGCTATGAACGCATCTCTGTTTTCGGTTGATATGCCAATTTCAATACTGCCAATAAAATTATCATCAACACGAACATTTGAGAAATAACGTTTAATGTTTTGGTTGTTTTGAACTTTACGAGAAGCCTTTGCTACTATTTTCTGGTCGAGTCGTTTAATCAGTATATAAGTCAGGTCAGGGTAGCGATCAACTAAACTGTCTGTGTAGGTTCCAATTACAGGGTAGTCTTCGATAAGGAGCGATTCAGTTGCAAAAATTGAAGATGCCTGTGCGAGGTTGTTGCCTTCGTGGTCTAACTGTTGAAGTAAAATATATCGTTCACCCTTGATGGTATAGTAAGTATTGATCGTTAAGGCGAAGGCAAATAAAAACAGTAATACGCCCAAGACTTGAATCGCAAGTCCTGGGGCAATACGCTCTCTCCAATTGCCGGGCTTATGAGCACTCAAAACAATTTTGCCTTCTGAATGCCTTCTCGCACATATTGGTAGTCATTATCATTGACAGCCACAAAGCCAGACACCTTGTATTTTTTTAAAATGCTAGGGTCTGATAACTCAATTAAAGCTGTGGATAAGGCTTTAAACATTTTGGGCGGTAGTTTAGAACTGGCAATCCAGGGTTTGGTGACATTTTCAAAGCTATGTAAAACTCTTAACTCATCTTTTTTGTTCATTTTTTTGAACGTTGATTCTTTTAACGACCCGGCGTCATAATCACCGAGTTCAACGGCTTTAAATACTTTGTCGTGGCGCCCAAGAAATGCCAGCTTAGATAATGATGATGAGGTGACACCGACTTTGATTAATTCTGATTGGGCGAGGTAACGCCCGATCGTAGAGTTGATATTACCGAAGGCAAAGCTGCGCCCTTTTAAGTCTGACAATGTCTGAATAGGACTGGTTCTCGACACAACGATTAACCCTTTAAAACGTGTTTTTCCTTTTTTTTCTTCCATGGCTAATAGTTGGATATTTGGTTGTTTGTTTTTGGCCAAAATGTATGAGGCTGGCCCAAAGCGAACAAAATCAACTTCGCCGGTGACTAGTGCATCATTCGCCCCTTGATAGGACTTGAAAATTTTTAGTTTAAACTCAGTTGGTGATTTAGATAAGCGAGTAACCTTTTCAGAGAGGTAGTCAACGAGTGGTTTGAATTTTCGGTGCATTTCAGTCGCTTTGTCTGACTGGTATAAACCAAATGTCAGTTCATTGGAAACTTGTTCATTGGCGTAGGTGACGCCCATTGAAAATATTAAACTTGCAGTACACAGAGTGAAATACTTCGTAATGAGGTACATAAACCATTCTCCTTGATTAATTAATGCTGATAAAGGAATACTCTATAGGTATCAGCAAAGATTACGCCAAGGATGAAATGGCTTCGTGGTATGAGAACAGATCGATCAGATCAATAAATTTGCAGAATGCGAATTGCAAAATGAGAAAAATTCGCAACCTAGTGCTTTTAAATTATTGCTAGGGCTGCTCCCAAGTTTGTATCTTCCGGTAAAGTGTTGAAGGACTGACTTGAAGCAGACTTGCTGCGCGTACGACATTTCCGTCACAAAAGTTAATGGCTTGTTTTATGGCTTGTTCTTCGATTTTAGATAATGGTTCAACTTGGGTCGAGTCACTTGTTTCGCTTAAACGCTCAGTTTGGCGTCTGTCGAAGGTCGATAGGCTAGACGTAGTGTCGGGCTCTGAAGAAACTAATCTTGGCTTGTTGGTTTGGCTGGCTTTGTTAAGGTCGTCCAGACGAAGCCTTAATGCACTGGCTAGACACTGATCGGTGATGAGTGGCCCACTCGACATGACAACAGTGCTATGGATTGCATTTTCTAATTGTCTAACGTTTCCTGGCCATTCGTATGACAGAATAAGTTTTTCGGCATCGGACGAGAAGCCTACAACAATTTTATCTTCCATATTGGTGAATTTTGTAAGGAATGCTTGGGCTAGCAGGAAGGCGTCGTTATCTCTTTGTCTTAGAGGAGGCAGGTTCAACGAGATAACATTTAGACGATAGTACAGATCTTCTCGAAGTTTTTTGTCATTGATGGCATCTATCGGGTCACGGTTAGTTGCACAGATAAAGCGAATATCTACTGTTTCAGTATGGCTGCTACCCACCCGTTGAAAGGTGCCCGTTTGGATAAACCGCAAGAGCTTGGATTGCAGGTTGATATCCATTTCTGAAAGTTCATCCAAAAATAGTGTGCCGCCCTTGGCTAGGGTTGCAGCGCCATCTCGCTGATTTAATGCACCAGAAAAAGCGCCTTTAATATGTCCGAAAATTTCAGACTCCATTAATTCACTGGGTATCGCTGCGCAATTGATTGCGATAAATGGGCCTTCAGAGCGCTTGCTAAGATCATGAAGCGCTTTTGCTGCAACTTCCTTGCCGGTGCCACTCTCGCCGGTAATCATGACAGAAGCATTACTGGGAGCAGCTTTTTCAATTGCGTTGTAAATAAATTGCATACATACAGAGTTACCGATGAAACCTTGAAATTGATCTTTCTGCTGGCTTTGGTATTGGTTGAGTGTACGTTTTAGTAGTGCGCGTTCTGCTACAACTTGTTGAGTGAAAACGGCTTGGTCTATTGCTTGAGATAGCTCACTATTATTCCAGGGTTTATGAATGAACCCCCATATATGGCCATCATTAATCGCTGCCATTATAAGCTCATCTTCAGAGTAAGCACTGAGCACAATACGAATAGTTTCCGGATATTTATTAGACACTTCTCGAAGTAGTTCATCTCCTGTCATTTCTGGCATTTTCATGTCTGAAACAACGACGTCGATAACTTCTTGTTCAAGAGTGTCAAGAGCTTCACGTCCGCTATTTGCATAGAAACATTGGTATTCACTGTTACGCATAAACCGTTTAATGGTTTCTAAAATACTTTGTTCGTCATCCACAAAGAGTATGTTGGCAGTTTTGATTGATGATGTTTGTTCCATAATGCATCCTCTTTACTTCTTGGGTAGGGTAGTAACATTTAAACAGTATTTTGACGCAAAGGTATTTTGATTTTGACGGTAGTGCCTACGCCTAGTTCACTATTTAAAGCAATATCTCCGCCATGTTTTTTAATGATGTCATAACAAATAGACATGCCTAAACCGGTACCTTCGCCCACTTGTTTGGTGGTGAAAAAGGGGTCAAAAATATGTTTTAGGTGTTCTTCCTCAATGCCACAACCGTTGTCAGATACAGAAATTTGGATATAGTCATCTACATGTTTTGATTCGATGTAAAGTTGGCCGTTCGAGCCTGTCATTGCGTGAGCGGCATTAATGAACAGGTTCATAAAAACTTGATTAATCTGACCACCCATACACTCAGCTTTAGGTAGCTTAGCTAGAGACTTATCAACTGTGCAATGGTATTTCAGCTCACTCCAGACCATTTTTAAGGTGGACTCAATACATTCGTTTATATCGGTTAATGTGGTTTGCTCTCCCGAATAGGCATAACCTTTTAAACCTTGGGTAATATCCTTCACGCGTTCTGTTCCCGTGATTGACTCGCTCGTGATGCAATCCAGGTCGTTAATGACAAAATCTAGGTCTTCTAGTGTTAATGTGTGGGCAATGGCATCGAGTTCAGGTTTAAGACTTTTTTGTTCTTCTGGTGAGAGCTTTTCTTTCATAGACAATAGCTGGGAGAGTAGTGTTTTGAGAAAGTCATGATACTCCTGAAGCATGGTCAGGTTATTCATGATAAAACCGATAGGGTTATTGATCTCGTGTGCTACGCCAGCAGTCACTTGTCCTAAACCTGCCATTTTTTCGGAATGAACGAGGGTGTTCTGGTTGTGTCTTAATGCTTTATTGCTTTTAATAAGATCCTGCTCTCGGAGGTGTATTTTCTTTGCCATATCTGTGATTTTGTCAGATAAACGTTGAACTTCTATGGTAATCCGTTTGTTTTTTTCAAGGTGAGGGTCGGCTCCTTCACTAAGCTCGGTGGCGAATACCTGTAAACGCTCTAATGGTTTAACAAAGAACCAGCGACCCATAATAATCGCTAGACCGGTTGATAGAATGGCAATAATAATGGCGCTCAATATCAGTCGTTCTTTTGCATTTGAGAAGGACTGATTGAGTGAAGAAACATCAATGCCATATGACAGTCGAATACCAGACGGTGAAGCATCCAGTGTAGTATTTGCAAAGACGTTTTTAGTGCCCCATTGAGCTGAAATATTATTTGATGTGGTCGCTTGAAGTTTTATATCAATGATATTATTCAGATTTAATGCCTCGACCATTTCTCTCATCGGAATGTGTGTGGATAAAATTCCCTCGATTGAATCACCATATTTAATAGGTAAAGAGATTTGCCAAAAATTAAGGTCTTCACTTAGGTTTATTTCGAAGTTCTTAGTACGTTCATATAATGCGTTAAAGTGTTCTCGAGTCTGGGCGTCGTCACGTTTTTGAAGAGAAAAGGACTGATGCTGTTTATGAATGCTGGCACTATTAAATATTTTTTCACCTTTAAAATCATAAAGTTGTTGGATGTATTGTTTGCCTATAATACTTTGGGATAGAAAATAGTCACTTATCAGGCCTTTGTTTGAGTCTGGTTGCATAACGGTTTGTTTTACCACAGCACTTTGAGTTTGTGCTTCGAGTTGAATTCTTCTTGTGTCGAGAAAACGGTCAACTTGATGTGCCAGATTGATCGATTTTTGCTCATTTGAGTGCAGATAATGTTTCGTTAGGTCAGACTTTAAGCCTTGGG
>Ga0209495_1001548_pt1 | contig 15979 bp, 14 predicted proteins | sample EN1Hudsemesocosm_FD_184629 | JGI IMG/M metagenome (GOLD analysis project Ga0209495, IMG submission 184629) | Methane-oxidizing microbial communities from mesocosms in the Hudson Canyon - EN1E Hudson Canyon (SPAdes) (version 2) | ecosystem: Environmental > Aquatic > Marine > Cold seeps | place... | reverse complement strand
TAATAGGCAATATCAGAGTTTCAATGCTAATATTTCTGAGCGGTAAATGATGGCGCTTTAAAAGAAAAGAGCTTTTCAGGTCTCTTTTCTTTTTGTTTGATTATTTAGTTTATATTCAGCTCTTTTGCACGATTAGGCATGAGTCTTAGAGGCTTATGCAGCACCTTATCATAAAGAAAAGTCAGTGCTTCTTTCGCTTGATTTAGCTTTGCTCTAGACAGCCCTATTTTCACCGCAAGATAGTTAAGAAATTTCTGAACATTATTCTCAGAGAGTAGTGCTGGGTTTTTCAGGTCATTGAAGAATATGTATTGGGTTATCCAGTGTTGATAGGTTTGTTCTGTGCGGGTGTTGAAGTGTTGTTTTTTCACTATTTTTTGAACTTGGTATAGTAATCCCGACTGGCTCTGGTCCAACGCTTCTGCATTATCCATAAACAGTAATCCTTTTCTTTCGAGTTATTATTCTAATTTTAAGCGGATTCTATTACATTCTGGTTACGTTTGTAAAATTAAAGATAAGAAAGGTTATGATGGGAGTAAAGGCGGTAAAATATTGACGCCAGATGAGTGCTTTACCCACGGTAAATAGTCATCTGGCATAAATTCTATGACAGTACTAGCTATTTTCTGATTTCAGCTTTTCTATGCTATCAATATAGTTTTGCATCGCTTCGTCAGAAGACTGGCCTTTGCATTTTTCCCATGCTTCAAATTTTGCACGGTTAATGAAATCCATTCTTCCAGGTTTTTTACCGTTTACATCACCTTCCGATGCTTGCTTGAATAGTGCGTACATCTGCAGTTTAAGTTCATTAGATGGTTTGAAGTTACCTTCCGCATTTTGAACGTAGTTTACGGACTCTTCGAACTTTTGTTTTAAGTCGCTCATCATTATTCCTTAGGTTGTTTTCTGAATATCATATCTTGTGTGGTGTAGATTATAACGCTATAGCCTATTGTGCAATAGTGACTCAAGCCGGTTGAATTAACTCACCTTAAGTCAATTATATTTTTGATTGGCAGGGATATACTGTACTCTACAGCTCTTTTTTAGAGAAACTAACAGGATAGAGTGTTTAGCATGAGCAAAAAAAACAAGATGAACGGGATCGTAAGTAAAATTAACTCACTACCTGATTTTGTGCGAGTTAAGGCGCTAAGCACATTTTTTGGTAAATTCGTTAAGTTTACAGGAACCGCAGGGATAAAAATTGAAGAACTTACTGACAAAAATGCAGTAATAACCCTGAAAAACAAAAAGTCAGTTCAAAACCATATCGGTTCTGTGCATGCCGTGGCTAGTATCCTTATTGCAGAATCGGCAACAGGCTACCTTATAGGTATGAATGTTCCTGACACAGCGGTACCTGTTATTAAAACAATCAAAGCCGATTATGTTAAGCGTGCTAAAGGGGATATGAAGGCTGTTGCTTCATTAACTAATAAGCAGATTGAACAGATTCGCTCTCAAGAAAAGGGTGAAACAGTGGTTAAAGTGACTGTGACGGATGCTGACGGTAAAGAACCTATTCTGATGGAGATGGTTTGGGCCTGGACTCCAAAGAAGCGTAAGTAGTTACTGCTTAGCTTGCTGCTTGGGTAGGCGCACTTCGAAACAAACACCGCTTTTATTCTCAAGATTAAAGGCGGTTACTTTTCCATTGTGATAATCAGTAATTAGCTTCACGATAACTAAACCTTGCCCCATGTGGCCTTCTTTTTGATCATGCTCTCTGAAGGAAACAAACGAATTAAAGATGTCCCGTTTCATTCTTATAGGCAGTAGTGAGCCTTCATTGCTGACTCGTAAACGGTAGTTATTCCCTTTACTGTCTAGTTTTATGCTGATTTTACCGTTTTGAGGCGTGAAATCTTGTGCATTCTCGATAAGTTTGTCCAGTAGTTGAGCGATAAGCTCTGGTGAGCCTGACATATTCTTAGAGCCAGACTCAAGAATAAGAGATACTTTGTGCTCCTTCAGTAAACCCTGAAAAGCTTTCCCAGTTCCTAAAACCACTTCACTTAAATCAAATTCTTCTTTCTCTGTATTGGCTATGCTTTTTTCCAGACGTGACGCCTCGCTCATTGACTGGAGAATAAGACTTAGGCGTTTTGCTCCATTCTCGGCTCTTTGTAAGTATGTGCTTACTTCTTTGTTGCCGTTTATCATTGAAATGTTTTCTATGGATGAGCGAACAATGGCAAGAGGGGTTTTGAGCTCATGGGAGAGTTTTTTTGAGAAGTTTTCAAGGTACTCAGTATAGTTGGAGACCTCTTTGTGCATGCATGCAAAACTTCTGGATAAATCGCCCAGCTCGTCTTTAGCGTTTGATGGTTCATAAAACTGGCCCATGCGGCCATCGTCACTGATTGACTCCTCAATATGATTACGTAAGCGGGTTACACGCCATGAGAGCAAGGATGCAAAACCGAGTAGTACTAAAATGATTAATAAGACAACAGAGAAGCTAATGGCGATTAATTTAACCATGGCTCGATCAGAGAGTGAGGCGATGGCCTCGGTGGTCTGCTCTACCAGAACCACCCCTGAAGTATTTTCGTTAAATGCAATAGGGTAGGCGGCCGCAATGATGGCCTGATGGTTTGTTGTATCAGTGAACCAATTACTGCTTGCCTGATTAGCTAATGCTGCTTGAATAACTGTATTGTTGCGCTGTCCAGGACTGGCTTTGTCTTCAACATCTGTTGGTTGAGACTGACCAAGAACAGCTTTAAATAAAGATAATAATATATCTCGGGCAAGAGAGTGGTACTCACCTTGTTGCCAAGGCGAACTGTATTGCTCCTCATTAGTTTGACCGAGTTGTGCCATAACCCATGTTTCTTTATTGAGTATGCTAATACGTGTGTGGCTTTGTTGGTAGGGTTCAAGCAATGACTCCAATGCTTGCTGTCGATACATAACATTGGCAAGAATACGATGCTCTTCCGGTGGTGTGATGCCAGACCATTGTTTTTCTGAACTTGCAGAGGAGGGCTTTATAATAGTGAACCCTAATCCTTGTTTTACTCGGGATAAGGGGATTTCCAGTTCAATTTGATAACCGTTGTGAGTGTCTTGCCAATACCCTCGTAATGATGAGTCTTTAACGAAGTGTCTTGATCCGCTGCGAGACAAAAGGTCCAAAGGGCCTGGTGCAATGGGGCTGGCAATGATATCTGTGATGGTTCCATCGTTTGCTACCAGTTTAAGTAATAAATGGTCGTTGTTTGTTAGCTCTCTTCTGCTTGGGTTTCTATAGTGGGTATTTTTGCTTGCTACGGATATAAACAAATAAAAGCGATTACCATTTATTCCTGCCAGGTATCGTGTTGAAAAGTCATTTTGTGACTCATCTAAGGGGATTGTTTGCTGTGAAACAGCGCGCCAGTCGTCGAAATAACCGTCCAGAATGATAGTGGACGGAAGTTTAAATGCATAAATTGGCTGATAGGTGCCTGAATGTTTTGAAACAAGGCTGAGTTTGTTTCTTTTGAGTTGTTTTGCAATTAATTCTGCATGTTGGCTAAGGGCTTCGAGTTGCTGGTGCCGGAGTGTTTGCTCCAGTTCCTGGATGAATAAATAACCAGCCCAGGGAATGAGTAAGGTTAGAAGACTAATCAGTAGTAGTTGATTCCGTAATTTCAATTAAGCTTCATCCGATATCCAGCGGTACCCCATGCCATAGGCAGTTTGAATACTATCAAATGCGCTATCAATTAATGCGAATTTTTTCCTGATACGTTTAATGTGGGAGGTAATGGTGTTGTCATCCAGTACGGTGTTGGCCGCATCCATCAACTGAGAGCGATTTTTAACATGACCTGGGTGTTTGATGAGAGTATGAAGCATCCAGAACTCAGTGACAGTTAAGTCTATTGGGTGTGATTTCCAAGTTACTCTCATTCTGTCTACGTTCACATCCAGTGAACCTCTGGAAAGGGTCTCTTCAGGCTTACTTACCTTATTTTGCATTGCATCCACTCTGCGAAACAGGGCGACAATTCTTGCCATCATATGAGGCAGGTTGATGTCTTTGGTGAGGTAGTCATCAGCCCCTAACTTAAGTCCCAGTATTTGGTCGAGTTCACTGTCTCTTGCAGTTAGAAATATCATGGGTAACTCTGGAGATTTCACTCTCAATTGCCTGCAAATCTCGAACCCACCCTCGATGTCATCACCTAAGCCTACATCAATAATTACAAGGTCAGGCAATGAGAGCTCAAAATGCGCCATAGCATCGAACCGATTATCAAAGTCTACGACATCATAACCATACTTTTTCAGTGCATCACAGTAGTTAGCCCGAATTTCAGGTTCGTCTTCGATGATGGCAATCTTACGTTTCATTCTTATTCTCTACTTAATGTCTGGTGAAGAACTTTTAGTGAGTAGAATAATTAAACCATGAGTTGTGGCTCTCGACTATCCCTTAAATAGATATTGCCATAATTCATCACATTTCATCTTCATGCAGACATTTTTCCCCCACCGTTCTGACAACTTTTCTTGTTGTAATCCGTAATAGAAGAACAACGGAACATTAAAAGAGAGGGTTTAGTTATGGATACAGTACATAGAAGTAACAGGCTAATATGGTGGCAGGGCCGAAGGGAAGATATATTAATGCTTGTAGCCATCTTCCTATTGCTGACTGGTTATAGTTTTAGTGCTCAGGCTGTTGAACCAAAAGCACTGTCAATATCAACGACCATGGATCAGGTAGAAAGTGGTCGCTTGTTATTTAAGCGCTTACTCACCAATAGCAGACCAATAAAATATTATCCGGCTACCTTGTTGAGTGAAGAGGTCGATATAGCTGTTTCAGGACTTATCGTAACAGCTCGACTTAAGCAGCAGTTTAAAAATGACACTGATGATTGGCTTGAAGCCGTCTATGCATTTCCTTTACCTGAAAATTCGGCGCTTTATTTAATGGAAATGAAAGTGGGCGAGAGGGTGATTATTGGTGAAATTAAAGAAAAGTCCCAAGCAAAGAAAATTTATCAACAAGCTAAAAATGTGGGGAAAAAAGCATCGCTGGTTGAGCAGCACCGACCAAATTTGTTTACCAATAATATTGCAAATATACCGCCTGGCGAAACAATTGAGATTATTTTGGAATATAACCAGGTGCTTGATTATCAGCAGGGAGCTTTTGAGCTTCGCTTCCCGTTGACTACGACGCCACGCTACTTACCAGGACAAAGAATCTCAGGAGGGGAAATAGCTATAGATACATCTACTGGCTGGTCTTTGCCTACCGATCAGGTGCCAGATGCCCATTTGGTCTCACCTTTTACAATTCCCTTAAATTCAATGGCCAAACCTAGCCATAAAGTTAGCTTAAGCGTCGAAATTAATACCGGTTTTCCCGTGCTAGAAATCAATAGTATTAGCCACGCTGTTGTTGTTCAGCCGGAAGAATCTCCTAATCAAGACATCTATAACATTTCGCTGAAAGACGGTGAGACAGCAATGGATAGAGACTTTGTGTTGTCATGGAAGCCGCAAACAGGAGTAAGCCCAAAAGCCGCTCTTTTTTCCGAGACGTGGAAAGGGGAGATATATTCGCTGTTGATGGTTATGCCCCCTCAACAACTATCGGGTGATATGACACTCCCAAGAGAGCAAGTATTTGTAATTGATACTTCTGGGTCTATGGGGGGCGAATCTATCCGCCAGGCACGCCTGGCACTTGATAAAGCACTAAATAGCTTAAAGCCCAGTGACCGGTTTAACGTGATTGAATTCAATAGCACCACTCATTCTCTATATTCATCTTCGGTGCCTGCTAATACTCAGAATATAAACCATGCCCTGAACTATGTTCGCCGTTTGAACGCGAATGGTGGAACCGAAATGGCATCGGCCCTACAAGCGGCACTGTCAGATGATGTTTATCCTGGTTATCTACGACAGGTTGTTTTTATTACCGATGGTAGCGTAGGTAATGAATCAGCCTTGTTTAAGCAAATTGAGAAAACCTTAGCTGAGTCAAGATTATTCACGATTGGAATAGGCTCGGCACCTAATAGTTATTTTATGAGGAAGGCCGCAGAAATAGGTCGTGGTAGTTTTACCTATATAAGTGATTTGAATGAAGTTGAAAGTAAGCTGGAAGGGCTATTTAAAAAACTAAGCGCCCCCGTATTGAGTGATCTGACGTTCAGGGCTGAGCTAGATTCAGATAATGAACAATTTGAAAGCTACCCTTTATTAGTTAGTGACCTTTATCTGGGGGAGCCTGTTATTCAGGTAATTAAACATAAGGTTCAAATGGATGAAAAAAGTACATCGGTTGATAAATTTAAGCTGAGCGCAAATAGTATTGGCTTGCATCACAGCAGCACGCCCTTATGGGAACAATCTATTAATATGGCTGGGGCAAAACAGGCGAAAGGAATAGCCACCTTCTGGGGGCGTCAGAAAATTGAATCCTTAATGGATTCTCAAAATTTGGGTACAGTGAATAAAGATCAGTTTCGCCAGCAAGTACTTGATGTGGCACTAAAGCATCATTTAGTGAGCCCTTATACAAGCTTAGTGGCAGTAGAAAAAGTAATATCACGCCCTGCTGACTCAATAAGTAGAACTGATGCTGTACCGCAGTTATTACCTAAAGGGAGTGGTCAGCGAATGGCTCGTTTTCCTCAGACTGCGACATCATCTCGATTATACGTTTTACTTGGGTTGATCTGTTACCTGATAGGTATTGGGATGTTTTATCAGCACCATTCTACCGCTGCGTTTAGGGGCGTTACTAATGATTAAGACATGGATGTTGTTGGTCGTTGTGGGCTCTGTTTTATTAAGTTCCGGAGGGTACATACAAGTAAAGGCCATTGCGGCTCAATGGATGCTTGAGCAAGCCTGGAAGAACACATTAGAGCAGCATGCACTGAGTGCTGATTTATATCAAAAACCCTGGCCTTGGGCTGATACCTGGCCTGTAGCGAAGCTGAAACTGGGGGACTCAAATCAAATGATTGTACTGGACGGCGTGAGCGGCAATGCTTTGGCTTTTGGACCTGGTCGTATGCATGGAGCAGGAAATGTTGAGCATGGCCTAGTGGTAATGGCCGGTCATCGAGATACACACTTTAGTTCTTTAAAAACGCTGGTGTTGGGTGATGAGATATCAATGCAGAGTAAGGAGGGTACTTGGACGGAATATAGGGTGTCGGATATATCCATTGTTGATACCAACACTCACATGATCGATATGAGTGTTGGTGATTTAGATCATGCGCAGCTTATGCTCGTAACCTGCTACCCCTTTGATGAAATCCAGAGTGGAGGGCCTATGCGTTATGTAGTGACAGCAGAGGTGATTTGATTCTGTTCTATTGCCAGGTTTCCTAGAGTTTTAATGGCCGCTTCTCGCTCAGGTGTCCAGTTATTGGCATAAGATATTCGAATTGAGTGGGGATATTTTTTAGGATCAGAAGAAAAAATTTCACCGGGAGCAATTAAAATATTTTCTGCCTTTGCGTCATGGTAAAGCGTTGTCGCATTAACTTTTTTCGGTAGTTGAATCCAGGCAACAAAACCGCCCTGAGGAGAGGACATGCGAGTGCCTTCAGGGAAGTATTGAGATATAAGGTCGATGAGGCGGTCTCTACGTTGTCGATATGCTTCTCGTGCCATTCTTAAGTGCCTGTCATAGCCTCCTTTGGCTAGAATTTCCGCAACCGCCATTTGTGGTAAGCGAAAACTGCCGGTGCTGCTTAGGAATTTTTGATAGGCAACCTGTTTAAGATATTTACCTGGCATGACCCAGCCAATACCTAGTTGTGGTTCCAGCGTCTTAGAAACAGAGGAGCACAAAAGAACCTGTCCTTTTGTATCGAAGGCTTTTACTGTTTTAGGACGCTGAGATGCATAACCCAGGTCACCATAAATATCATCTTCTATGAGTGGTATTTCATACTGATAAATTAACTCGAGCAGGGCTTTTTTATTGTCGTCCGGCATGAGAGAGCCAACAGGATTACTAAAGCAGGGAATACTCAGTACTATATTAATAGGCCATTGTTCTAAGGCTAATTTGAGTGCCTCAATGCTCATGCCGTGCTCTGCATTGGATGGAATTTCGACGGCTTTAAGGCCTAGAGCCTCTATTAGTTGTAGTAGCCCGTAATAACTGGGTGTTTCCACTGCAACAATATCACCCGGTTTTGTCAGAGCTCTAAGGCAAAGCCCAACCGCAGCCTGGCAGCCTTCTGCTACAACAATTTCATCAGGCGATACAAAAACACCAGAGTCTACGGCTCGACGCGCTAGTTGACGTCGTAGTGGTTCATTTCCTTTGCTAGCGTCGTAGCCGATTCCAAGGAAGGGTTCTGTGCGTACTTTCTGGGCAAAAATTCGTTTTAGCTGGTTAATCACGGGAAAGTCACTAGCAGGAACCGCTGCGCCAAAGCTGATTAGGTTTGGAGAGCTTGATTCGCTCATAACTTCCATTACGAGTTGTGGTGTTGAAACCGCTTCAGGGCAATACGTTTTCTGGTTGATGGATGGTGGTTTGGGTGGTTTTCTGGTGGCTCTGCGCACGTAATAGCCAGACTTAGGGCGTACCTCAACAATGCCTCTATCTTCAAGTAAACCATAAGCCGATAGAATAGTAGAAACGCTTACTTGTTGCTGTTTTGCCAAGGCACGAACAGAGGGCAGCTTGTCTTCTGCTTTATAAATGCTATCTCGGATTTGTTGCTGAATTTGGCTCGCTATTTGGCTGTAGCGGTGTTGTTCCATTGTTGGTACCCATACAGATAGGATTGAAATTAACCATAACAGATGCTTTCTGAGTCAACTGTTATGGTTTAATTAGTTTAGTTTTGAATCTGTTTCGGTTCAACCGTTTTGTATATCATTTTATTACGTTGAGAAAGCGATTGAGATAGCTAAGTTGAACGAAATAGAGGGTATTAAAATGACATCATTAGTTACGTTAGGGCGTTACCAGCTTGTGCTGTTGAAAGCAGATGTAAAAGAATATTCAGTGCTTAGTCGTTTAGGTGCGTGGTTGAAGCGACTAAAAGAATACCGTGAACTATCCCGACAGCGTAAGCAATTGGCACAGTTACCTGATTACCTTCTGAAAGATATAGGTATTAGCCGGGCCGATGCTTTAAAAGAAGCGGATAAACCGTTTTGGAAATAAAAAAACCGCAGAGCTCATACTAGCTACTGCGGTTCTTATAGAGCTTGGTGTGGCCGTGGTCCTGTTAACGTCTTCTAAGCGTCCTGCTACTGTCTTGTGAGCGAGAGTCTATTCTTGCTACAACAGAGGCCATTTCTTCGGCTGATGCTGAATTCATTGCGGCTTTTTTTGCTGCAAGCATGGCATTTTCTTTCTCGATCATGCGCTGTAAGCGCTTATCTTGAAAACTCAAACTTGAATCGCTTTTGGGTGCTGAAATCGTTGTAGCTTTTGTTTCTGGAGTCACGGCAGCTTTAGGTGCGTATTGTTGAGCCCTTTTTGCCCTGATTATTCCATTGAGTGCTTTTGCTGATTTAATAGCCATTGCCCTATCAAATAACGGTGCAACCGGTTTTTCTTCAGGACTTGTATCTTGGAAAGCCTTGGCGATTAATGCCATTTTAGCGGCTTTAGTTTTTGTTAGAGGTGCGTCTTTAGCTGTTGCTTTACCTAATGCGCTGTTTTTACTTAGGGTTGTTGTTTTGCTTAATGTTTTTGATGCGGTTTTCGCTTTTTCTTTTGCTTTAATTTTTGCAGGGGTTTGAGTTTTTCTGCGAAGCTCTATTGCTGTAATGACCTTTCTCATTTCAACTGCTTCACGTCGCTCACTGGCTTGACGAGCCTGGGCTCTGTCTTCCCGTGCCTGTTCGATCCCTTCTTTTATTCTTTGTTCTTTCGCCCTGGATGACACTCTACCGGTAGGAAGCTTATCTTGAGCAGGCGCTTCACTTATTGTCTTTTTGGGTTTAGCGGGGGTGACTGCTTTTTTCTGTACTAGCTTTTTCGCATTAGCTTCAATTTTTTCACGTTCTACTTTTCTGGCCAGCTTCTCAATAAGTGATTCACTGATTGCCGGTGATGCTACCTTGGGTGCTGTAGAGGAGGCTGTAGGTGCAGCATTTTTCGTACTTGTTTCTGTCTGGCTTAGGTTTTCATCTGTAGAAGGTTCATCTGGGCTACGTGAGGGGGTAGGGATTATGTCATCGAACTCACTGCCGCCTGCAATAGACTTCTCAAGATCTTCAAGTAATTTTGAAGCTTCAACATCGGTTAGTTTTTTGCGTTTTGCTGAAGGTAGACGGTCGGTTTTACCTGTATTTACGACCGTGGCATCTAAATCATGCTGTGCTTCGCGCATTAATTGACGGATTTCTTTAGGGTCTTCTCCAAAACCCCACTCATCAACACTGAAAACTGATGAATCAAAGCTTCTTATTTCGTTGAAAATCTCACCTTCAGAGCCATCTAAGGCTTGAGTGATTAGCTGCTCCCAGCGATCTTCAGGGGCATTTCGGCTGGATGCAACAAAAACACGACCAGACTCATTATTAGTAACGGTAAAAACAATCACACAGCGACCTGTAAAAAAGTTTAAGTTTAATACTCCAAACCATGAATTTATCAGAAAGCCTGTGATGAGCTCATGGTTTATGAAACGGTCGGCAATTATAGTGCGCAATTAAAAAAATGTAAGAATTGACAAACAAAAAACTAGCAGAGATTTTATGAAAAACGCTGTAGATGATTGAATCAACTAAAATGAATGAAATGTTACAAATTGTCTAATATTAGTGAACCGTTAATTTTTCAGGAAAGTATCAAGTTTTCTGGATGTAATTTTCTTCATCAATATCGTCACCTGATTTTAGACTTATTTGCGTATCGGGGCCGCAGTTTAGATAGAATAATAGAAATTCACGTTGTATTTCTTGATCTTGCAGACGAGATGCAAAACGAACAAGGTCACGAAGTGATTGCTCGTCTTCAATATCGAATTCTTTTTGATAACGATCGTAAATAAGGTCTTCCAAGCGTTCAAGGTGAAAAACGCCCGTGTGTGTTAATTGAATATCCGGCATAAAAAAGTCAGTCCCCCTGCAGTTACTAATTAATCTAGTGTGGGAATGAACGGGGAGATCGTTTTCAGTGAACATTTCCAACACCTTCAAAATAGCATCGCTTGTTTTATTATTTTATTTTTATATACTTTATTTAGTCTAGATTTTACAAAATGGCCAGCCTTTTTCAGAGAAAATACTGTAAATAAGACTAAAGTCTAACAAATGGTTAAATAGCGCAGTAAATCAGTTGGTTGCGGATTATAAAGATGACTTGGTGTCATTAATTTTTGAAAAAAAAACGCCTCGTTGCGAGGCGTAAAATAGGGCTTAGGGTATGCTTTTAAAGGTAGGGATGATTATAAAATTGGTGATAGGTTTAGTGATTTGTTGCGTAGTGGGTTTCTGAGTATTCAATTTCTATTCGACGATTTTCAGAGAAGTTGAGGCTGTTAACCAGTGGGTAATTTCCACCCCAGCCAATTGTCTCAATTTTATTTTTGTTAATACCAAACTTCTTAAGCTGATTTACTAACATAAGCGCACGTTTTTCAGAAAGCTTTAGGTTGTAGTCTGGATTTCCTTGTGTGTCTGTGTGGCCATGTATGGTGACTTTAAGATCAGGGTTAGCTTTTAAATAATCTGCATGTTTCTCTATAAGCTCAATATCTTCTTCACTTAGGGATGTTTGGTTAAAACCAAAATGAAATACCCGTTTGCTTGGGCGGAGTAAGGATTCTTGTTGGTTTGCAGTTAATTGACTTTTAGTTAGTTCACTAGGGGCTAATTTATCCAGTAGTTCTGGGTTCTCTATTACTAATACAGTCATTGGGGAGCTTCCTTCTGTTGCATCACTTATGTCGTTCTCTGTACTGGTGTTGTCTTCTGCTACGCTTTCCTCGGCTGTGAGGGCTGCACTTATTAACTCTGGGTCAGCGCTTGCAGTTTCTTCATAGGTTACTTCTTCATAAATATCTGCGCTGTTATGGTCGTTAGGCTGTTCACTCTTCGGAGTATTAGCGCAAGCTGCTAATACGGTTATTGGGATGGCAATCAGTAAGGGCTTCAACTTAAAATTAGTGAGAATTGTGCTCTGGTGTTGCGTTAGCTTGTTCATCATATTTTCTCCTGCAGGTGATGCTTTGTTTGGGGTTCGCTTTGTTGTTAGTTATTAAACAAAACTGATGTGGCGGGCTTGTGGGAAGGAAATGGCAAAAAAGCAAAACAAAGTGATGAAATGTGGCAAGGGTGAATATTCCAAAATTGAGGCGTTTAATGGTATAAAATGGACACTTCACAAACATAGACTCATAACCCGATGCTTATAATCCCTGTTGAGCGCCAGTTAAATTGGCGTAAACCACCTTTGATGACCTTGGCTATTATCTTGGCCAATGTATTAATCTTCTTTATCTATCAATCTCAAGACGCGAAGTTGCTTCAGCAGGGAGTTGATCAATACATTGATGCGGGTTTTGCTCAACTGGAAGCCCCGGTTTATAAGGAATATTTAGAGCGGCGTATACGATTACAACTTGATGATAGAGTTGAGCTAGCGGAAGAAGTCCAAACGGCGATTGATGAAAAAGATGAAGCGTGGCTTGCTTATGTGATTCTGCTTGATCCGGGTTTTTATTCAATGCTGCAGGATGAGGGAACTCTATTTTGGCAGAACGATGTTTATTTAGCCTGGAAAGATGAACGGGCGGAGATTGTTGAAAAAACTATCAATAATATTAGCTCACTACGATTAGGTCTTATACCAGCCAATATTCAAATGTCCGACCTTATTGGTTATCAGTTTCTGCATGGTGGTGTAGGGCACTTGCTTGGAAATATGATCTTTCTTTTTTTATTGGGGTTCACTGTTGAGCGAGCACTGGGCAAAAGCAAATTCTTAATTGCTTATTTAATGTGTGGTGTATTTTCCGGTTTGTTTTACAGTTTGTTTGATAGCAAAAGCTTGGTTCCCCTAGTGGGCGCCTCCGGTTCCATCTCAGGTTTGATGGGCATGTACGTTGCTATTTTTGGTTTACAAAAAATTCGATTCTTTTATTTTCTGGGTGTTTACTTTAACTATTTCACCGCCCCTGCTTTAGCCATTTTACCCGTGTGGATTGGCAAAGAAATTTATGAGAACTGGCTGGGGGAAGCCTCTAGGGTCGCTTACATGGCTCATGCAGGAGGCTTGATGGCCGGGGCCGGAATGGTCTGGTTACTGGGTAAGAGCTGGCTGCAAATAAAAGAAGAGTTTAATGAGCCAGATGACGAGCAGCAGGATGATGCTTTTCGTAAATCCTATGCTCAAGCATTAGCTTTGGTAGGACGAATGGAATTCGCTAATGCTAAGACTCAGTTTCAAAAACTTTATGAACAGTACCCTGATAATATAGGTATGTTGGAGCATTTATTTAACCTTGAAAAGCTGGATCATATAGGAGAGGGCTATCATGCTCATGCACAACAACTGATTGATGCCGCATTAAAGAAAAACTTTTTTAGCCTGATGCTTGATACCTACAAGGGCTATTTGAAACAGGTAGGTGAGGGCAGTCAATTAGCGTTGGTGTACCATAACAAAGTACTTTATGCCTGTTTAAGGCATGATTCAGTAAAAGAAGCTGAGCGAGCGTTTGAGAATTTACGAAAACATCCAGATGTCACTCCAGATGCGCTTAAAGAAGCTTGTCAGGTATTGATGCAAGAATTTCAAAAGCGTCAACAGACAATGAAAGCGAATCAGTATCAGAAGATGATCGGGCAGTTGTAGGAATGCCATTTATCTTGTTCGAGGAAGTGGTTCTGGTGAGATTGTTGAGCTAGGGGAGTTGTTCAGGAAATGCCACATGGCGGAAGTGGCTGATTTTCTGTAGAACGTTAAATTAGCCACTGCTTCAACCTATCATTCTCTTCAGAGTACCTGCTACCAATTTAATTCAAACTCAATAGCGGACGTCCACCCTTGATGATTTAGTTTCAGGTCAAGTAATGCAATTTACCCGATAGGAGACATTTGCGTTTTGAAGGGGTTAAAGACATGTCTTTAGCCCTTTGCTGACTTCAATAATCACTTTCTCGTAGCCCGCTCTAGACTCTAAGCGGAAGTTTCAATATGAGTAAAACTGGAGTGAGCTAATTCATACTTTGAGTTATTAGCAATCCTTTTTAACATTCTAAATTTCTGCTTTATTCTAAACTACTTGTATTTTTCAACAATTGAAATTGCCACCCCTTTAGGCATAAGGTTTGACTCAGGACGGCCAATAAGAGAAATTCATATATAATGAATTTCTAAGTTTCAAACCAGTGGAGTCTGCCCCCCATTTGTTGACATTAACTACTATGCTAGTTATCTAGCTTGAAGTTAATAATGGCGAATTAATTTTTAAAATTCTTTAACTCAAAAGGTTTTAACTAGATAGTGATGAAGAGTCTACAGAGGGTTAAATTATGCTTGAAAAGTTCAAACGCTTAGTGGTAATAGTCAGCATAACTGTATTGGTAGGCCTCGCTTTGAAAGGAATTTGGTACTATTTAACGGTGACCATGATTAGTTATGGGCCTTTTGAAGTACAAGTTGTTACGCCAGAACCTATGGATGATATCGTGCTCGTGATGGGTTATGACCATGGCCGAACCTTCGGCTTACGTAATGATATTTATCGCGAAGTAAGAGTTGTGTCCAGTGGTGAGAAGGTAAAATTACCTATGGGTGTGTTTCAATATGGAGGAAAACCCCGTATGCGCGTGAGTTTGTATCACCCTAGATTAAAGTCATCAACTATGCCTGCATTTACGCCTGATGCCTGGGAGCACTGGGATGGTGGATCGATTAGCTTTTCTATTAAAGCACCCCTTTGGCAAGGTTTTGATGTCAGTACTCATTTAATGCGTATGAATAATGCTTACCTTAAGTACTTTCCCAAGATGGAGCGAAAAAATTTGAGCAAATATGCTGATGGTCTTGAGCAAGGTATAGAAGGTATAGATAGTGCTAGTAATACAACTGATGCTTATCATATCCGGTCTGCTCGTGAAGAGTTAGAGCGATTTAAAACTGAAACACAATGAGAGTAAATATGGTATCCATGCAGTCGAAGTAATAGGGTCAGCCTAGATTGAAGAGCTGGGGTGTTATCATTCTTAAGTCATATATTTAGCCTAGAGCAGGCCGCACGTAGATGAATTTTAATGGCAGTAATGGACGAAGGGTAGCCATCTATTTCCGCCTGTAACTAACGATAGAGCTCATATGAAAAAGGTTCACTTTCCGCCAAAAGTTAGCGCTAAATCTCACCAATTTTCGGCACACCTGACTTCCGCTCCTGGCCGTTCTGAGTCAAACCTTATACCTGAGGGTTAGACTGCAAAGTGGCAGCTCAAGACAGTACACGAGATAATTTGCTCCTAGGCCCTAAACCGTCACTACTGCCACAAAGACGACCTTTTCTGCTGCACTGAATTTCTCCCGTGCAGCTCTGAACCAGACATTGCAGACGCTTCAACTTATGGTTGAATAAGTGAATCTATTGGACTCGAAGTTCCAGCTCGGCGACTACCTACCACATGTGTATAGATCTCCGTAGTTCTAATATCTGAATGACCCAAAAGCTCTTGAACTGTCCTTATGTCACTTCCAGTTACTAATAAGTTCGTAGCAAAAGAGTGCCTAAAAGTATGTGCTGACACTCTTTTTGTTAGCTTACTGTTGGCTAATGCTTGCCTAAGTTTTTTAGCATAGGCTGATCCGTGAATATGATGACGACAGATATACCCATCATAAGGATGGACGCAGCGAGTACTGGATGGAAATAAATACTGCCAAGAAAAATCTTTGAGAGTGTTCTTATATTTCCGTTTCAAAGCGGGAGGAACAGAGGTAAAACCAAAGCCTTCATTTAAATCCTGTTGATGCACTGCTTGTGATTTTCTA
>Ga0209495_1001545_pt1 | contig 15991 bp, 12 predicted proteins | sample EN1Hudsemesocosm_FD_184629 | JGI IMG/M metagenome (GOLD analysis project Ga0209495, IMG submission 184629) | Methane-oxidizing microbial communities from mesocosms in the Hudson Canyon - EN1E Hudson Canyon (SPAdes) (version 2) | ecosystem: Environmental > Aquatic > Marine > Cold seeps | place... | reverse complement strand
TGTTTCTCAACAAACATTAACCCACGGGAAAAAAGCAGGTTTTATGTGCAGTATCGGTATTGCATTGGGTTTATCAATACATATTATTTATTCCACCTTAGGTTTAGCTGCCATTATCGCCAACTCATCTACCACTTTATGGGTCATTAAAATATTGGGGGGGACTTATTTAATATATTTAGGTATTCAAGGGATCCGATCAAAAGCTTGCACCGAAGTCACGAAAGGTACCACTGAAAAAATCGCCCCTAATATGTCAATAAAACGTTCTTCATTCAAAAATATAGGTATTGGTTTTTTATGTAATGCGTTAAACCCCAAAGCACCTATATATTTTGTCGCACTTTTTACTGTCGTTCTTTCTCCTGATTTACCCTTATTACATTTAGTTATTTATGGACTGTGGATGATGGCAATACAGCTTGCTTGGTTTTCTTCAGTAGTTCTCTTATTATCCCGTCCAAAAATCAATGAAAAGTTTCAACGTTTAGGTTACTGGATAGATCGTATTCTAGGTGGTGCAATGATATTCATCGGTTTAAAAATACTTACCAGTAAAATTAATTAGAAGAATAAAACAAGGATTTAGGGGATGACATCAAAAAAATATCAAACGTTTAAAGAGTTTTATCCATTCTATTTAAGCCAACATCAAAATATTATGTGTAGACGATTACACTTTATTGGCTCATCGCTCATATTATTACTTATTGGTTATTGTATTAGTGATAATGCTTGGCAAGGCTTATGGTTTATCCCTGTTATTGGATACGGATTTGCATGGCTTGGCCACTTCATATTTGAGAAAAATAGACCCGCAACATTTACTTACCCTGTTTATAGTTTGATAGGTGATTGGGTTATGTTTAAAGATATATTGATTCGTAAAATTAGATTTTAATAGAACCAAGGCAGAATAATGACTACTTATATTTCATTGCTCCGAGGAATTAATGTTAGCGGACAAAAACAAATAAAAATGGCTGCACTAAAAGTTGTTTATGAATCACTTAAATTTGAACGTGTGAGGACTTATATTCAAAGTGGCAATGTCGTTTTTCAAAGTTCAAATGATAAAATCACCCTAAATAAAAATATCGAAATAGCGATAAAAGAGCACTTTGATTTTGACGCACCTGTACTAATTCTTACTCAGCATCAATTAGAGAGCACGGCTAAAAACCTTCCCTTCACTTCTATCAACATTGAAGAAGAAGGAAATAAGATAATTGTATTTTTTCTGTCTGAGAGTATTTCAATTGACCAAGAAAACACCCTTGGTGCGTATCTTTCAAATTCAGAGCAGTTAGTCTTGAACCAAAATGTTATCTATCTATATTGCCCAGAAGGTTCAGGGAAAAGTAAATTAACAAACAAATTGATTGAAACAAAACTAAAGTTAACTTCGACGGCTCGCAATATTAAAACCGTTAACAAACTGCTGTTATTAGCTAACAGCTAATCTACATAATGGAATAACTTTAACTCCACGTTATATAGTTACCAGAGAACTTGGTCTATTTCATTAAGTAAGTTTTGCGCTGAATCACTGATAAGTTCGGAAGATCCCGTTTTTATATGCTTTTCTAGTTTTATGGCACTCACTGAAACAAGTGAAAAACCAAACATTTGTGACGCCCCAGCAATACGATGTGCAAGTTCCGCAAGTTTTGTTAACTCATTGTTTTTAATATGAAGTATTAAATCTTGTTGCTCTAAAACTAGGTTTGATTTAAATTCAATAACTAAGTCCGTCATATCAACCGCGTTAATTTTATTTTCAGCATCATTTTGATCAGTTGATTCACCATAATATTGAACAATAGTGGCAATAAATAACTTTCTTTCAATCGGTTTTTTTAGATGTCCATCGAAACCCAGTGCCAAATACTTATCAATTTCATGAGACATGGCATTGGCGGTCAGTGCAACAATGGGTTTTAAGCATCCTTTTTGTCTTAGTACTTTAAATGCTTCAATACCATCCATTTCAGGCATTTGAATGTCCATTAGGATAAGTTTAGGATCAGACTCTAAGCAGAGTTCGACAGCTTCTCGACCATTACTCGCGCATAACACCTCTAACCCTAATGATGTAAGTAGGCGGGCAATTAAGCGACGATTATCATCATGGTCATCTGCAAGTACAACTTGCCCACTAAAGTTAGTTTCCTGCTCTACAGAAACTAATGCTGACGCAATAATACTCGTTGGAGGAATATTAATTAACTGATTAATATTAATTTGCTTACATGGTAACGTTAACGTAAAGGTGCTCCCTTTATTTAGCACACTTGTAACCGATATTTTTCCTGACATTAATTTTGCTAACTGTTCCGATAAACACAATCCTAGACCTGAACCTCCAAATCGTCGACTAATACTACTGTCACCTTGTGTAAAACTCGTAAACACTTGTTGTAACTGAGTTTCACTCATGCCAATACCAGTATCTGTTACGGCGATAGTTAATAATGAATCTTTTACTGAAACATTAATTATTACAGACCCTTTACTGGTAAATTTAATTGCATTTGAACATAAATTTATTAGAATTTGTTTTAATCGAAAACTATCAATGGTCAGAAGGAATGAGCTTGGCAAAGTATGAATTATTTGGAAATCCAGTCCTTTTTCATTAGCTGATTTCCTAAATAGATTCGCTAAATCATGTAATATTATTTGTAAGTCTTGTTCGACTAATTCCAATTCTAACTTGTTAGCTTCGACTTTACTCAAATCTAAAATATTATTAATCAATTCTAATAAGTGCAAACTATTACCATGAATAATTTCGACTTCTTTATATAAGTATTTTTCATCGATATCACCATTAGTAATTGCCTCTGCTTGACCAATGATAGACGTTAATGGGGTTCGAATTTCATGACTCATATTGGCTAAGAATTGACTTTTAATGGCATTAGCCTTAACTAACTCATTCGTTAATAATTCTAATTCTTGTGTTCGATTTTTTACCCTTTTTGACAAGTTTAATTTTGAACGGCGTTCAATATTACGATTCAATACAAATAAAATTAAAACAATAATAAACGCGGCTACTGCAAGACTGAAAATACGGAGTTGTTCAGCTTGCTCTGATTGTAACTGTTGGAGTATTTCGTTTTGTTTTAACTGTTTGACTTCTTGTTTTAACTTTTCAGACTCAAAGTTTGCCAATCGACTATTAAGTTGATCATTCGCAACTTTTCTTGTTCTTTTTATATATTCCTGATGAGTTTTAAATGCTGCACTTTGCTTGTTTTGTGCTGAATAAATTAAAGACAGTAGCATCATGTTATTGCTAATTTGTTCTTGTTGATCATTTTTGTGAGCTACAACGTCAGATAGTAGTAAATTGTTGTAGGCTTTTTCAACATACCCTAAAGAAAATTGCGCTGCAGCCAGCTCATATAAACCGCCTAAATAGGCATCTTGATGGTCTGTAGCTTTACCAATAGTGACTGCTGTTTGTGCATGTTTCATAGCATTCACAGGCTGATTCATCATATTGTAAAGCCCTGCAGTATTATGACTAAATGCAGCCAAATAAAATTTATCGCTAGTTTTTTCAAAATATGCAAGGGCTTGTAGCAACAAATTCAAGCCTTTTTGGTGTTCTCCAGAATACTTATAAGTACTTCCTAATTCACCTCTGGCTTTAGCTAACGTTAACTTGTCTTCTGAATTGGAGAGTTCTTCAATAACATCCAAATATCGCTCTATAGCTACATCGAAACGTTTGAGGCGCAAATATAAGCCCGCAATATTATAACGAATATCAATTTGATCGTTTTTACTACCAAATTTTTCATAAATATTTTCAGCAAGTTGTAAGTTATCTATAGCACTTTGAAAATCACCCCACTTAATATAAGCCAAGCCTATATTATTATATAAATTAGCATGTTTAAGTGGTTTATCTAAACTCAAATAAAACGTTAATGATACGTTATAGGCTTCAACGGCTTCCTTTGCTTCACCTTTTAAATAATGATAAATGCCGACACTTTTGTAAGCATCGGCCTCTACATTTTCAAAGTCATTTTTAGATGCAATATACAGAATTCGTTTGGCCGTAATTAATGCAAGGCTAAGATCTCTTAGCTCATAATAACGACTTTCTTGTATTTTTAGAATTGCAATCGTTTGACGAGGAGTTAAATCCAAACGATTCAATAGTGATATCGAGTAGTCAACAGCTTCTTGATTACCCTCTATATTTTTGAGTTGCAGTATTTTTTTCGATATATTTTCATCATCAAAAAGCATTTCACTTTTTTCAGCAGCTAAAGTCGCTATAGAAAAAAGTGATATTTGAATAATAAATAAAGTGTAAATAATACGTTTAAAAGCAATCATTAACTGCATCCAAAAGACTTGAATTAAATATGATTTTTACTTTTATAACATCTTATTTAATCAAATCCCACAAGTGTTACTTAAACGGCAAAAATATTATGACTAACGTTTAACTTTTTCGATGAGAATAGCTTTAATTTCAGCCAATTCACGCTCAAGCTTTTCAATCTGTGCTCGGCTAGCAGGTTCTCCGCCTTCCCCCGTTTCACCATGTTGTTCAGCTCTATAGTTTTCGTGTTCTTTACCCATGACTTCTAATATAGTTCCCACCATCATATTCAAAAAGATAAACGCCGTTAAGAAGATAAAGGACAGATAATAAATCCAACTAAGGGGATGAACAGCCATCGTTTCGTACATTACGTCTGTCCAATCTTCAAAAGTAGCAACACGAAAAAGTGTTAACATAGAAATTGAAACATCCCCCCATAAAACATCATTAATATTATGAAAAAACATACTACCAATAGCAGCATAAATATAAAAAATTACAAACATTAACAAAGCTATATAACCCATACGAGGAATAGCTTTAATAAGAGCATTAATCAATAAACGTAATTCTGGCACCATAGAAACCAAGCGAAGAACTCGAAAGACTCTTAATAAACGGGCTAACAAAACTCCAGATCCGCCCGTTGGTATCAAACTACCAATAACAATTAACGTATCGAAAATATTCCAGCCATTTTTAAAAAAAGCTTTCTTATTAGGGAATGCCATAAAGCGTATGACTAATTCAAAGACAAAGAAAACGGTAATAGCATTATCAAGAAAAGCGAGTACCTTTAAAGATTGCGGAGACAAATCATGCGTTTTTGCACCAATTAGCAATGCTGAAATGATAATGACAGTAATAATTGACCACTGAAATAAAGGGCTTGAATCTATTTTCTTTAAACGACCTTGTGCGCGTAAAACAAAAGAACTCATAAATAAGGGTCTCTAAAAGTAAAACTAATGTGTGCTATCGCTAACATAGGGATTATTGCGACGTTCATCACCAAAGGTGCTCATCGGTCCATGTCCAGGAATGAATCTTATGTCATTACCAAGCGGAAATAAATTTTCACGAATAGAACAAATTAAGGTTGCATGATCACCTCGTGGAAAATCAGTTCGGCCGATTGATCCTTTAAATATTACATCCCCTACTTGAGCAAGTCGAGATTCTCGATGAAAAAACACTACATGACCAGGTGTATGCCCCGGACAAAAATAAACTTCTAATTCAAGGTTACCAAAAGTAACTGTATCACCTTGGTCTAACCAACGATCAGGTTTAAAAATATCACCCTTTGAAAAACCAAACATTTCTTTCTGTTTAGGCATTAAATCTATCCAGAACTGATCTTCTTTATGCGGACCTTCAATGGGTACATTAAAATGTTCTGCTAATAACTTAGTAGCTCCGGCATGATCAATATGAGCATGTGTTAAAAGCACTTTCTCTAAGGTTAAACCTTCTTCACTTATGGCGGCTAGAATTATATCCAGATCGCCTCCGGGATCAACAACAGCGGCTTTTTGGGTTTCATCACACCAAAACAAGGTGCAGTTTTGTTGGAATTTAGTCACTGGAATAATTTTAAATTGGAGCATGTCAGCGTTTCTCTTGAACCTTGGTTGTTCGATTAATTAAACTTTAACCGATATTGGGGTGATATTTTTGAAAGCAAGTTACTAATACTGTTCGCTTTAAAGTTTACAGTGTTTGTATTATTCCGATAACATATTTTTAAAAAATCGTTGCTAAATGATCTGAACTCGGTAAGCTCATCAACAAATAAAAATAATTGCATTCAATCATATATGACTACAACAAGAGACTCTTTTCATTCACGTATTGGTTTTGTCTTAGCAGCCGCTGGTTCTGCTATTGGCCTAGGTAATATTTGGGGGTTTCCAACCCAAGCAGCTAATAATGGCGGCGGTGCTTTTTTATTCGTCTATTTATTGGTAACGGTGTTATTAGCCCTACCCGCTTTATATGCCGAAATTTATATTGGTAACCAAGCTCAGAAAAACCCAGTCGCCGCTTTAAAAGAAGCCTGCCAAGACACTTTACCTAATGTAGGTAAATACGCAGGATTAATCGGCCTGTGTGGTGCGATGATGATGTTAAGCTTTTACACCATTGTTGCAGGTTGGATGCTCGCACATGCACTTTCTGCAATTACTGAGTTAGCTGGTTTTATGGAAGTTTCTCAATGGTTAGCAACCTCAAGCACTGAAAGAAATTTATTATTTACACCTATATTTATTTTATTAGGTGCCGCAATTATTCATCAAGGCGTAAATGCAGGTATTGAAAAATGGTCGGCGCGTTTAATGCCGCTATTACTCTTGATGTTACTTTGCTTAATCGTTTATATTCTTCGACAACCTGGTGCCGAAAAAGGTTTAGCACTTTATTTGATCCCTGATTTTTCACAAGTCACAAACCCTAAATTAATCATATCAGCAATGGGACAAGCATTCTTTTCATTATCTATAGGTGTAGGCGGCATGATGGTTTATGGCTCATACATGCAGAAAAACAAAGACATTGGTAAGTTAGCCATATCAATTACCGCACTTGATACCTGCATCGCTTTTATGGCGGGTCTATTAATAATTCCAGCGCTATTTGTTGCTCAAGAAGCTGGTTTAGAAGTTTTTAAAAATAAGGAGTTGATTGGTGAAGGTCAGCTGATTTTTAACATTCTTCCTGCCCTGTTCAACTCTATGGGAAGTGCAGGATTAATCGTTTCAAGTAGCTTTTTCTTACTGTTGTCGATTGCTGCCTTAACATCGACGATTTCATCTACCGAAGTTCCTGTTTCATATTTAGTTGAAGACAAAGGTTTAACGCGTTCAAAAGCCACTTGGCTAGTGTCATTTGTTGTACTTTGTGCCAGCATGTTATTAATTGCTTTCTTTGATGAATTATTTGGATTAGTTATTCGTTTATTAACCACAATAATGCAGCCATTAAGTTGTTTATTTTACTTTATAGTTGTTGGCTGGTTATGGAATCGTGGTAATAAGCTTCGTGATAAAGCATTACAAGAAGGAAGGAAGTGGCTACCCATTTGGGGTAATTATTTACGTTATGTTTGCCCATTATTACTTACGGTAGTTTTTGTAAACGTCGCAATACTGAATTAATGCTTTCCTCTAATTAAATTAGATAAATTATAATGCCGACTTACTCATCTGAGTGTCGGCATTTTTAATTACGCTACAATAAGAATTAACGTTATCTAAATGAAACCTTAAAAACTAACATTGTTTCGACCTTTCTTTTTAGCTTTGTATAACGCTTGATCAGAACATTTTAACGCCTGTTCAAAGCTTTGTTTACTTTCTCTAACAGCAGCACCAATTGAGATAGTGACACTCACTGTTTTAAAATCATTGTTCCTACTGCCCTTTTTAGGACTTCGTTCTTGTTTTGTTTTTCGTTGAGGATGGCGAATAACAATTTTATAGTCTTCAATAGCTTTGCGCACAGCTTCCAGTTCAGCTAAAGCTTGTTCAATATTTTTTCGCTTAAATACGATGGTAAATTCTTCACCGCCATAACGAAAAGCTTTTCCCCCACCTTTAACCTCACCAATTTTTTTAGCGACTAATTTTAGTACCTGATCACCAATATCATGTCCATAGGTATCATTAAACTTTTTGAAGTGGTCAATGTCTAGCATTGCCACTGTGTAGTTTCTTCCCAAAGATAATGCTAACTGGTTCAATGCACGTCGAGATGGTAACCCCGTTAAATCATCACGGTAAGCGAGAGAATAAGCATCAATAACAATAACGAGTAAATAGTACAAGCTGAGTAATAATATCGTTAGAGGTATCGGTAAGCTTATTAATTGATACTGATAAAGTACCCACACGATAAAAGAAACAAAAGTCGCAGAAACCACTAGGTCAGATTTAACAATAGCTCGCAGAAAAATAATGAGACAACATAATGCAACGGGTAACTCTACACGCATAGTTTGTTGAAGCGGCTCAATACCTGATGTAGCTTGAACAAAAGCTATAATTGTTTCACTGGTCTCTAACCAGAAAAATGCAACTATGCCGGTTAACGATAAAAATAATAATCGATAAATACCATGAATTGAAATAACGCCACGATCTTTAATCAATGACAATAGAAGTAAAGATGAACAACCAAATATCGTCACCCATTCACCTTGTTGTACTAACCAACTTGACCAAGGAAATGGAAAAGATAAACTGGTATAATAAATGAGCCATAGTAAAGATAATAAGGCTAATCGGCTCCGATTAAAGTAACTAGCAAAAACAATTACAACCACTAAAAGTACCATTAATAATGGTTCGATAATTGTCATTTGCTTTAACCAAAAGGCTTGGCTTTTCATTACAAATATATAAGTTATAACAAAACCAGCCAAACTGAAGATTAGCGTTTTTAGCCCTTTAATTCTTTGAAACAACATTAACTCCTAATTATTAACGGTTATTTAACTTACTTTTAAATATATAAACATCGTGACTGATGCAAATATTTTACGCATTATGTATTGATTTACTGCTTTCTAAATCAATTTTTTCATCATCTTTTTCTTTGTTCAAATCAACTTGTTCAATTTTATCAAAGCGCGATGATATTTTATCAGCAGATGTGTGGATTTGCTTTACATCACTCGCCGCTTGATCAATGTGTTTTGCTAAATTCGCAAAACGAGATTTAAAACGGCCAAAATCTTGAGACAAATGTGACAAATGCGCCTGAATAACATGAATTTGTTTTCGCGTAGCTTCGTCTTTTAATACAGAACGAGATGTCGTTAATATTGCCATTAGGGTTGTAGGTGATGCCAGCCAGACTCGTTTTTTATTTGCAAAATCAACTAAATCACTTTGATGAGCGTGAATTTCAGCAAATATGGCCTCAGCAGGAATAAACATAATGGCACCATCTGCTGTTTCTTTTTCTATTAAGTATTTATCACTAATATCATTAATATGTTTCTTTATATCAGCCTTAAACTGCCGTTCAGCAGCTTTACGGTCGTGTTCGCCTAGTTGGTTATCCATCATTTTTTTATAATTTTCTAGCGGGAACTTAGAGTCGATAACCACATTACCGGTAGGTTCAGGTAGAAACAAAATACAGTCGGCTATTTTTCCGTTTGATAACGTATGCTGTAAAGAAAAATGTTGTTCGGGGAGTACGTTACGAATAAGGCTATTAAGCTGTACTTCACCAAACGCGCCACGTGAACGTTTATCACTGAGCACTTCTTGAAGACTCACAACGTTTGTCGATAGTTCAGTGATCTTCTTCTGTGCGTCATCAATTAATGCTAAACGCTGTAATATATCATTAAAGGTTTTCGTCGTTTTATCAAAACCTTCTGTCAAACGTTTTTCCACTTGACCACTAATTTCTTTTAAGCGATTGTCTGTCGATTCTGTTAGGCCATCGATACGTTTAGCCATTTGCTCACTTGACGCTTGCAACGACTTAGTTAAATCTTCTCGGCTGACTTGGGTGACTTTATTCAAATGTTCGACAAGTTGGTCAACTGACTTTAATTGATTTTGATTAAAAATTATTTGATGCTCATGTAATGCTTTGTTCAGTTTGTCACTGTTGTCATGCAAATTTAAAGTTTGTTTTTCGCCTTGCTCTGCATGTTGATGTAATAACTTAATTTTAAAATCAGAAATTTGTTGTTCAAAATACGTTTTTAGTTCAACTTGCTGATTCGCTAATTGTTGATGATTAAAACTTAATTGTTGTTGCAGCTGTTGCTGATATTTATTTGAGACTTCAGTGCTCACTGCTAGCTTTTCTAACAGTAGTTGAAAGTTACCATTTTGAAGTGCCAATTGTCGTGATAAATGTTGGGTTTTAAAAAAAAGAGAAATGCATATAAAAAAACAGAATATCGATAAAACAGCGATGAACAAAATAAAGTGCTCGTTAAGAATTTTTTCTAAAAATTCAGGAAGTGAAAAAGCAAGCATATAACCACACAAGTAATACTGTAAATATTATCAGTATTAAAGCATAGAAATTTACTTAGGTTAAGCTTAATCTACCTTTCATCATGAAGTGATGAATATTTAAAAATCGTTAATCAAATGTATTCTATCTCCGACTTTATTTAAAATAGTAATTTCTCCATCGCAGACGGCAATAATTGATTTATCTTCTTTAAAAGTTTCTGGAATAATAACTCTCCCACTTGAATTTTGTGGAAATTCGCCAATAAAATGCATTAATTCAAGGGAATTATCACAATAATAAATAATAGTAACGATACGTGTTTTAACTTCAGTCATAGTTCGCTTTATGTCATGTTTATCTTAATGTCTTTGATAAGTGTAGCCGAAAATACCAATATTATTAAGGGGAATAAAAAAGCACCCTCAGGTGCTTTAAATATTTAAAGAAACTCAATCTGTATTAGTCTTTTAATTTAGCATTCTGAACTTCAATTTTGGCTTTCCAAATAGCTGGACCAGTAACATGAGCTGACTCACCTAGACTGTCAACAGCGACGGTTACTGGCATGTCTTCAACTTCAAATTCATATATAGCTTCCATTCCCATATCTTCAAAAGCAACAACTTTTGCTTTCTTAATAGCTTTTGATACAAGATATGCTGCACCACCAACTGCCATTAAATAAACAGACTTATGATTTTTAATGGTTTCAACTGTTGCCGCACCACGCTCAGCTTTACCAATTGTGCCTAATAAGCCAGTTTCAGCAAGCATCATCTCTGTAAATTTATCCATGCGTGTAGCCGTTGTTGGGCCGGCAGGACCTACAGCTTCATCACCAATAGCGTCAACGGGACCAACGTAATAAATAAATTTATCGGTGAAGTCTACGGGTAATTTTTCACCCTTAGCTAACATGTCTTGAATGCGCTTATGTGCAGCATCACGACCGGTTAATATAGTGCCGCTTAATAAAACAGTTTCACCGGTTTTCCATGAACTGACATCTGCTTTTTTCAAGTCATCAACATTAACGCGACGAACATTTTCGCCCACTTCCCAAGTGATCTCTGGCCAATCTTCTAATTTAGGAGGAGTTAACTCTGCAGGACCTGAACCGTCAAGATGAAAGTGAACATGACGAGTTGCCGCACAGTTAGGGATCATCACTACTGGTTTCGATGCCGCATGAGTCGGTACAGAATTGATTTTAATATCAACAACTGTAGTTAAGCCACCAAGACCTTGTGCACCAATGCCTAACTTATTTACACGCTCAAAAATTTCTAAACGTAGTTTTTCTTCGGCTGTTTCAGCGCCACGGTCTATAAGCTCTTGAATGTCTACTGGGTCCATTAAGCTTTCTTTAGCAAGTACACCTGCTTTTTCAGCAGTACCACCAATACCTATACCCAACATACCTGGTGGACACCAACCTGCTCCCATAGTTGGTAAGGTTTTAACAACCCAATCAGCTATTGAATCACTCGGGTTTAACATCACCATTTTAGATTTGTTTTCGCTACCGCCACCTTTTGCAGCGATCATAATTTCAATACCACCGCCTGAGACCATATCGATATGTACAACGGATGGTGTATTATCTTTGGTGTTAATACGCGCGCCAGCAGGATCTTTTACTATAGAGGCACGTAATGGGTTATTTGGGTTTAAATACGCTTGTCGTGTACCTTCATCAACCATTTGCTGAACAGTTAAGTCAGTTTTATCCCATTGAACATCCATGCCCACTTTTACGAAGCATGTCACTATGCCTGTATCTTGGCAAATAGGACGTTGACCGTGTGCTGACATTCTTGAATTAATTAAGATCTGAGCAATAGCGTCTTTAGCTGCTGTGCTTTCTTCTTTATGATATGCTTTTTCAAGTGCTTGAATAAAGTCTAAGGGATGATAATAAGAAATGTACTGTAATGCATCAGCAATACTTTCAATTAAATCTTGTTGTTTAATGATAGCCATGAGGGTCTCTTTTTATGCAGTCTGACAGATGTAGTTCAACATCATTTCTCTACTTACCTGAAATTACAGATAATCTAGGGTAGTTGAAAATGGTTGAAAGTTATAAATTTGCAGATATCATACCCTTCTTGTTAACGAGCTACCACAATATTATCGAGTAAAGTCTGTCATGTTCACTATTTCCTCAAAGCATTTCTATGTAGAAAAATCGATAGATGTAAAAGCACTCTTTTCTGCTTTTTGCCACCAACCTTGGGCGATTTGGCTTGACTCTTGTGGCAATGAAATGACAACACCACATGTTGATAGTAATTTTGATATTATGGTCTGGCAGCCAGAAATTACACTCACGACACGGGGCGATAAAACTGAAATAAAGTGGTTGAAAGAAAACAAAACACGAGTCAGCGATGAAAACCCATTAAACCTCGTTAAAGAGATCCAGCAGCAATGTTTTGACAACATAGAAGTAACTTCAAACCATCTACCTTTTAATGGAGGAAGCCTCGGCTATTTTTCTTACGACTTAGGTCGTCGCTTTGAAGTACTCCCAAATCAAACGACACAAGATATTGATTTTGCTGAAATGTCGATAGGAATATATTTACATGCATTAATATTTGATCACAAAGAACAACAGTTGTGGTTAGTATGCCCAGAGACCGAACGCGAAAGTTTGACACGTTATATAAATGAACAGTTAACCTTAGCAAATAAAACTCAACTAACTAAAGAAACATTTTCACTCACTAATAACTGGCAATCAAATATGGATAAAGCCAGTTATGATGAAAAATTTCAACATGTACAGAATTATTTATTATCCGGTGATTGTTATCAAATTAATTTAGCACAGCGCTTTAGTGCTAATTATCAAGGGAATGAATTCGACGCTTATTGCGCACTACGTGAAACGAACAAAGCCCCTTTCTCAGCTTTTTTAAGGTTTGAAAACTCATCTGTGCTAAGCATTTCTCCCGAGAGATTTTTACAAAAAAATGAAAGTAAAGTACAGAGTAAACCTATCAAAGGCACTAAACCTCGCAGTGATAACCCAAAAGTTGATCAGCAAAATTCAATTGATTTACTTAATTCTGAAAAAGATCGTGCTGAAAATTTAATGATTGTTGATTTATTGAGAAACGACATCAGTAAGGTTTGTGTGCCTGGTTCAGTAAAAGTACCAAAGCTATTTGATATTGAAAGTTTCCCTGCAGTTCATCATTTAGTCAGTACCGTTGAAGGTGAATTATCGAAAGCGTATAAAGCGACAGATTTATTAGCCGCTTCATTTCCTGGAGGTTCAATTACAGGCGCTCCAAAAATAAGAGCCATGGAAATTATTGATGAATTAGAGCCGCATCAGCGAAGTATTTATTGTGGTTCTATTGGTTATATTTCCGCTTGTGGAAATATGGATACGAACATCACGATTCGCACATTATTATGTGAAAAGAACACAGTAAGTAACGAAAACACTATTTATTGCTGGGCTGGCGGTGGTGTGGTGGCAGATTCAAAGGTAGAGTGTGAATATCAAGAAACTTTTGATAAAGTAAATAAGATATTACCTGTCTTATCAGCACTTTAGTTTAGAGATTTTTTGATATTCATGCTACATGCCAAAATGATGGATTTATAATGACAAAGAATGACTTTTTTCAAAAATTCCAGTTTGCGTCACTAAACGATTCACTCCATCAATATCGACACCTTGCACCTCTTAAACCTGCAGCAGTTTTGATTGCATTAACGGAAATAGATGAACAATTATTTGTTGTGCTTACTAAACGCGCAAGTCATTTAAAACATCACCCAGGGCAAATCAGTTTTCCAGGTGGGAAAATGGAAGATTTTGATCCTGATTTTATAAGTGCTGCTATTAGAGAAGCAGAAGAAGAAATAGGCTTAAACAGTGACAATATTAATATTGTCGGAGAATTACTTCCTTATGAAACGATTAGTGGTTATGTCGTTACGCCAATAATTGCTTTTATTGATGAAAAACAAAATTATGTGATAGATAAAAATGAAGTCGCTGAAATCTTTCAAGTACCCTTACAACATTTTCTCAACTTTAATAATCATTATACGGTTACCATAGAACGCCACCGCAAACCCTTTTCAATTCACTTTATGCCTTTTGAACACCATAATATATGGGGTGCTACAGCCGTTATGCTTAAAGATTTAGCCATTCACCTCTCTTAATATTTCAAATTCTTTTCTAATATCTCCTATAATTAGGCTACTTTTGTTTTTCATGATGATTGCTTTCAGTTACAATTACCGAAGTTAATTCCATCTTTTAATATTTTTAGCAAAATAAATTCAGGTTTTTAGTATGATTAGTGTATTTGATATGTTTTCCATTGGCATTGGCCCGTCGAGTTCTCACACAGTTGGCCCAATGAAAGCTGCGAAGTTATTTGTTGAACAACTTAAAAAAGAAAATAAATTAGCCGATACAACGCGCGTAAAATGTGAACTCTTTGGATCATTAGGCCAAACAGGTATAGGTCACGGTACAGGTAAAGCGGTAATTCTAGGTTTGTCCGGTGAAAACCCTGATACCATTGCAGTAGAAGATATTGATTTAATACTCGAAACTGTAGTAAGTAGCCAGAAAATATCACTTAATGGCGAAAACTTAGTCTCGTTTCCTAAAAATGATGCCATTATTTATCATCGTCGTAAAACGTTACCGGCTCACTCAAATGCTATGACTATATTCGCATACGCAGAAGTAGCAGGTGAAGAAAGCACTTTATTACTAGAACAAACATATTACTCAATCGGCGGCGGTTTTATTGTTAACGCTATTGATTTTGAAAAAGAAAAAGACAAAGCTTTATCTATTCATACGAATATCAAAAGGCCACACTATTTTTCATCAGCAACTGAACTGATTAACGAAGCCAACGAGAAAAACATCAGTATAAGTACTCTCATGATGAATAATGAAAAGTGCTTAGCCGATGAAGCGACTATTAGATCCCAATTGGTCAAAATCTGGCAAGCCATGAAAGATTGTATTGACCGAGGTATAAAAACTGAAGGTATTTTACCTGGCGGTTTAAAAGTTGCTCGCAGAGCTCCAGCACTATATAAATCATTATCCGTTGAAAGTAATAACGACCCACTCACCGCAATGGATTGGGTAAACTTATTTGCCATGGCTGTAAATGAAGAAAATGCAGCGGGTAGCCGGGTAGTTACTGCACCAACTAATGGCGCTGCAGGTATTATTCCTGCAGTAATATGCTACTACGACAAGTTCGTAAAACCGGTTGATGAAGATACCTGTATTCGTTATTTATTAACCGCTGCAGCTATTGGTATTTTATACAAAACAAATGCTTCTATTTCTGGAGCAGAAGTTGGATGTCAAGGAGAGGTCGGTGTAGCTTGTTCTATGGCTGCGGGTGCCTTAACCGAAATAATGGGTGGTTCACCAAACAAAGTAGAAAATGCTGCAGAGATTGGCATGGAACACAACTTAGGCTTAACTTGTGATCCTGTTGGTGGATTAGTGCAAGTACCTTGTATTGAACGTAATGCTATGGGATCTGTAAAAGCGATTAATGCTTCACGTTTAGCATTACGTGGTACAGGTAATCATAAAGTCCCACTAGATAAAGTTATCAAAACTATGTGGGAAACCGG
>Ga0209495_1001543_pt1 | contig 16000 bp, 14 predicted proteins | sample EN1Hudsemesocosm_FD_184629 | JGI IMG/M metagenome (GOLD analysis project Ga0209495, IMG submission 184629) | Methane-oxidizing microbial communities from mesocosms in the Hudson Canyon - EN1E Hudson Canyon (SPAdes) (version 2) | ecosystem: Environmental > Aquatic > Marine > Cold seeps | place... | reverse complement strand
AACGCTTGGAAGTTAACGTGCTCTTCTAATTTTTGGAGAATATCACCTAATTTATCCAACTTAGTTTCGCGTTCTTCAGCTGCAAACAAACTTGTTTTTATCATTTTAGAGGGACTCAATTAGGGGAATTAGAAGTGCTTCATTTTATCATTTTTCGGATGAGGTTTTTCGAGGTTCCCTATTTTTGACTAAGAAGGGAGTAAATAACTTTACCAAATATAACAAAATACTATAACGCTTAATAGAAAACCTAGCTCTAAACACCTTGCTATCTACTTTCAATCTACATCGCTCCATTATCCCAATAGAAATTCGAGACTCATTACTTAGTTCATAACCTACTCATCAACTCACACGCCTTGCATTCAACACACTGAATTTCACGCACTGCTTAGCTTGGTTTTTCACTGATTGGGGCAGATTCACTATATGTAAAATTATCTGAGATATTTAGCATCATCTTAGAGTATAGAACACCTATGAAATCACAGACTCTTTGCAAAATAATATGAGGTGATAAAATCAATTCTTCAAATTTTATTTCCAAGTATTGGTCAGGCGAATCCCCCCCCCTGAAAACGTCTCCACGACCACTTTAAACTCTAAAATTCAGGCAAAAAAACCAAGAAAAGCGCCCACTAACCTGCGAGGTTTTATAGTTAAAAACGACAATAACTATTTGAGAATATTTCATACTTCATATTTCTAATTATATTTTATCATCGAGGTAATCAAAACAATTATGAAGTAGTTCAATGAAACGCACCTCTGGAAACTCACCCAAGTTGTTAGCCAAAAAAGCAAAACTAGCCAACAAATATCCTAATAAATTTTTTTTGTTACATAAAAGAATAGTGCAATGTTTCTCTAACTCTTGTTGAAAAGTTGATCTGGAAACTTTCAGACTCATTGAAACTCGCACCAAATCATAGACAGCAAAACTTCGATAGAAACCACCTGCCCAATCAATGACAGAAACCCCTCCATAACTATTATCCACCTTATTTTTATTTATTAATATATTACCCTTCCAAAGGTCATTATGAGCTAAAACAAAATAAGGCTTCCAGCTTTTATCTTGTAAACATTGAATTTGCCAGTTAATTTCGTCTTTAACTCTTGGAGTAATTCCCACCCTTTTCGACAATTGCTTTAGCGGAATAATAAAATCATTGGTAACTTCACTTTGACTTGCTAATAACAATGAGTCTTTATTAGCATTTATAAGCCACTCTAAGACTAACGGCCTAATTTGAAATAATTGTATTTTCCGGCGAATCAAACCTAACCCTTCACCGAGAGGGGTACAATAAGGCCAGACTGAATACTCAACCCCCTCAACCTCACCAGATAACATTGGATCAAGCAAAACTGAACCATTTTTTTTATTTAACCCATCTTTAAACTGCTGATTATTTAATAAATTACGTCTACCAATATCACCAGCCTCAGAAAAGTTGCATAATAAAAAAGCAACCCTCTCGTTATTTTCATTAAAGACAAACATTTTAGTCGTTGCATCAGCAATAGTTTTATTATCATGAAGAACCTCTAGGTGAGAAAATCCACCAAGCTTGCCTAACATTACCGTCAAATCATCGCCAATACTATTTAAAATAAACTCTTTAGACACCCCGACACTCATAGCAATTCCTTCACCCAGTTAACTCTATTTAAATGCATTTTCTCAATTGTAGAGATTTTTAGTAGTAAACCAGACAATTCTACCATTTCAGAAAACAAAGCCTTACTTGTAAATGACCTAACTATCGCGGCCAAATCAACAGCAGAATTTTGTTTGTATAACAACTTATCATCAAGTCCTGCCGCTTTATATACAGCCGTATTTGGACAAACTGGCAATAGCCCTTGTGAAATAGCATCAAAAATCAAGCGTGGCTGCTCATCACTTAAATTTGTTAAGAGCATAAGATCATATTGTCTAATTTCAGTAAAAAATATTTCCCCATAAGCAACAGTTCCCATAAACACAACCTGATTTTGTAATGCATTTTCTTTAACTAACTTTTCTAAATCTCCTTTTTCAGAGCCTGCGCCATATATTGAAAGCCCTGGACAAAAGTCCCACTCATTTTTTAATATGGATAACGCCTCAATTGCAAGATGCACGCCCTTCATTTTTTCAAGTCGCGTACAAATGCAAAGCCTAGGCATAAAACCATTTGAGAGTGCCATCAGCCTTTTTTTAATTAAACCTTCAGCTAAAATATCCTCTTTATTTATCCAGCTGGCTAAACCGATATGTATATTTTTATTACTAACACCTAACCCTGCCTTTAACCCACTTCCAACCAATATAACACCGTCTGAATATCTACTAAAAAATCTCTGAGTAAGGTAAATAGACAATGCTATAATTTTTTGTTTACTTTGTTTTAAAAAACTTTTTCCAGCTGCATTCAACAAGGTTAACTTAACTCGATTACTACTAATACTATATATAGTAAATTTACTATTTTTTTTAGCATAAAATAAAGCTAAAAACTCACTTCTACAATGCCAAAATGGCCTGCCTGCCCCCAATTGAATAACATCATATTTTTTAATAACTGACTCAAAAATATCCAAAGAAATACTACTATCCAAGCTATATATTTCAATACAGGGGTCAATAATTCCCACGCCCTTTTCGGTAGACTCTGTAATAGGACAAAAAATCCCCAAGCCATTAACCACTTTTGAATTAGCATTAATATCCTTGCACCATAAATCCAATGAATGAAATTCATTATTTATATTCTGCACAGGTATCTGCGATACTATTAATAGAGAATAATTAGCCACCTTCACCTAACCCTTTTCCTTTCAAATAATTCACTATTTTTGAAAATATTTCAAGCGGAAGAACCAACCAACCACAAAGCCCCCTCCCTTTCAATTGACTATCCTCAACTTTCCAAAGACTATAACTCATACCCATGCACCCTCAAGTCATGACCAATCAACTGTGATAATTTTTTATTACTATCCCGATAGTAATCTTTTGTCATCTCAGATATATATTTCTCCCAACTCCCCTCAATTTTTTTATTTATAAAGTTGGGGGTAACTAATCCAAAGAAACGACTTACTTTATTAATGACTTTCTCCACAACAGCTGTTTTCTCTCCTAAAATATCTTTATGCATAAAAAAACCTAATTTATGACAAATAAATAGCTCGATCGCTTTTGGGGAAAGATTTTCTGGCTCATAAAGGTCTTTGATATTTTTTAATTCTAGCCCTGCAAACGCTAATATTTTTGTTATATACCCTCTTTGATCAACTTTCAATAATTCAAATGGTAAAACCAAAACATTTTCATTGCCAAATAATTCCTGATAATAACTAACCAACAAGTCATACTTTAATTTATCCAGCCTTAGTATCGGCGAGAAGCCATCCTTAATATTTTTTTTGCCAATGAATCTACTAATCGATTGAGCACCATTTTTTCGCAAATAATGCCGCCAAGCTGATTTAATAATAGATTTTTGCTCTCTAACCACAATCAATACTTTTGCATTCGGAAAAGTTTCTTTTAATCTTTGTGAAATTTCTTTTTCATAATTATTTCTATTTGCAAACAGGTGACCAGATAAATCTTCTGCAGATATAACTGGGCACAGATTCTTTTCCCCCGATTTCTTATATTTTTCTTCAAAGAATTTTCGAGTTTCGAGTGCATCATACTCAAAAGAATTCGTTAAAATAAGTTTCTGAATGATCTCAGAAGAATAAATATCATATGGGTTATAAAAGCCAAAATTTTCATTAAATATATTAGATTGTAAAAAAGTAGACCCTGTTTTGGCATAACCAATATGTATTAATGGATCCATTACAAACCTCCTAAATTTTCATTACCAAATATCACTAGAACCGGTGCTAGATGCACCAGTCTAGCCCATAAAACACAGAAATATCCTATGTCTCCATTTGCTCATTCATCTGAGCTGCGTCGTTCTACGTGCATTTCGGGCACAGCTATCAGGATAAAACACTGCCACTCTGAAACGAACTAAAATCATCACTTCGCTGCCTTCCCTTGATGAGTAGGTAACCATTTTTGATATGCCTCTACATTCGGAATGCGCACCATCCTCTGATGATTTGATCGAATAGAAAATAAAATTCACCCGGATTTTTTATTTCAGGATCATAGTCAAAAATCACATGTGTAAGCGATAAAACGGACGTAGCGCCCCACAAATAAATGTCGGCTTCAACGTTTAACTCTTGTTTTAAGGCCCATAAATATCTTTTTTATTTGTCGAACAACTTTTTCATATGGCATTAACAAATTTCCCTTTACCCATTCCTCCGGTCGTGCTCGGAATACAGTAGAATGTTTCTCGCCAGTCCAACCAGTAGGCGCCTCTGTTGTATAATAATACGTTGCAAAAGACTTACGCGAAATACCTTCTGGACACGTTATCGGTGTAACGCCGTGAAAACTTATTTCACTCGTAACAAAGCCACACGCACGATTAAATTTTGGCTCAAAATAACCGTGTCGTTTCTTTACATCTTTATCCCAAATATCTAAATAACCTCCATATTCTTCTTTCCACTCTTTATTAAAATAAATAAGAATGTTTAAGCGACGGTGATATTTCTTATCTGCCACATAATTAAAATCAACATGCACATCTAGATGCCCTCCAGTATTGGTTTCATGAACCCCCCCTCCCTTCAATTCAGTATCAGCAAAAAGATTAGGTATCCCTGTTAAGTCTGACCACATGTCCACATACTCTTTAGAAGCAAGTAAATCATGTAGTTTTTTAATGGGCGGAGGAAATTTTGATGAATCGGTGATTTGAACCTTTTTCTTTTCATTAACTGAAGAAAAACCCTTTCCCGCTTCTTCAGCTTCTTGATAGCTTGGAAAAGATTGATACACCTCTTCGGCAAAATCTTCTTTAAGAAAATCATCAATGCAGAAATGAGGAAAGGGGGCTTGCCCTACTAGTTCTTGCTTTAACTTATTTCCATCAAATTCATTTAAAAGATCCATTAAACTTTCTTCTTTCATTCTTAACTCCTACTCTATAAATTAACCATTTCTTGATCAGGGCATTTATAAGGTTGTCGTAAAAAATCTAGGGGCTACCCTAGATAACCACTCAAGATCATCTTTAACTCACTTATTCAATTACTTTTAATTAAATAAGTGAGTTACTGCTGTTAAATCGCCATGTTCATGAAACACTGGGGATGTCTCCTATCGCCATTGTTCATTCACCTACGGAGCGATTTATGGCAGCCCCAGACGTCCTGCATTCGCTTCAACTACGCACAAAATCCGCTTCGTTAAAGCTACCTCACTGACTTGACGGCTGTCGGGATAAAATTCTTGCCTCCCGAGCGAGCCTACAGCTCACTTCGGATTGATGAATTTCCCTGTCGCCTACTGCGGACTAAAAATCATCACTCTTTACTTCCAAAAAAATCATCACATTCTAAAATAAAATTACTTACATTACCAATGGACTTCTTCTCTTCTTCAGAAACATATTCTTTGACAAGGTGTGCTGTTTTTCTTGCTTTCTCTAATCCGTCAAACCCATAAGATAGCCCGTATCGATCTTTAGGGTTAGGGTACCATTCTGCTTCAGTTACGCCATCATCAGGTATAACAATAGAATCACATCCACAAAGCACAGCAAAAAAAGAATAGGCCGTTAATGTATCGTAACTAATAAATGTTTTAACTTGTTTAAAAATAGCGGCTATTTCAGCATGAGATTTCCCATCGATTAAAATAGAATTATTTAAATCATGTTGAACCGGCTTATCTCTGCCTTTACGTAAACAATAAGCAGTTCCAGATCTCGTTTCAGGAAGACTTTCTAAATTATAGTGCTCAAGAGGATAATAAATAACTTTCAATTCATTACTGGATGTATGAGAACCAGGAAAATAAAAATCTAATATTGCCGAATTAAACTTCACCAATAACTCATTTTTTTCATAAAATATTTTCCCTGTATGAAACCCTGGCTGATGAAGCAACCACCGGACAACATTTTTTGCTTTCAATGGATTTCCAAAGGTTACCTCTGGATAAACAACAACCCAATCATCACCAAAACAAGTATTTTTACCTGTAAACAAAGGGCTATTAAATGCAGGGGCTATTTTATATTCTTTATATTTTTTATATTCTTTATACAACTGTAAAACTATTCGCCTAAAAATCCCAAAAACTGATTTTATTGATAAGTCAAATGCTGATGTATTTAACTCGTAATATATGGTAGATGGAGGATACAAATAACTCTCATACCCCAAGTCATTAAGAATTGAACACAACTTATGCTGAACAATACAGCCCCCGTTATTTTCATTATATGATGGAGCAACGATTAAATACTTTCTTTTCATATTAATTATAAAAACTAATCACTGAATTAATTATAGTATTAACTTTTTTTTCACTAATTTTATAATAAATAGGTAAGCGTAGAACTCGCTCACTTTCTATCGTTGTATAGATATCATCACTATTAAAACAACCAAACTTCTTACCCGCTTCAGATGAATGTAGCGGAATATAATGAAATACAGCCATAATATCTAATTTCTTTAAATGCCCAATTAAATTCTCTCTATCACTTATATTAGCTAATTTAATATAAAACATGTGTGCATTATGAGTACACTCATCAGGAATGCAAGGTAACTCAATTAGTTTCTTTTCTTTTAGCTCTTTCAAGCCGTCATAATATAGGTTCCATGTTCGTAGCCTATTTTCATTGATTTCATCGACTCGTTCCAACTGCCCCCATAAATAAGCAGCACTGACATCATTCATCAAATAACTACTACCCACATCAACCCAGGAGTATTTATCCACCATACCCCTGAAAAATTGACTTCGATTAGTCCCTTTTTCTCGAATAATTTCAGCTCTATTACTGAACTGCTTATCATTAATAATTAGTAAACCGCCTTCTCCAGCACTCGTGTAATTTTTTGTTTCATGAAAACTATAGGTTCCTAGATGCCCTATTGTGCCTAGTGCTTTATCTTTATATTTGCTCATCATACCTTGAGCGGCATCTTCCACCACAAAAACATCATGCTTGTTTGCTATTGCCATTATTTCATCCATTGCACAGCTAATCCCTGCATAATGCACAACCACAATCGCCTTTGTTTTAACAGTTATTGCTTGCTCTATTTTTTTCTCATCAATATTCATCGTATCAGGGCGAATATCGGCAAATACTATTTTTGCCCCTCTTAATACAAAGGCATTTGCTGTGCTCACAAAAGTATAGCTCGGCATAATAACTTCATCACCCTGCTGTATATCCAGCAATATTGCTGCCATTTCTAACGCATGCGTACAGGATGTCGTTAACAGTGCCTTTTCACATTGCAAATTATCTTTAAACCATTGATGGCATTGTAAAGTGAATTTTCCATCCCCTGATATTTTTGAGCTTTTGATAGACTGCAAAACATACTGCTCTTCATTTCCTGTATAAGGTGGTCTATTAAATGGGGTCACTTATCTACTCCTTCATTTTTTAAATATTCTTTTTCAAGCAACAATAAATTTCTACTTTTTTCTTTCAACCTTTTAGCTGGAACACCAATATAAATACCCCACTCTTTAGTGCTCTCTAAAACTAAAGACATTGCCCCTATCGATGTACCTTCAGCCAATACAACACCAGGCATCAAAATTGAACCTGCCCCAACAATAGTATGCTTCTTTAAAGTAACTTTTTCACGCACTTCATTTTTATATTGTTTAGGTATCGTAGAATTCACCATTGTCCCTCCAGTGTAATCATCAGACTGAGTAAATATCTTTACGCCATAAGCTACTGTACTAAAGTCCTCAAAAATAATACCTTCACTTCCGCCAGCGACTAAACACATGGGCGTTATATGTACATTTTTACCTATTTTTATTTTTCCTGAAATAACACAAAAATCATCTATTCTTGAGTTATCACCTACTTCTATTGTATCAAAATTATAAATACTCGCTTTGTCGCTAATTTTGACATTTGTACCTACTCTTTTAAAACCCATATCACTTAACTGCTGTTCTGTATAGTACGCCATATTTACCTTTATTTATGATAATTATTTAAGTAATATCCGTTTTAAAAAACCAGTCACCCAACCATTTTCTATATATTTATAACTAAGAGTTGATATCAAATAAACAAATATAATAAGAAAAGAAACAACACCTAATTCCTGAATTAAATTAAATTCGCTTCCAAAAAAATAAAGTAACACACCAATAACCAATATATGGCTTAAATAAATTGAATACGAGTAATCTCCTTGCCTTACAAGAAACATAACAGCCCTATTAGAATAATCAATTTTCCCATCAATTAAAATAAAAAATAAAACTATAAATCCAGCTGCAACCGTTTTATGAAATAAACCATAACCAACTATACCTGATAATACCAATAAAGACCCTAAAAAAAACATGCTACAAAAATAGATTGATGCCGTTCTATTATTTTCAATTTTATTATAATAATTACTTTTAAAAAACATACCTATCACAATGCCAACTAAAAATTGATAGATTTTAAATTCTCCTAAAATATATGAATATACGTTATCCTCTGGATAAATAAAAGGAATTAAAGTAATCAATAAAAAGCAAATTAATACTCCATACTTTTTATTCATAAAAATACTCACTGCCAACACAGTATAAAACACAACTTCATAGATTAACGTCCAACCTACTGTCAAAAAAGGAATAACACCAATACCTGATGGGTTTTCAGATGGTATAAGTAAGTATGATTTAAAAAGACTACTATCATTAAAATCTGTAAATGAAAATTCAACTGGAAATAGAAGTGAAAAAATAATTAATATCGAGGTGTAGAGCCAATAAGCAGGCATTACTCTTATTACCCGTCTCATAAAAAATGAATAAGCCGTAACAGCATTATTTTTAGTAATTAAAAACATAATGAAACCACTTAAAATAAAAAAAATATCAACTCCAAAACTCCCTCTAACATGAAAAAAATACCCCATCCAGGTATCTGATTTAAAATCATAAAATAACTGTACATAATGATGAAATACCACCAACCATGCAGCAAGCCCTCTTAAAATTTGTAATGCGTATAATTTATTCACTTAAAGCTTATCTCTATACTAAAAAGCATTTAAACCACTCACCTGCTAAAAAACCAACATATACCAATGGCAACATCATTACTTCTCGATAAAAATTGAAAAAACATTTATTTTTCATGACTATCATTGATATAAATATTTTAAATATCGGATTAAGGGCTATCGCCCAAATAGCCCCTAATAATCCGAAATGAGAAAACCCCATAGGCACCAGAATATAAAGACTTACTACTTGAACAAAGATCATTAAACTTGAATATTTTGGTTTACCATAGGATAGCAGTAGTTGGTCTGCTAACATAAAACCTACAGAAACCAAAGAAACTGAAAGAATTTCTAACATCCATCCTGCATTTTCATACCGTGTATCATATAATGATGAAACTATGACACTGCCAGATGATGATAATACCCCCGCCACAGGCATTGTTATAGAATCAATTTTAAACCGAATACTATAGTACACAGACTCAATTTGTTCAGGCGAATTTCTGACAATATCACTTAACAGTGGAAAAAAGACTGAATTTAGTAATTTTGAAATAATACTTTTTAGTGCACTTGCTAAGAAAAAAGCAACGGTATAAACACCTAAATCTTCGGGACTAATAAGCCCCCCCAAAAGCATTCTATCCCCTTGATTGAGCATAAAGCCTAAAACAGAGGCTATAAATATCCACTTACCAAAATGAAATATTTCATAAACCGCTGTTTTATCCCAACAAAACCGACATCTTTCGCCAAGGCTTAAGCTATGCGATAAAAGCATTTTAACAACTGAACTAACAATCCCTCCCAAGACTAAAGCCCATATATCGCGTTGATACCACGCCCAAATAAGCATAAAAATCAAGCCTACCACCTGACTTAATAAATTGATAACGGTCAACTTACCCAACATTAACCTTCTATTCAATAATAAAATATGAATAGAACCAAATCCTGTAATAATGCTATTTATTGCTACTGCCGCTAATATCTTAGGTAACTCAGTATTTCCATAAACTGTTTGCTCTGATAAATACCCCAAAAAACCTAAATAATACAAACCTGCACTGGCTATTAGTGCTATAAAAAAAATAACAAAGCCTCTTATAATTTGAATCGTCCAAGCCGTATTGAGGTAGTCCGCTTCCTCCCCACGTTTACTTTGTACTATATTTTGTAGCAACCCCACATCTGAAAACATGGAAAGACCACCCATAATGACTGTTACAATAGCCATAACCCCGAACATTTCCGGCACCAGTAACCGCGTTAAAACAAGGTTACTACATAAACGCATTACTTGTGAAAGTAAATGACCTGTAATCACAAACCAGGCTGAACGAACAGCACGAACACGTAACTTCATTCGTTATACCTTAGCCTTTTCATGAATAATATTATCTGCTCTACCCTGCAGCGCACCTGCAACCAGCCAAAGCCAAGGAGCTAAAGAAGAGTTCGGTAACTGATCAATCATAACTATGCCAACTAGCAATGCGTGCGCTACTAATAACACATTTTCCTGCCTATTTTTAAGATACCTAGCAGCCCGTTTTGCCCTAAAGATACTATTCGCTAGTAAACCAAACTCAGCTAAGAAGCCTACTAGCCCCCAAGTTCCAAATGTGATAATCCAATGTCCATCTGTAACTGAAATATCTTGCCCAGTTACATCATCAAATACTCGATTTCTTCCCCACCCTCCCCATCCAAAAAACAAACGCTCCCTTGCATGGTTTAATAGTATTTCTTCATTTTCAAAACGAAACATGAGTGATTTTGAGCGATCTTCACCTACCGTTGACTTTGCAATCTCGATAATTTTCTGGTGTGGGAAAATGTGAACAATAGACATTGCAGGGTATAAAAGAGTTAAAAGTGCCATAGCAGCTGCTATACGCATTTGATTCTGGAGTGATATTTTTTTTATTGCAAAAAAAGCCACCAAACCGTATAAAAGGGCAGCTTTGCTTTTACATAAAAACAAAATAATTAACAAGTAATAACTTACTATTGCAGGCGAAAAAACACTTATTCTTTCCCTTATTTGCCACAAAGCTGCTGATGAAATTACTACGCAAGCCATGAAAAACGACACCAATAGACCATGACCTATAAAAACCATAGGCCTAAACCCTCCCCCCCTTACCTGCTGCCCAAAAACATGGGGATGATAGCCATAAAAAAAATTATGCAACTGTGGGCTAAACCGTATTTCATATAAAATAGGAATCGAATATATGAGCCCCGCAACGGCTATAAATTTAAATATAGCTAATTCATCTTGATAGCTTTGAAATAGCTTTTTTCCCACAAAAAAAAGAACGATTTGCAAAAACAGATTAATACTCAGTACAACCGCATCATGCATATCTTGACCAGGTAAAAAATATCCTCCAACAATTAAATTATCACTATTAAGTATCGTTGTAATAAATACACCAACTAATGCAACTAAGATAAATACAGAAGATAAATTTTTATCAAAAAATAAAGTAATTGCCTTATTTCTTATTACCCAACAACAAAATATCACTAAAAGCACTGAAATTATTTGCTTCCCACTTCCAGGTATCAGAGGTATGTTAACTGTTGTCTTCACTGGCAAAATCAGCAGCGCTCCTACCACTGTCCACAAGGTAGCACTTTGCAGGGATTTTACTTGATACAAACGTATGGATACTAATACCCATACTCCTAATACACAAAAGGAAAATAAATTCCCCATATATTCCTCATTATCATTTAAATTAGGCTATAAATTTTTTTCTAAAATAATACATTGGCTTTTCAACAAGTTTAAATATTATAAATGCATAAATAAAAGAACATATAAATACAGTTGGTAATAGCATAAAACTTTCATATAAAATTGGGCTGTTGATTTTAATAAGCTTTATTATTACGACGTGACTTAGATAAATTGAATATGAATAAACACCAATAATATTCAATATTTTCCAATTAAGAAAGCTAAACATCTTATGCTGAGAAAATGCAATCGCATAATAAAATAAAACCATCAAGCCAAACCCTTGAATTGTAAACCTTGGAACCAATCTAAACCACTCATCTCTAAATATAAAAGAAATAAAAATAATGAACAAGGCACTAAATAGTAAACAATAATCCCTTAACCTTAATCCTCTATTATTCAAGAAATTAATCGGATTCTTAACCACTCCAAGTAAACACCCAAATAAGATTGAATCTATTCTTGTATCAGTTGCAAATAAAATTCTATTCTCATTCAAAATAACATTACTATATAAAAAAAAGCGCCATGCCAAGACAAGAAAAATTAATGTAAAAAAACTATACACAATTCCTTTAACACTTAACCTATTAAGTAAGAATACAAGTATAAATGGGTATAAAAAATAGAAGTGCTCTTCTACAGCTAAAGACCAATATACTCCCGTACCAGAAGCCGTATACTGAGCACCATCAAAAAATATATCAAAATAATTAGCAAAATAAAAAACTTGCGCTAACATACCTACAAGCGTTGCATTACCAGCTATAAGGTTTAGACTACTTAAAAAATATGTAAGGGAAATTGAAACCAAAAAAGCAGGGGAAAGCCTAAGTAACCTACGTACAAAAAAAAACCTCATATTGATTACTTTATTTTTCTTATATTCATTAAGTAATAATGTAGTAATTAAATATCCACTCAAAAAGAAAAAAACTGTAACACCAAACCCCCCAGGAATTAAAGGTACTCTCCCTGTATGTGAAGCCACTACCATAACAACTGATAATGCACGAATTCCATTTAATGCTGGTATTTTCTGAATTTCACTCATATTTTCCAATTAATTTAGGTCAGCTACCCTAGTAAATAAAACACCTAGCATCTTGCACACCATTTACTTACTTCATGAACACAAGGACATCCTGCTGTGCCTGTACCCAACTATGTAAAAAGCGCTTCGTTCGCGTTCACCCTAGCCCATTAGCTTGTCCGATTCAGGATAAGTTCTCCCTCGAACAAGCTTACAGCTCACTCCGAATTAGCCGGTTCCGTGCCTACAGAAAACTATTAACATAGGAAAGACTATAACACACCTCTTAAGAGGGCCTCTCTTAAGAGGTGTGTAGGAAGAAACATTAGCATTCAAATATAACTCTCTTTTATTCATACAATGCCTTATTTAAATTGTAACTTCAAATATTCATTGACAACACTCGGAGTAAATGCACTATTCCAATTATTTTTAGACTGAGCCTTTACTGCTTGTATGAATGAGTTCAGCCCACCACTTTCTCCTTGCTCTTGCATATAGGTATCTATATCTCGCCTAATCCAGCTTTGTGATCCGTAATAACTATTTATATGATTTTTATAAATCAATAAGTTGCTCATCTCTTCAAAACTTTTTAAAAAGATTACCTTATCTGTCCTTGCTCCTAATCCATACATTACATTTGAGTGCACTGTAACCCCAGTACTAGCACCAAGAACAGCTATTCCAATAATATTTCTAATGTTTTCATTATCATTAAATAACAAATAATTCCCTATAATGCTTCCCCCTTTCCAGTCATCAGCAATAATATGCCATGCAAGAGGGCGAGCTGTAGGCATTGATTCTCCAACATTAAGAAATACATTATCAACTATATTTATCCCCTCCCACCGTACTCCATCATTAAAATCCTTATTTCCTCCAATACTTATACCTATCTCTCCTTCAATGAATAAATTATTAATAATAGTTAAATTACTTGAATTAATTACATTAGTAGTTGTCGACTTATTAACAGCGTTAGATGTGAATTTCAACCCTATACTAGCTGCTCTTGTAATAATATTATTAGAAATAATTGAATCTCTTGAATTCACAATATATGCATTATGATTGAACATTGTAGCTTGCCCTTCTGTCGAATCATTTTTAATACCCTGATTTTGTTGATACCATCCATTATGATCTAATAAATTCCCCTCCATTAATATACTTCCATTTTTCACATAAATACCTTGACCATGGCCGCTTACCGAGTATGCGTCAAGTATTTTATTTCTTCTGATTACCATATTAATAGATTTTTTGGCTCCAGTAAAAACTACATTACCTGAAAAAAACCTAAAAACATTATCCTCAATAACAATGGACTCATGATCATTTTCAGCATCAGTCATAGACTTGAAGCCAACAGGAGACTTTAAATTATCCCACCCAACAAAATCATCTGACTTAGGATTTCGCTTATAAGCATAAAAATCAAGCCCCGCAACTGTAATAAAACTTTGACTTCCGTATGATTGGAAACCATTTCTTCCACTTGTCTTAATTAGCGGTCTCTCTTCCTCTACTCCATATGCTGTAAAAACAACTGGTTCGCTCCTACTTCTCCCACCAGCCCCCACTACGCCAATCACATGGTCAATCTCCCATTCATCTCCTTTTTTTAATAAAACCCAATCAGGGTAACCATCACGCACTAATCGCATAGCTTTAAGTATCGATTTAAAAGCATATACCCCTTCTGGATTTAAAGGATCATTGACTTCATTAGTATGATATATTTTCCCACTATTATCATCTCCCTCTGAACTACTTACATAAATTAGCCGCGAATCTTCAGAAGGACTTAAAACAGTCCAGCCATACTGATCTTGCATAGGGTACTGCAAGGTTGCATTTAAATTATCAGTAATACCTATGGTTTCTAAACCATCGCCAACAGTTCCTACCGAAGTTGGAGCAACATCCATTTCTTCATTTATAAGGCTTACAATGGAATTACTTCCCTTAGTAGCACACCCAATAATAAAAAGTGTTATTAAAATAGCACTAATTCTCATAGTTTTCATATCAATACCTCCAATAATTTGAATTGTAATAACTTTAACATACTTACTTATCGTTTAGATACTGTCCCTCAGTACATAAACCTCAGAAACATAAAGCGTAAATCTGGCTAATTTTTGATTTCATTACTTACCTTTTTCTATCACCATTTCCTCCTCGCGCTTTTAGAGCTAATCTAACAAGCCATTAATTTCTCAATCGCTGAAAACCCGTAAAATGGAGAGCATCTGTGATGATTTTCAGTGATAAAGAAGAACCAAAAGGGTCAGACTCGATTGAAGATAATTACAACGTTCTCTTTTTTACCCCTTAAGTTATTTTATAATATTTATCAGGGTTCAATTTTATTTCTTTATATAAAGTATCTGGTGCTAAATCAAGTCCATTTTCCCAAACAATAGCCCCCTGTTTGATCTTTGCTTTAGTGATAACACTGTCATCTAATAGGGGTTTAAAAACACCTGTGCAAAACGACTTGCAAATCTTAATTGTCCCATTAACACCCTCATCAAATGTCACTGCAAGTTCACGATCTTTAAGCGGATACACTTCTACAACATCCCAATACATAATAATAACCTACCTTAGTGGCTCTATTTTATTGGCTATGTCACCGTTAAGTGTGGAATTTTAAAAACATCTAATTTTTCAGTAATTTAAGAATATGCCGATATATGGTTCAAAGTCAGAGGAATCAGGCTTTCAAAAGTTATTAGTTAAATTTTCAATACTTAACGGTGACATAGCCATTTTATTTGGTTGAATAGGAATAACGGGGAATATAAATCTACTGGATTGATTAGGCTGCGAATAATTTTACGATGTAGTCTTTGAAGAATATAGCGAGCATGCCTGCAAATAATGCCCATGTGAGTCGATCGTGCTTTTTTCCTTGGCCTTGTATTTCTTCTGTTAATTTATCAAAGCGTTGATTGTTATGCTTTTCTGCTTGCTCGAAGCGTTGATTGCTGTGTTTTTCCGATTGCTCAAAGCGTTCTTTATTTATTACTTCAGCTTGTATAAATTGCGCGGCCATTTCTTCACGC
>Ga0209495_1001539_pt1 | contig 16025 bp, 12 predicted proteins | sample EN1Hudsemesocosm_FD_184629 | JGI IMG/M metagenome (GOLD analysis project Ga0209495, IMG submission 184629) | Methane-oxidizing microbial communities from mesocosms in the Hudson Canyon - EN1E Hudson Canyon (SPAdes) (version 2) | ecosystem: Environmental > Aquatic > Marine > Cold seeps | place... | reverse complement strand
ACTACGCACAAGATCATGAATATCTATTTGAAAATGATCTTAGTTTGTTTCAATGGATGCAACAGTGGGGAAAACCATCAGATGATGAACAAGTTATTCGTGGCACATTAGGTCGTTTATTATTCTCAGGCCCATCAATTGATAAGAAAGCTAGAGTCCTATCTGGTGGAGAGAAAGGTCGAATGATGTTTGGTAAATTATTATTACAAAAACCCAATATTCTAATCATGGATGAACCAACTAACCATATGGATATGGAATCTATCGAATCATTGAATATGGCGCTTAACCGCTATGACGGCACATTATTCTTCGTCAGTCATGACCGTGAATTTGTATCATCTCTAGCTACTCGTGTCTTTGATATCACAGAAAACGGTATTGTAGATTTCCGTGGTAGTTATGAAGAATATTTAACCAGCCAAGGCGTTAAATAGCATTTAATGGCACTCACTTTTATTAGAAGTGAGTGCCTCCTTTATTTTCTATTCTTCTCACTCTTTATTCCTCCATTTGTAACAAATATTCCATCTCTGCGTCTAATGCTGCAACTTGCGTTTATGTCTGTTGATTTAGCAAAGATAGTTCAATCTCTCCACTCATCGTCATAAACATTTAACTATTTACTACTTTTTGTGAAAGCACTAGTTTAAAATAAGCGTTCATTTCACATTAAATGATAGGGAGATCAAATGTGACTGACCAATACCGACTATACCTAGTCATTACAGGATGTTTAGGACTGCTTGCCGCTATTTTAGTTGGCGTAGGAGAGTTCCTACTCCATTTTGATCCTCTAGCACGATTTTCTGAAAGTGATTATTCCTTTATGTTGGCTGCATCTGATGCACGCCAAACGCTAGGTCATTTCTTTGGCGTATTTTCTGCACCGTTATATGTTATCGGCTGTTGGCATATCTATCTCATGTTAAAGCCTGCCAACCAAAAGCTGGCATTTCTCGCATTTATTATCGGTGCCTATGGTTTTATGATCGGTGCTGATTGGATCAGTTCCCGCGCCAGCATTGGTGCACTAGTACACCTACAACAAGAGGGTGTAGCCATAGAACCGTTAATCCAACTTTACCAACATCGCTATGAAAGCTTGCTTTCCGTGATCCGGATAACAACATTGTCACTGTCAATTATTTTTATTGGCCTATGCCTAACGGGACGCTCTCATTATCAGAAATGGCATGCATTGTTTAACCCTATTTTATTATTGATAGCTTCTTTCATTGTATATCTTGTCTCGCCTAATATTGGTAAATACATGATGCCTATTGCCCTTAATATTGCCTTTGCAATTTTCTTTTTTCTATCAGTGTTACAAGCACGCAAACTATAAAAATATGGAGATTTTTTAATGAAAAAAATAGTATTTATTCCTGGATTAGTAATTCTAATCCTAATGACGGTCGTTATCACCCGCTTCACGCTGGATAAAAAAATAGATTATCAAGTTTCAACTGAGGGTCTAACAATTCCAGAATTTTCTGAAACTACCTTAGATTTTGAACATAAACTAAAAAATTCTGAATCACTACCCTTTGCTGCCAGTGCCATTATTGATATTGATAATGACGGTACTGAAGAATTATTCCTTGGTGGAGGGCCGAATCAACAAGACGTATTTTATAAATTCATTGATGGTCAATTCCAACGTCTAGATAGCCGTGTATTCACTAAAATCGAGCTCACTGATGCGACCTTTGGCGCCTCAGTAATTGATGTTGATCAAAATGGTTATTCTGATCTGATTATTTCTCGCACCAATGGTGTTTGGTTATATCTGAACGATAATGGCCAATTTAGTGCCGAGAAATTAAACCTACCTATTCCTGCTGATACATCACCGCTTTCTGTTGCTATTACAGATCTTAACCGTGATGGTCATTTTGATCTGTTTATTGCTGGTTATATCAAAAAGGAATTAGTCGAAGGTCAAAATATCTTTAATAAAGAAGGTTATGGCGGTAGCAGTTTGTTGATGCTGAATAATGGTGACAACAGCTTTACTGATATCACTGAATCAGCAGGTCTGAATTACAAACATAATACCTTTATGGGGATCTTTGTTGATGTTGACAACGATAGTCTTGAGGATTTAGTAGTTGCGCATGACACTGGCCAAGTAAGAACATGGAAAAACTTAGGTGATCTGAAATTTGCTAATATCAGCAACCCAAATTCAGCACAAAGTGCCTACCCTATGGGGATTGCAGTAACAGATTATAAAAATGATGGTTTGGTTGATTTCTTTTTCTCCAATGTCGGTAGCACACCACCTGGATTTTTAGTTAAAGGCGATCTTCGTGATGATCAAGTCTTTAACCCTAAATGGATAATGCTTGAAAACAAAGGTAACTTTAAGTTTGATGATATTGCTGAACAAGCAAAACTGGCTGATTATGAGTTTTCATGGGGTACCATTTTTGAAGACTTTAATCTTGATGGTTTAGACGATTTAGTCGTATCAGAAAACTATATCGGATTTCCTCCGCACAAGCTCCGCTTTTTACGCTTACCGGGTCGCTTTTTGCTACAAACCAATAATGGTGAATTTGCTGCAACAGGTAGTGAAAGTGGCGTGGTTAACCCCGAATACGGTATCACTCCACTAACCGCTGACTTTAACGGTGATGGTTATCCTGATCTAGTACACGTTAATATCGCAGGACACTCTAAAGCTTTTATCAATAAAGGGGGTAATAGCCACTATTTGAAAGTGAAATTGCCAGATAATATTGCATCTATCGCTGCAAAAATAAAAGTCACACTTAGTAATGACACCATTTTATATCGTGATGTTGTTTCAGGTGAAGGACTAGGTTCAGATCAATCTCATATCCAGATCTTTGGTTTAGGTGATACCTCTGCAACTGAAATTTATGTAAAATATCTCAATGGTGAAGAACTTATTAAAACAGGTGATTTGTATAATACCTTAGTTGAATTCTAAATAATGCTTAACAGCATCTATCTCACCGCCCTCTTCCTGCTGACAGGAAGAGGGCTTTATGCTGCATTAAGCGTTAGCTATAGCACTCTTACCCAAACAGCACCCTGTCCTAGCATAGTAGGCATACCTATTTGTTTTGTTGTGACGGCTGGCTACTTGGCTATGGTATTAGCCTTATTACTTAATAAAACAAGCTATTCCACCAAACTTTTTTTGTTTGGTTGGTTTGTTGTGTTTTCTATCGCAGCTATTGGTTCTGCATTTGAAATCACCACGGGTAATGTCTGCCCAGTAAGTAAACACAATACGCCGCTATGTTATTTATCCTTACTGTTATGCACGCTAATTTTCATCTTATTTCAATTGAAACTCGCACAAAAGAGACCTAGAGCTCAGAACAACATAATTTAACTTTCTTCCATTTTCCTTCCATGCTAACGTTACCCCGTCGACGTTAAAAAATGGAGAAACCACTATGTTCCATACAATTTTCAATATCAAACGGGTCATTATCTTGTTATTAACCATGACGGTTATTGGCGCGATAATTTTGCCACAAACTAGTCACGCAGCTTCAGCGACTGAAATTAATATCGGTGTAAAAGAAACACTCAAACGTTTCCGCCAAGATATCCCTGGAGGGAATGAATTTTTGCAACGAGCTAGAGCTGTTCTTGTCTTTCCTACGATCATTAAAGCAGGATTTGGCATCGGTGGTGAATATGGTGAGGGCGCACTCCAAATTGCTGGGAAAAGCGTCTCTTATTACAGTACAGCCGCCGCCTCCATTGGTTTCCAACTCGGCGCACAATCTAAATCTGTGATATTAGTCTTTATGACTGATGATTCTTTAAAGCACTTTCAGTCAAGCAAAGGCTGGAAAGCAGGTGTCGATGGCTCAGTTGCTGTTATCGAATGGGGTGTTGGTGAAGATATCAACACTATTGATATTGAAGATCCAATCGTAGGGTTTGTATTCAGCAATAAAGGGCTGATGTTTAACTTAACGTTGGAAGGCTCTAAATTTACTAAAATTGTGAAATAAAATGACAACAGAATACCCAGAAAAAAGCTGTGAAATTGACCGTTTGGTCACACACCCAAAATTAGTTGAAGCCACATTGGCAGGCAGAAAAACAGAACAACGTCGTGATGGTGTTTATGCCTACCCTGGTGAAACATTTCAACTTGAAGGTGTTGAATTTACTGTTACAGGCCTAGAGCGGAAAACCCTTGGGGATATGACTGATGCTGATGCACAAGCTGAAGGCTACCCAAGCATGGAAATGTATAAAGGGCTTATCCTACGCATGCATGAAGGCATGAAGTGGAATGAAAACCACAAAGTATGGGTACATTCTTTTGAGAAGACTGCATAAAATCATTTTCATTGTAGGAACGGCATCCTTGCCGTGATTGGGCCTTCACTTTTTAATGCAGGCTTATCGTGGCTGGAGGTGCCGTTCCTATAAAGTAAGAAGATTAATCCTCTATTCTAAAACCGACTTTAATCGTTACTTGCCAGTATTTAACCCCACCCTCTTCAATATAGCCTCGCGTATCAACAACATTAAACCAATGCATGTTTTTAACAGACTCTGCCGCTTTAGCAATAGCATTTTGAATCGCTTGGTCAGAGCTTTCTGTCGAGCTACCAGTTAATTCGATATGTTTATATGTATGTTCAGTCATTGCTCACTCCTTAGTCACGTAAATAAATAAACCAGTAAAATAGTCCTACAAATACACTACCGCCAATAATATTGCCTAATGTGACAGGCAGCAAATTATTAAATAAGAAACTCGATATTGTTAAACCATCTAAATTCATGATGCCAACTAATTGCACCAATTCTGGCTGTTGTTTAGCTAACAAACCCGCTGAAATAAAATACATATTAGCCACTGAATGCTCAAACCCCATAGCGACAAAGGCTGTAATGGGAAAGATAATTGCTAATACTTTATCGACCACGGTACGACCAGCAAAACATAACCAAACAGCCAAGCACACTAAAATATTGCACAAAATTCCTCGAGTGAATGCTTCCATCCAAGTCAAATTAACTTTCGCATTGGCAATTGCTAACACTTTAGCACCTAGTGTTCCGCCTCCTATTTGCCAATGACCACTAAGATAAATCAGTAATAATATGCCCACTGCACCAATAAAGTTTCCAACAAAAACGATTGACCAGTTTGCTAGTAGCTGATGCAAGCTCACCTTGCCATCTACGTAAGCCATAACAATTAAGTTATTTCCCGTGAACAACTCTGCACCAGCAACAACAACTAAAATAAGTCCTAAACAAAAAGATAGCCCACCCACAAGCCTCATCAAACCAGCAGGTATGCCAGTCGAGTCATGTGTAACAATAGTATAAAACACGGCACCAAAGGCGATAAAGGCACCTGCTAAAATAGCTAAGGCAAATACACGCAATGGCTCTCCTGTACTTTTACTCACTCCTACACTTTCTATTCTGGCCGCAATTTCTTTTGGTGAATATGCATCAACTGAAAAATGATCCACAGGCTATCCTCTTTAATATTTATCTGTTCTAATTCTGCCTTATTTTCTCCTTCACTAATAGGGCCAAATACAATTTTATTGCCTCAACATTTAACAGACTGATTTAACTGTATTTTATAGCTGAACATGCGTATAATGTTCCGATTAACTAACTCCCTTCCTCAGTTTTACTTTCAAAACTGACTTTCACAGGCTAATACATGTCAGACACAGAACAAACTCCAGTTTTACCTTTTTCGGAATTAGGCTTATCAGATGCCGTTCTTAAAGCAGTTAATGAAGCTGGTTACGAAACACCCTCTCCAATCCAAGCGCAAAGTATTGCTCCCTTACTTGAAGGCCGCGACCTTTTAGGTCAAGCCCAAACAGGTACAGGTAAAACAGCGGCTTTTTCTTTACCTCTTTTAAGTCGTCTTGATGTAAAAGCTAAAATGCCTCAAATGCTGGTATTAGCACCCACTCGTGAATTGGCTATTCAAGTTGCAGAAGCTATCCAAAGCTACGCTAAGCATATGAAAGGTCTACATGTACTTCCTGTTTACGGTGGCCAAAGCATGGGTATTCAGTTACGCCAAATGCAGCGTAACCCTCAAGTAATAGTCGGTACACCAGGTCGTATTCTTGATCATATTCGTCGTAAAACATTAAAACTAGGTGAGCTTAAATCGCTGGTTTTAGATGAAGCTGATGAAATGTTACGCATGGGCTTTATTGATGATGTTGAAACAATCTTAAAAGAAACTCCGGATTCACGTCAGGTTGCTTTGTTCTCTGCAACAATGCCTGGACCAATCCATCGTGTTGCTACACGTTATTTGAAAGATCCTGTTGAAATTCGTATCAAATCGAAAACATCAACGATGGAAACAATTAATCAACGTTACTGGCAAGTAACGGGAATGCATAAATTAGAAGCATTAACGCGTATTCTTGAAGTTGAAGAATTTGATGCCATGATTATCTTTGTTCGCACCAAAAATGCGACCGCTGAACTTGCAGAAAAACTTGAAGCGCGTGGTTATTCTAGTTCACCTCTTAATGGTGATATGAACCAAGCGGCACGTGAGAAAGCAATCCAGCGCATGAAAAAAGGCAAGCTTGATATCTTAGTTGCTACCGATGTTGCCGCACGTGGTTTGGATATTGATCGTATCAGTCATGTTGTTAACTACGACATTCCATACGATACCGAATCTTATGTTCACCGTATTGGTCGTACTGGCCGTGCTGGTCGTACTGGTACTGCAATCTTATTTGTTTCTCCTCGTGAAAAACGCATGTTGTTTGCCATTGAAAAAGCAACGCGCCAACCGATTGAGAAAATGCAATTACCAAGCACAGAAGATATTGCTGATCGCCGTGTGATGCAATTTACTCAAATGTTGAGCGAGACTATTGAGTCGCAAGACTTAAGCTTCTTCCAAGAAGTGATGGCTCAGTATCAAGAATCACATGATGCAGATCCTCTAGAAGTTGCTGCAGCATTAACATACTTAGTACAAAAAACGCGTCCTCTTAAACCTGTTGTTCATGTTCGCCCACCAAGAGCAGAACGAAGCTCAGAACGTGACAGTGGTAGTCGTAGAGATAAATCAGATCGTGGTGATCGCCCAAGTCGTGAACGTTCACCTCGCCGTGGCAATCAAGATAAACCTCATCGCAGCGAAGATGGTATGCAAACTTACCGCGTGGAAGTGGGCAGAACGCATGGTGTTGAAGTTAAAAACATCGTTGGTGCAATTGCCAATGAAGCAGGTATTGATAGTAAAGATATCGGTCGAATCAGCCTACAAGATAGCTACAGTACAATTGATTTACCTGAAGGTATGCCAAAAGATTTATTTCAGCAACTACGCAAAGTATGGGTCTGTAATAAACAACTCGAAATGAGTATTGTGAATAATAATGATACTTCGGCAGCTAGTGATGGTGAGAATACAGCTCGTAAACCTCGCCGCTCAGGAAAGCCTCGTTCACGCAACCGTGACAAGTCACGTCGCCCTAGTCAGAATCGCAATAAAGACTAGTAATTAAAGTCTAAAAAAAGCCTCCTTTTTTAGGAGGCTTTTTTTTGCCTGTCACAAACTCTCACAGCATGTAAAATAACCATCATGCTAAATATCATCTGGATCTTCTTTTTCACTACTGCCTTTCTTGTGGCATTAATAAAGTTACTGGCTTTTGGTGATACTGAAATATTTGGTCAATTAATGACAGCTATGTTTAGCCTATCTAAAACTGCATTTGAGATATCTCTAGGACTAACAGGGATCTTAGCGCTATGGTTAGGTATCATGCGAATTGGTGAACGCAGTGGTTTTATCGACCTGCTTACTCGCGGATTAACCCCTCTATTTTCAAAGTTAATGCCTGAAGTACCTAAAAATCATCCTGCTATTGGTGCAATGGTGATGAATATATCCGCCAATGCCTTGGGCTTAGACAATGCCGCAACGCCATTAGGCATTAAAGCAATGAAAGAATTGCAAAAGCTTAACCCCTTTAAAGACACTGCCAGCAATGCTCAAATCTTATTCTTAGTCATTAATACTTCTGCTGTTACACTTTTCCCCGTCACCATATTTACCTACCGAGCTCAGATGGGAGCTGTTAACCCTACAGATGTCTTTATTCCTATTTTAATTGCCACCTATGCATCAACATTGGTTGGCTTACTCGCCGTGGCTTCAATCCAAAAAATAAACCTCTTCGATAAAGTCATTCTCAGCTACTTAGGCGGCTTTACCCTGCTAATTATTGGACTACTATCTTACTTTTCTAGCTTGCCTCAAGCTGAAATGCTTGCCCAATCCTCCTTGATTAGTAATGTCATTCTATTTTCCTTAGTCATGCTGTTTATATCTGGCGCGGTAGTAAAAAAAGTGAATGCCTATGATGCCTTTATTGAGGGCGCTAAAGAAGGATTTGAAACAGCCATTACGATCATTCCTTATCTCGTTGCCATGCTAGTGGCTATTGGTGTTTTTCGTGCGAGTGGTGCTTTAGATATGTTGGCGGGAGGGCTTCGACATATTGTTTTGGCAATGAGTCTCGATGACCGATTTATTGACGCGCTCCCTACTGCTTTAATGAAACCTTTTAGTGGCAGTGGTGCTAGAGCAATGATGGTCGATACAATGCAAGTCTATGGTGCGGACTCGTTTGCAGGAAGGCTTTCATCAATAGTTCAAGGAAGTACTGAAACTACATTTTATGTACTTGCTGTCTATTTTGGCTCTGTAGGTATCAAGAACATCCGTCATGCTGCGGCATGTGGACTGGCAGCTGATATCGCTGGAATTATTGCCGCCATTGCCGTTGCCTATTGGTTCTTTGGCTAAAATGTCAGCTTTATTATCCTCAATATTGATGGCGATAGGTAGCTTATTATGACAACTTCATCCGATATCTATGATCACATTGCTGATGCACTCGCAACAACAGGTTATTGCATCCTGCCACAGATATTATCTGATGAAATAATGACTAGTCTACATCAACGTGTCACTCAACTTACTTCTAATGAATTTAACTCTGCTGGAATTGGTCGTAAAGATCAATTCCAGCTTAACCAGAACATTCGTAGTGATGAAACCCATTGGTTATCCAATGAACATAGTGTCGATCAAGCCTATCTCGCGTGGATGGATAGTTTACGTGTAGAGATTAATCAGCGACTTTATATGGGACTATTTAAATACGAAGCGCATTATGCCCATTATGCTGAAGGCACATTCTATCAACGCCACGTAGATGCTTTTAAAGGTAAGTCCAATCGTGTATTAACGACCTTGCTTTATCTCAATCCTGATTGGCACGAAACAGATGGTGGAGAACTGTTAATTTACGATCCTGATGAGGATATTATTAAGGAAAGCGTCTTACCCTCTTATGGAAAATTTATTGTTTTCCTAAGCGATCAATTCCCTCACGAAGTACTGAAAGCGCACCGTGACCGCTACAGTATTGCAGGCTGGTTTCATGTTAACGCCGCACATTAATGGGCGATGACTTTAATACCTCTCACCTCAACGTCCACGCGTCGGTTGTCTTGTAAACAGTCTGTTAATTCCGGTGTTTTCTCTCGCCCCTGACCACAGCTAACAACAGGTTCGGCTTCGCCTTTGCCTGCCACCGTAATTAAACTTGGATTAATCCCTTGGCTGTGTAAATACGTCTTTACCGTATGTGCGCGTTGCTCAGATAAGCGCTGATTATAAGCGTCACTACCCAATCTATCCGTATGGCCCGTCAAATGGATACCTTCAAGTTCAATATAATCTACCGTCAATGTTGCGACTAATTCATCTAGCTGCTGTTTACCAGCAGGTAGTAAATCTGCAACACCGGCTTTATCAAATCTAAACAAGGCATCGGCTGCAAGCGCAATTCGCTCTGTTTTAATAATAGGTGCCACGACTGCTTTAGGTTTTTCAGCCACTACAGCTATACAGCTATCGCCAATCTCGTCAGCGTTTTCCACTAGGCCTTCTGCAATTTGAATATACGGTTTAGCATGACGCCAGCCTTGTTGTGCATGTTCATTTCCAGCATGAACAAGTTCCACTTCGGCACAGGCAATGTGTTGCCCATAGCATGCAAAGCCTTTATCGTGTTTCAGGCTATCTAGTCGTGTCCATAAGTCGTCGCGAAGTTTGTCGGCATTATTAATTAAGGGTGTCTGTTCGGCTGGATTAGTCGTAGTCCCCTCGCTTAAGGCGGCAAGGATCTTATCGGCTTCATTCAGTGCTTGTTGACTAAAGTTTGAGCGGTCGTTGTGAGTATATTCATGAAGCGAGACGTCTAACCAACATTGCGCTTTTGCGAGTCGGTAGTCACTCACGGCAATGCCTTTGCTATTGTGTGCTGCTATCCGAGCTTGCATGGTACTAAAAGTCGCATAATCGGCTTTTATCGCTTGATCACTAATCCTATCGTCAGCATCATTTAATTGTGGGCTGGCATGCACAGTCATACCAAATAAATTAACGAGTACCAGTGTCACGACCGGAATATGCTTTAAAAATGAATAACTGTTTGTTGTGTGCAATGTTGTCATATCGTGTACCTCTATCTCTGGCAAGCCTAGCGCCCGCCCTATTGTCTTATTAAATGTGTGTCTAAACTCGGTTTAATGTGCTGAGCCTGCTTAATTCATGTCACGGTCTAATGCTGGATTTTCTGCAACGTTACTCGCAGAGAAAAGATTTTCATCAAACTTAAAGCGTAAGCGGATGTAAATACCTTTCGCGGTATATTCTGAGCCCGTTAAGTCATCATCATTAAAGCCTGACCAGTTGTAACCAACAGAAGCCCAAAGGTTCGTTTGTAATTGATACCCAGCTTCTAAACCAGTTGCCCATTGGGTAGCATCACCTTGTGGGCTATACAAAACGCTAGTTAAGGCGCTGACATCCCATTTTTCAGTAATGTCATATACCGCCCGACCGCCAACTAAGTAGGCATTGTATTTCTGATCGGTGGGTAAGGTATTATCCTGCGTCACTTTGCCGGCAACACGTCCTGTAAACCACCAAGGGCGACTTGGGTGGTAGTCCAGATGGGCTGAGACAATATGGGTATCATAGTCTTCGCCGGTCGCTTGGGCATCATCACGAACGAGTTTGTATTCGTAACGGGCTAGTCCGTTGACTTTATTAGTATCTACCGGACGCCATGCCATGCCTATTTGGAAGCGATCTTGTAGGGTATTACCGCGTTTATCTCCATTATTATCTTCATTGTTTTCTGTGAATAGAAGATAATTACGACTCAATAAGGTCCAGTCTCTATCTAGTTTACGTGCAACAGCTATGGTATTAAGCCATTGGCTAGTTGATTGGTTGCCAAATACACTACCACGGTCAAATAAACGTCTAAACTCAAGGCGGCCTGAGGCTTTCCACAGTGGGTTTCTCGTATAATCCAAGCCTGCTGTCATGGCTAAGGCATTTTGGTTGTCGCCTTTTAAGATCTTTAAATACTCAACACCGGTATTCGCCACAATGCCTTCGGCAAGGTTCCATGTATTACGCGCACCATTGGCTAGTTGCATATCACGAAGATTAGCTTGCTGACCCGATAAAGCATCTCGCAAACGGTATTCACTAAATAAGCTACCGCCTTCCATATAGGAGGTATCAATACCGGCGGTAAAGCTAGTACTGCGATCGGCTGCATCTAGGGAATAAGCTGATGCTAAGCCAGTTTGAGTTTCCGCTCGAGCATAGAGTTTACTGCGTTCAGCCACTTGGTATTGACTGCCAAGGACAAGGCGTTTCTGATCTTCGCCACCCCGTTCAATAAGTCCATCCACGCTAAGCTTCTCGGTGGCTTGATAATGGGCGCTAAGTCCAATGGTATTGGCATCTAAACTGCTCGATAATCCAGGACCTGTACTGGCAATCCCGGTTGAGGCAAGGCCATTTTGGTCACTGCCCAGTCCATAAAAGCCACCCGTAGCACCAAGTGAACCACCCAATGGCACGCTATTACCACCAATGACGGCTTGTGGCGCTAAGGTGCTGTCTTCTTTAATATGTCGCGCAAAACCTTCTAGTCTGAGTTTGTCATTCACTTGGGCTATAACTCCGAGTTTTTGCCCAGTACGAACAGCATCGTCAGCCACGCTTCTATCTTCGGTGCGGATCACTTCTCCTGATAAGGTGAAGATGTCGTTGAGTCTGAGCTTACCACTCACGCCCGCTTCCCCTTTGCCGCCAGTGTAGCCGGTCGCAAAGTTATCAAATTCATTGTCTGAACGCGCCCACCATGCACTGCTGGCCCATGGTCTCAACGCGTCTTCACCACTGCGACTGACAACTTCTATTCGATAGGCATTACCTTTATTTTGTTTCTCAATTTCGCCAGCTTGCCCTGTGGGGGTAGCAAAAAGGCTGGTGCCATTTTGATATTGGGTCGATTCTGAACGGGCAATCTCTGCCACGATTTGGGTATGCTCACCCAGTTGTATGCCTGTATTAGCACTTTGTAAGCGATAGCCTGATACAGGGTTTTTATCTTCTATCCACGCCGCACCGACTTCTATGCTGTCATTGAGTTTGATTTGTCCATCAATGCCACTGACCCAAAATTCTTCACCACCTTGATCGACTTCATAGCTAATGCGTAATGATTGACGATCGCCTTCTGGCGTTAAGGCCATTAAGGGCGTTTTCAGTAAAATACGACCACTAAACGGTTCAAAAATGTAGTCATTAAAACGCGATAAGGCTTTAATTTCTTTGATCCGACTCAGTTGATTTTTATCCCGAATAATGATTTCTACCTTTTCTGAGTTTTCTAAGGCGGCATTATTTTGAACGGCAAAGGGACCCGAGGTACCATTAGCTGGATATTCTTCAATAACATTTTTTAAGCTATCTCGACTGACAAAGGCATTGGCCATAATATTGCCTTGCTCATAATGACTACGCAGGCCGGTGGCTGTTCGGTTATATTGCCCAAGATTACGTAGTTGCAAGCTAGCCGTATTACCGCCACCGGTCAGTTGGCTAAAGCCACTGCCCGTTGAAAAGTCACCATACAGTACATAGCTTTTTGCTTTATCAACACGAACATAAAGTCGTTCGCTTGAGCGAGCATCAAAGCCTTGAGTCGAGCTATCACCATAAACAGGATAAAACTCATCAGGACGGATATCCCGTAATAATCGGGTACGTGTTTCTTTATCCGAATCATAGGCAGCAGTCAGTAAATAATCGCCTTTTATTTTACCTTTGATAAAGAAGGCGGTACGCGCAGCAGCATTAGCTTTGCCATTATTAAATTGATTACTCCAGCGGGTGATTTGTTGTTCAAAACCATCGCCTGTACGCGTCGGCGATAAGGCCCCTGCTGATAGACTACGTTTACTGATAATGCCTTCGATTAAACCCACAGCAACCATTTCACGTAGCTCTGGTAAAAAGCTAATCGCGCCTGAGGCAGAAATGCTACCTGAAGTAATACGCAGTGTGACGTCTTGGGGTTCGGTTGGTGCCAGTAATTTAAAGCGGACTTGGCCTTGTTCAACTTTGATTTGCACGCCCGGTGTGACGCGATCTAAATCACCGCCATCAGGCCCGAATTCATCGGTATTTTGCCCTGAAAGTAAAACCCGACCACCGTTGTGTTCAACGGTGATATAGGCGCTGTCCGTCAGTTGTTCTGCCTGTTTATTGCTCAGTGTCACAGTGACTTCGACGGCACTTTGACCATCCGCAGGCAGGCCATCTTTATCGACTTCGACTAGGATTTTACCCACCCGTGCATTATGTAGGTAATCCACCGTTTCAGTGTTGGCTTCATACACACCAATAGGTGGTGTATTCATGCCGTTAATAGGCAGAAGTTCAGCACTACTAGTAGCCCCGATCATCAGTGTGGCTATAGCAATACTTAAACCCAGTCCTTGTTTTAAACTAACGCGCTTCATGCTATCCGTGCTCATTTGTGTGTGTGTAGAATTCATTTCACACCCCCTACGCTAAGCGAGCTGGTTTGTCTCGGTTTGACCAGTCGTTGATTAGCACTGTCTGTTCCTTGTTGTGGGTAATCCGCTGCCTTGCCTTCAAAGCTAAGTGCGGGTTGGGTTTTAGTTTCTGTTTCAACCGATCTCACTTCGCCTTGACTGCGTCTTGCTTTGACTTGCTCTAAGATTGCGTTAGTACAGCTACCTTCGGCAAAGTCAGCTCGGATCAACTCACCATTTTTCACGTCTAAAAAGAGGCTGTTGCCATCACCCGCATTACGATTACTAGTGGTGGTTAAGAGACTATTTCGAGGTAAGGTCTGGCGGTCGGCTTTAAGCACATGGGTTTTAGGACTGATCCCACAGTAGCTATATTTACCTTCACTATCGGTAATAAAGTGAGTACCGTCTTCCATGTAAAGGCGTACACCCGGTATGCCGATTTCTTCTCGATCTTGAATATGGTTGTCATTACAATCGACAAAAACTTTACCGGCGACGCAGGCGTCATTGGTAAAGACACCGCCTGTGACGGTCACTTTAAATCGCGCCGTATTAGATCTAATGCCACCGGCACCTTGTGCACGGACTCGGTTGATCCCATCACCTTGCATAGCACCGACAGCGACTCGAACTTTATAGCGAACTGTAATTTCATCCGTAGCGTTCATGCTGCCTAATAAAAAGGTCAGTTGGGGGCCTATATGTCCTACTGGTAGTGGATCAACTAATTCGATGGCATCAGCATTACCGCGAGCAATAGTAGCGGTCTTGGGTAAATATCTAAACCCTGCCGGCAGATTATCAATCAGTTCAACATTGGGGTTCACACCGGCATTAAGTTGGGCCTTTATCGTATAGGTAACCACATCACCGAGTTCAGCAATTCGCTTATTACCCGTTTTACTGACAAATAAGACTTGTGCCACAGCAGGATCAAGCGGGATGTGATTGTTCACCACGCCTTGGCTAGCACCAGGTACAAAGTTAAAACAGTAATAATAGGTAGTGTCTTGTCCTAATTGAGGTGGCGGTAAACCCGATAAGTTCTGTGCATTAGCGGAGATAACGCCAACACCATTAGGTGGTGTAAAACTTGTTGCCGTTGGCGGGATCAATTCAGAAGGATTGACATAGTCAGGGGCACTGGCAATTAAACAGTATTCGCCTGCAGGTGCAGTTGAATTTAATAGAAATTGGTAGCTTCCTGTCACGCCTGTAACTTGAACGCTGTTGATAAGTCCTCCCACTAAATGGACTGTGGGATCATATCCAATAGGGCTGCTGTCAAACTGCACTGTTGCGCCGACAATGGCATTTCTTTGTACGGAATCATACACAACACCACTAGGATCGAGTGGCAAGGATTGATTGCTAAGGTTATCTCCTCCATGCAGTACGACATCAAGTGAATAAGCGTTACTGTTAATTAACGAACTCGAGCCTTGTGTATTAGTGAAAGTATCACCAACCTCTTTGTAGGCAACGGTATGATCGTTGGTCGGCGTGCCTAAGATAATGCCACCAGAAGCAGGATCACGAAAACGGATGCTATACGCTATCCCGGGCACTAAATCGCTAAATTGATACGCGCCACTACCATCACTTGTCGTACTACCAATTACCGCTCCGGTGCTGTTAAGGAGATCGATAGTAATATCAGCTACTTCTATTTCTCCAGCAGTAAACGTACGATCGTGATTACTATCACGCCATACAAGCCCCGATAAACTCGCCGTTTGAGCTAAACCAAAGTTAACATTAATAACACTGGTGGTCGCAATGCGAATTGCTTGCTTACTATCAGGCAGGCTGGCAACGACAGGTTCACCTTCTATCACACCATTGACATTTTCACCTGTGGTAACCCAATTTGCTGGCAAAGTGACGGTAACAGTACTGTCACCCACCCTCGGTGTGGCAGTCGTCATGACCACCTGATAGTCAGTATTAGGGGAGACAGAAAGACTATACGTACCATCCGTATTCACAGGCACTATGGCAATGACTTTTCCAGCAGCATTTATTAATACGGCATTCATACCGGTCAGTTCGGC
>Ga0209495_1001531_pt1 | contig 16084 bp, 10 predicted proteins | sample EN1Hudsemesocosm_FD_184629 | JGI IMG/M metagenome (GOLD analysis project Ga0209495, IMG submission 184629) | Methane-oxidizing microbial communities from mesocosms in the Hudson Canyon - EN1E Hudson Canyon (SPAdes) (version 2) | ecosystem: Environmental > Aquatic > Marine > Cold seeps | place... | reverse complement strand
GAAATTTAGAGCGTTGAATTTACTAAAGTATTGTATTGGCGAAGGCTCTAGTAATCGATTGGAAAAATATATCGTTTGCTAGCAAAAGGCGCTAGCTTCAATGCCGATCATCGACCACTACCGTTAGGCCCGTAAGGAAGCTTGCATGCATAATGCAGGCTAGGCCAAATGGGTAGCGGTTAAGTAGTATGCGGTGGTCATTTACGTAAACAGAGCTTAGCGTTTATCGATGGATTAAAACAAGTAAATGCTTTAATCGCGCTTTCTTGTTGCGGCGAAATTATTTGGTCTGTAGGGGGCCATGTAGGATTAAAAAGCAGGAACCAAGACTATGGAGAACATAGCCTTGGTCGTTTATTTGTTAGTCTTCACTACCAATTACTTTGTATATCAAGGCACCTATTGCGGCACCAATAATCGGTGCTATCCAGAATAGCCAAAGTTGTGCAGTGGCCCAATCGCCGACAAATACGGCGACCCCTGTGCTGCGTGCAGGATTCACCGATGTATTCGTGACGGGGATGCTTATTAGGTGAATCAACGTGAGGCATAAACCAATAGCGATTGGGGCAAGGCCTGCAGGTGCCCGACCATCGGTCGCACCAAGAATGACAACAAGGAAAATAGCTGTCATGACGACTTCACATACCAAGGCCGCAGTCAGACTGTAGCCACCGGGTGAGTGATCGCCAAAACCATTTGATGCAAACCCCGCCGAGACATCGAACCCAGCCTGGCCACTAGCGATCACAAATAGAACACCGCCCGCAGCAATACCACCTGCCACCTGCGCAATGATGTAGGGCACCAAGTCACTAGCAGGAAAGCGACCTCCTAGCAGTAAGCCAACAGAAACAGCAGGATTCAAATGGCAGCCTGAAATATGACCGATAGCGAAAGCCATGGTCAGTACCGTTAAACCGAAAGCTAGCGAGACGCCCAGTAAGCCAATCCCAACCTCTGGAAAAGCGGCTGCTAAGACTGCGCTGCCGCAACCACCTAGAACTAACCAAAATGTACCAATAAACTCAGCAAGATATTTCTTCATTGAACCCCTCACGTAAAATTTAAGTAGGAAATAGGGAATATATCGCGTGCCCAATACTCACCCAGAATTTTCCCGAAAAATGACGGCACGTATTGTTCAGTATGTTCGGTTTTGTTGAAATGTCTAGTAGCTGAATTCGGGGCCAATCGGATGCGCCTATTAGTTTATGCGCACCTATTTCTGCCATCCAATAAAGTAAAATTGTCAATGATTTTGAGCGTTAAGTATTTGCATCAATTTGTATCAACAGATGTTTGGCGTAGCATGTTGATAAGTCTGTGAGTCTGTAAATCCTCTGGTATGAGTGTGATTAGCTGCTCGGCATATGTTAGGGCTTTTTGCGTTTGGCCGAGTTGTAACAGCAAGGGCAGCACCGCATAAGTCATTCGAGGATTTTTAGGCGCGAGCTCGCGCGCGGCCTCGAAGTTTTTCAAGGCCTCCTCCGGTTGCCCTTGATCTTGAAGCAAGGCGCCGAGCGTGAAAAAGTAATTTGGATTATCTGGTGATAGTTCTGTCGCCTTGCCCAGATGTGCGAGCGCCAACTCCTTATCGCGCTGACGGATACGCGTCAGGCCTAACGCGAAATACACCTCAGCTGCGTCTGGATTAACGGTTAATGCTTGGTTTAGAACATTTATACCCTGTGCAGCGTTATTCGAGAATTCCATGATCCTCGCCAACGCTAAATAGGCAGGTAGGTATATTGGTTCAATAGCTATGGCGGTTTTATAGTGTCTGACAGCATTGTCGAAATTGCTAAGATCGCGTTCTAAATTTCCAAGATTAGTGTGCGCAAAACCTCTATCGGCTTGGTAATTTTGCATACTGCGATATTCTTCTAATCCGTTTTTAATCGTTTGCTCTGCTTGCTTGGGAATTGACGACATTTGACTAGCGGCGGCAAGCGCGCGCGATCCTCGCGCGCGAATATTCATTTGATTATCGTTAATAAGAGGCTCAAGTAATTGCCATTTTTCGGGATTAGAGTAGGGTGCTGCTGCGTCGATCGCAGCGAGTCTAAACTGTGGTTCTGTGCTCTTTACCGCCGTCTCGATAGCACGCATTGAGTCGGGATGCGGATAGTTTGCTAAACGGCTGAGCGCAGACGCGCGTACGATAGTTGCTTGAGTATCGTCCGTAAACACTGTTAATAGCTTTTTATGTCCACGCGGAAGCGTATTATCTGCGTCATGGAAGGCGTAAGCGAAGTGATTTAAGCTGGCGTCTTTAAGCTGCGGATACCACTTGTCGAGGGCTTTGCTTGCCCATTTTGCATCTTGATTGGTATGGCAATTATTGCATGCGTTCGGCGCACCCGTGTCTCGGGTCAGATGCGGGCGTGGTATTGAGAATTGATGATCTCGCCGTGAGTCGACGCCCATATAAACCGTCGCTGGCATATGACAGTTCACACATTTTGCGGCGTCTGTTCCTGCCTTATGCATGTGGTGCGTTGGCTTGTCATAGTTTTTCGAGTCATGACATTGCGTGCAGACCTGATTTCCTTGAACGTATAGTTGCCCGCCATGCGGGTCATGGCAATTCGTACAAGTCACTCCAGCGGCGTACATTTTACTCTGAACAAATGAACCCCAAACAAAATTTTCGTCTGCTACCTGCCCATCCACATGGTAGAACTCAGGTTTCAGTAGGACGGTTTCAAGCGCGCGATTGAGAAAGTCAGGCTCCGCTCGGTCACTAATAGCGTTACGTCGCGCATGACAGCCTGCGCAGACTATAACCTGGTCTGATGAACGACGTTTTGAAATAGGGTTTAACTTACCTTGACTGTCGGTTTTAAATAGCGGCGTTTCTGCACCGATGTAAGGACTATCAGTTAAAACGGGATATTTTATTGGGTCTCGGCTGTGTTCGTCTAAATTACCGTGGCAGGAAGAGCAAGAGACATTGATACTCGAATACTCCGACGAATAGGTTCGGGTATTCAAATCAAAATTTTTTCTGAAGTCACTTGAATGACAATCCGCACACATTTGATTCCAATTCTGCCCCATTTGAGACCAATGAAAGCTATCATTCGGTTCCTGCTCAGGATGGACGACATACCATCGTTGACCGCCTGTATTTTTGGGTCGGCTGTCCCAAGCGAAAGGAAAAAATTGCAGCTTTCCTTTACCTACATCAAAGATGTACTGCTGTAGTGGTTCGAAGCCAAAGGTATAGAGCACTTGATACGTTTTCATAACCCCCGATAGGTTTGGCATCTCGATATAATATTTTTCAGCTTCTAGCCTAAACTTTACCTGTTTACCTTCGTAAGAAAGCTGCGCATCGTCAAAGTTGCCGAGCACATTTTTCGCATCGGCCCTACCCATTGCTTTGGCATGGTGCGAGGTGCGCCAAGCATTTACTTCTTTTTCATGGCACGTAATGCAGGTCTGGCTTTCTGTGACTGGCTGAACAGATGTTTTGGCAAAAGCGACTGAGCTCATCAAGCAAAAGAATAGCGTGATGGTGGCCACCTCATTCAAGGGATGTGTTAAGCGACCAAAATAGACTGTCATTAATGTTATTTGTTTTGTGTAGTTTATTTGCTTAAGCGCTCTCTTAGATCAGTTTAACGTGAGAGCTTTTGAGAATAAATGAGTTTCTTGGCAATTGATGTGTGTCTTCTGGGGTTATTTTGATTGAGCACTTTATGCTTTACGGGAGTATTAGCTCAGACCCGATCCACCGAACTTATTTGTCGTTAATTTTACGTGAAATAATTATTAAAATTAATCTTTTAACTGCCTATACGAAGTTATTTCTTTCGCTTACACTTGTACCTCATCGTTCGACATTCGATCGCTAAAATAATAATCAAAACATCGTCGAAACGCATGCTCGCGTGGAATTAAAGCAAGGTAAGAAAATAGTTAGTAAAAATAAAGAGTATTGAGCTCATCGTTTCAGGAGGCAATTATGACGTTCAAAAATTTAGGTTTTCTTTTTTTATCAGGAATTGTATTTTCTCAGCTAATGGCATGCCAAGACGCTGCAAATAGCGAGCAGGCTGCAGCTAGTTCAACTGCGCAAACAGTTGAATCAGATGGGGCCGAGAATAGTGGCGTAACCCCCGATGCGGCAGACAAAGCTGTTCTAGAGACAAGCGCGGCTATATCGTCACAACAAATCGAAAATTCACCCCCCGTTCAACAGGCCGAAACATCATCGGGTAAACCCAATATTCTTGTCATTTGGGGCGATGATATTGGTTGGTCTAACGTCAGCGCTTATAACCATTCGGTAATGGGTTATGGAACGCCAAATATTGACCGAATTGCGAATGAGGGTGTCATGTTTAGTGATCATTATGCGCAGCCCTCTTGTACGGCGGGTAGAGCGGCATTTATAACCGGCCAATACCCAATTCGGTCTGGAATGACGACCGTCGGACAACCAGGCGATGCACTTGGGTTACAGAAAGAGTCACCGTCGCTTGCTGAAGTTTTAAAAGAAGAAGGATATCGCACCGGGCATTTTGGCAAAAATCACCTCGGTGACAGAAATGAACACCTGCCAACTATGCACGGGTTCGAAGAGTTTTATGGCAACTTGTATCACTTAAATACACAGGAGGAAGCTGAGCAGAGAGACTACAAGAATTTTGGCAAAGCTTTTGCCGGAAGTCTTGAAGAATACGAAAAGAAATTCGGCACCCGAGGTGTCGTTCATGCGCTTGCAACCGACTCTCATGATGCGACAGAAGATCCTCGCTTTGGTGTGGTCGGAAATCAGACTATCGAAGATACGGGGCCATTGACCCGTGAGCGAATGAAAAATTTTGATGCAGGGGAGGTTATTCCGCGCACCTTTGAATTCATAAAAGATGCGAAGGAAGCAGAGGAGCCCTTCTTCGTTTGGATGAACACCAGCCGAATGCATTTATACACCCGTATCGATACGGAATGGTTGAATAAAGTTGAGAAGTACACTTCAGAGGCCGATTACCACGGTGCTGGAATGATGCAGCATGACCATGATATCGGCCTGGTACTAGACTGGCTAGACGAGCAAGGGCTCGCAGAGAATACTATCGTTGTCTACTCTACGGATAATGGTCCTGAGCATTCGTCGTGGCCTCATGGTGCCACCACACCTTTTAGAGGTGAAAAAATGACCACTTACGAGGGTGGCGTGCGCGTGCCAACAATGGTTCGTTGGCCTAGCAAAATTAAGGCGGGAACCAAGCTTAATGGCATTCAAGCGCATCAGGATCTCTTTACAACCTTGGCAGCTGCCGGTGGCGTGCCGGACGTAAGAGAAAAAATGATTGAACAGAAGAAACAATATATTGATGGTGTGAACAACCTTGATTACTGGACAGGTTTGTCGGATCAATCTGAGCGCAATCATCTGTTTCATTATTACGAAAGTAAACTGACGGCAGTGAGAATGGGGCCTTGGAAGTTTCATTTCTCCACGAAAGAGGATTACTATGCTAATGTAATTCCGCGCACCGTGCCGTTAGTGTTTAACATTCGGATGGATCCTTATGAGTCTTACGATAATGCCGATTCCTATGGTCACTTGTTGCAAAAGGTGTCCTGGCTGATTCAACCGATGGGACAATTAATGGCAGAGCACCTTCAAACGCTTGCTGAATACCCGCCTGTTCAAGGGGGTAAAACCTTTGATATGTCCAATGTGGTGGCAGAGTTTATAAATAAAGCGAAGCAATAGTTGTTTTAGTGAGTTGAAAGCCCCGTTAGTTTAATAATTAGCGGGGCTTTTTTGATGAATCTTCCTTCTATGTGCTACTTGAAGCGCAGCACCGGCAAGCTGGCGTTGATAGCGTCAGTCTAAAAATCGTGTTCATACCCAGACGATCTTTCCTTTTTTACTCGTCCACAACTCGTAGTTTTCTTTAAATGCGTCGTTTACAACATGACGTTTTATTTTTAATGTTGGGGTAAAGTAACCAGAGTCTTCAGCCCACGGTTTCCGAAAGACAACAAAGTGCGACAGCTTCGTGTACGCTTCAAGTTGTGCATTCGTTGCGTCTAAGGTTTCGTGTAAACTTGCGGTAAGTTCCTCATCGCTCATGTCAGCCGTATTTTCTGATAAACAGACTAAAGCAAAGGGCTGAACCATACCAAAGCCGGTAACCATAACTTGTTCTATTAAAAAATTGCCACCGAGTTGTTGTTCAATCGGCACCGGCACAATGAACTTACCTTTTGCGGTTTTGAACGTATCTTTAAGTCTTCCGGTGATAATGAGATGACCGCTATTATCGATACGCCCCCTATCGCCGGTTCGATACCAGCCATCATCGGTAAGCACGTCTGCCGTTTTTTCTGGATCGTTGTAGTAGCCTTTCATCACCCAGGGGGCTTTGATCATTACCTCGTCGCTTGTTGAATCAATTTTTATTTCTACGCCGGGAAGGGCTCGCCCAACAGTGCCAGGGGTAATGTCATCAAGGGCGTTAAACGTGACTCCGCCGCAGAGTTCGGTCGCGCCGTAAACCTCTTGAATATTGATATCAAGCTTGGCGTACCACTCTAGCAACGATGCTGATAAGGGTGCTGCACCGCTTATCGCTGATCTTACTTCATTTAAGCCAATCGCCGTTTTGAGTTTTTTCTTGAGAAGATTATTTATAAGCGGGAGCTTGAGTAAGGTATTCAGCTTTTTATCGGAGAGTTTTCCTAGAATACCCTGTTGAATTTTGGTCCAGATTCTAGGTACTGCAAAGAACTGTGTTGGTTGTACCGATTGCAAATTATTCGCGAACTCGTCTAAGGATTCGCTGAATGAAACAACCGAGCCGGCCACAATTGGCCCAACCTCGGATACCACGCGCTCGGCGATATGATTCAATGGTAAATAAGAAAGTACGCGTTCGCCAACGCCTTGATAAATGCCATAAACTGGCGTGTTACGTTCAAAATTCATCACTTCATTCGCACAGTTATAATCCACCATAACGCCCTTTGGCGTGCCTGTTGTGCCGGAGGTATAAATAAGCGTGAACAAATCGTCTGGGGCCGGTACATATACATCTTTGTCTGGCTCGAAGTCGCGCATGATATTAGACCAATGTAATTGGCAGTCATTTTCGACGATACTATTACCTGGATAATGACCGAAATCGATACAGAGCAGCGCGGCCGGCACGGCTTGTTTTTGTTCTTCCCAGCTTTCAAGTTTTCCGACAAAAAGTGCTTTGATTTCACTTAACTGTATAACTTCACTTAGATCGCTTTCGGGTAAAGTAGGATAAAAGGGAACTGAGACGAACCCTCCCATTAAAATGGCCAGATCAGCCACAATCCACTGGTAACAATTTTTTGATAATAAGCCAATATGGTCGCCCTTTTTTAGGCCTTTGGAGCGCAGCGCTGCCAAGAGCTTACGGGCCATATCCCCCACATCTGCCCAGGAATATTCTGTCCAAATACCATTTGCAGCTTGGCGTAAATAGATGTCATTTGGATGCAGTTTTTCTCGTTCGCAAAAAATTTCAATGAAACTTTGCGCGTCTCTGATTGCTTGGTTTTCTTTGATCGTTACCGAGGGGGTTAACATAATCTGAACTGTCCTTATCCATATAGCGCTATTCGATAAAAAGGTCTTTCATCAATGGCTTCTGATTTTCTTTGTTATGCTTGTACTGGTCGAAATCTGTCTCACCTGCATTACGCAAAACTGTCTCGTCGATCAAGCATTCGCCGGTCATTGAGCAGTTTTCTGTACAGATTATTTCATACGCTGCATCGGCCATAATCTGGGGAATACGCGCCTTATCAAGGGTAGATTGACCACCCCCTTCAAACTCGACCGCGGCGGTGGCGATGACGGTTTGTGGCCATAGAGAATTTACGGCAATCCCATAACGTTTATATTCTGCGGCCATACCGGTCGTGAGCATCGACATGCCATATTTGGTAACGGTATATGGGCCATAATGTTGAAACCATTTTGGATCCATATTAACGGGTGGAGATAGGCTGAGAATATGGCCATTGTCTGATTTCTTGAGCCAAGGCAGAGCCGCTTGCGTAAGGCTGAGCACAGCACGTGTATTGATTTGAAACATAAGATCGAAACGCTTTAATGGCAGCATTTCAGAATTTATTAGTTTGATGGCACCCGCATTATTAATGATTGCATCAATGCCACCAAAGTGCTCGGCGGCCTGCTTTACAGCGACTTTTACAGCGTCATCGTCTCGCACATCTAGTTGTATGGCGAGGGCTTTTCCACCTGCTGCGTCAACTTCTGCTGCGACACTTTTAATGGTGCCAGGCAACTTCGGGTGGGGCGTTACCGATTTTGCCGCGACGACAATGTTTGCACCGGCGGCCGCAAACCTTAATGCCATTTCGCGGCCAATCCCACGACTTGCGCCCGTGATAAAAACAGTTTTATTTTCTAAATTACTCATATATGTCGTTGCTCTTAGCAGATCGTTTTGGTTAGCACCGTTTAATTTTGCCTAGTACTTATTCATCAATATCAGTTTCAATTTCCACTAGCAATTGCCGCAATTTAACTTGGCTTCCTGCTTCAGTGTTCACTGCCTTTATCGTGCCATTGACATCGGCTTTGAGTGGGTGCTCCATTTTCATCGCTTCAAGTATCACTAAGGTTTCGCCTTTCGCGACTTTTTCGCCGACGCGGGCTAAAACGTCGACAATGGCACCGTCCATGCTTGCTTTGACCAGTCCGCTGCCTTGCGCTTCTTCTGCAACACTCCGTTGGTGCGTCGCATCTTCAAATTGAAAGTCTTCACTGCCAATACGGAGGAAGACCTTACCTTGTTTATTTAATTTTTTTGCCGTTTGACGAATGCCGTTACAAATGAATGTGAGACTTGAAGCGGTTTCGTCAAGTAAATCGATTTGCAGGGTATCGTTGTCATCATGAATGACATAGGCCTTATTTTGTTCGCTTAACCTCAATGCCCAGCGTGTCTCGTTCAGGCCTAGCTCGTAGGGCCATAATCCTGACGCGCTATTCGTCCAGCCGCTTAGCTCATTTGCGCAATCTTGATGGGCTTGTTGTGCACGATGCAGCACGATACAAGCGAGTCCCATAGACAATAAAGAAGGAGCTTGTGCGAGCAGGCTTTTATTGTTGCCAAAATCTTTCTCGATGAACGCGGTGGTCGCATCCCCGTCTATGAATACTTGGTTTTGCAACACTTCACAAAGAAAATGTGCGTTAACCGTGACGCCAAAAAGTGTCGAATTTTTAACAAGCTGAACAAGTCTACGCCTTGCTTCTTCTCGGTTACGACCATAGGCAATCAGTTTTGCGAGCATAGGATCGTAAAAGGGCGAGACCGACTGGCCCGTTTTTATACCGGAGTCGATTCTGAGGCCTGGGCCTGACACCTCTTCCCATAATTCGATTAGGCCTGTTTGCGGTAGAAACTGATTTCGCGCATCCTCAGCATAAAGCCGAACTTCCATAGCATGACCAGTTAACTTTATTTCGTCTTGCGTTAACGGTAAAGCGGCACCTGCAGCGACATCAATTTGCCAAGCAACTAGGTCGGTACCTGTAACGAGTTCAGTAACAGGATGCTCTACTTGCAAACGTGTATTCATCTCTAGAAAGTAAAAGTTCTTATCTGCATCGACCAAAAATTCTACGGTCCCAGCCCCCACGTAGTTGCAAGCTTTTGCTGCTTGCACTGCAGCCTCACCCATGCGCTGGCGTAGCTCGGAATCAACAAACGGTGAGGGCGCTTCTTCCACTACTTTTTGATGCCGGCGTTGTATAGAGCAGTCTCGTTCACCCAAATAAACTGCATTACCGTGTTGATCAGCGAAGACTTGGATCTCAATATGACGCGGCTCAATGACCGCGCGTTCGAGAATGAGCTCACCGCTTCCGAACGCATTTTCAGCTTCCGAGCGCGCAGTTTTAATCTGTGCTTCAAGTTCTGATGCCTCAAAGACTAAACGCATGCCTCGACCGCCGCCGCCCGCGGATGCTTTGACCATCAAAGGAAATCCGATTTCTTTAGATTGAACGACCAGGTTTTCGATGCTTTGGTCTTCGCCCTCATAACCAGGAATACAAGGCACACCCGCTTTAAGCATCGCTATTTTCGACAAGCGTTTACTACCCATTAATTCAATAGCGCTTGAGGGTGGACCAATGAAAACAATATCTTCATTTTGGCAAGCCGCAGCAAACGCACAGTTTTCGGAGAGAAACCCATAGCCTGGGTGCACGGCGCCAGCCCCTGTCCGTTTTGCTGCGTCAATTATTTTATCGATGACAAGGTACGATTCGCCTACCGCGGCGGCACCGATGCAAACACCTTCGTCGGCGGCGCTCACATGCGGGGCATCTGCATCGGCTTCGCTAAAGACAGCGACGGTCTGATAACCAAGCGCTTTTGCAGTGCGAATGACACGAACCGCAATTTCACCGCGATTAGCGATTAATATTTTATTAAACATAGTGCTGCTCTTATTTTGCCCATGTGGGTAAGCGTTTTTGTACAAATGCCATGGTGCCTTCCTGACCCTCTTGGCTATTTACAGCTTTGGAGAAAGCCGCGGCTGCGTTATCCAATAGCGCTTCATGTTCTTGATGTCCGACCTGCAGGATCAAAGCTTTGGTGATACGGTTTGCTTTGGGTGCGCATCGTTTTATTTGGGCTAGCGTCTCAGCAAGTGCATTGTCTAGGTTTTCTGGGTCCTTGTGCGATTCATGGACGATCCCCAATTCTTTGGCTTTATCTCCGTTGAATCTCACCCCGAGTAAAGCTAAACGACGTGCTTGCGTTAACCCAATTCGGGACACAACAAAGGGCGCGATCTGCGCCGGAGGAATACCTAAACCTGTTTCGGGTAAGCCGAACTTGGCATCGCTTGCGGTTAACGCGATGTCAGAGATACAGACCAAACCAAAGCCGCCGCCAAGCACTGCGCCTTCTGCTACCACGATGAGCACTTGAGGCAGCTGGTTTGCATAGGTGATCATACGACCAAATTCACGGTTGAGCTCGTAAAAGGGGTCGTGCGCCTCGTCATTCAGATTGGCTGCCCGTGCATTAGCCATATCTTTAATATCGCCGCCTGCACAAAAATGACCTTCGGAGCCACGCAAAACAACCGCGCGTATGGCGACATCATCACTAATTGTGCTGAAAACATGCATTAACTCCTTAACCATCTTAAGGCTCATTGCGTTACGTGCTTTCGGGCGATTTAGCGTGATGTACAATGCGTGATCTTGCATCTTTAGTATTAACGTATCTAATTCTGGGAGCGTTGTCATACGGCGCCTTTACTTCTTTTTACCGGGTAATATGCCCATGAGCTTACATATGATGCCGAGCATGATTTCGTCGGCGCCGCCTCCGATAGATACTAAACGAACATCACGATACATCCGTGACACAACGTTGTCCCACATAAAGCCGTTTCCGCCCCAATATTGCAGGCAAGAGTCGGCGACTTCACGGCCTAAGCGACCCGCCTTGAGTTTAGCCATTGAGGCAAGCTTCGTTACGTCTTGCTTATTCACATACTGTTCTACGCCTTGATAAACCATACAGCGAAGTGCCTCAATTTCTGTTTGTAATTCGGCAAATCGGAAGTGAATTACTTGGTTGTTAATTAAGGGCTGTCCAAAGGTTTCTCGCTCACGGCAATAGTCGATCGTCGCATCAACGCAGGTTTCGAGGCCCTTTAGAATATTGGCGGCACCGAAAAGGCGCTCCTCTTGGAATTGCATCATTTGCATCATGAATCCTGACCCTTCTGCGCCGATGCGAAAACGTTGCGGAACGCGCACATTATCAAAGAATACTTGGGCTGTTTCAGAAGAACGCATACCCAGTTTATTTAATTTCGGCGCAACCTCGATGCCTGGCGTATTCATAGGCACTACAATCAGTGACTTATTAACATGGACCTTGTCATCAGAGGTATTTGCTAATAAGCATATAAAATCAGCACTCGGTGAATTTGTGATCCACATTTTTGTACCGTTTATAATGTAGTCGTCGCCATCTTTTTTGGCATGAGTTTTTAGGCCTGCAACATCAGAACCTGCGCTAGGTTCTGAAACGCCAATACAGCCAATCATTTCGCCGGTAATTGAAGGCGTGAGAAATTCTTTCTTTAATTCTTCTGAGCCGAATCGGGCAAGCGCAGGGGTGCACATATCTGTTTGCACGCCAATGGCCAGCGGGACGCCTGCGCTGCGGCATGCACCAAATTCTTCTGCAGCAACGATGTTATAACTATAATCTAGACCCATGCCGCCGTACTCGGTGGGCTTGCTAATGCCAAGGAGTCCAAGGTCTCCTAGTTGCTTAAAAATCTCCTTCATAGGAAACGTGCCTGCCGCCTCCCACTCTTCTACATGGGGATTTAGCTCGTTTTCGATATAACTTTTTACGGTACGACGAATTTCTTTATGTTCTTGAGTGAAAATCATAACGTATTCCTTATCTTGTCTCTTACAGGCGTGCAACGCCGAAGGTGTTAGGCCGACAATCGCGACGACTAGCTTCATCGCAAATATCGAGTAAATAAGCGAGCACCTTTCGCGTATCGCGCGGATCGATTAAGCCGTCATCCCATAGTCGAGCGGTGCCGTAGAGTGCAGTTGAACCTTTATCTAACTTTTCGGCCGTTGCTTTCTCGATCATGTCGAGCATAGCCGGATCGGCCTCTTTACCCATTCTTGCGTGTTTCTCTTCAGTAACGATACGCAGAACTTTTCCGGCTTGGGCGCCACCCATGACCGCCGTACGGCTATTAGGCCAAGCGAAAATAAATCGAGGGTCTAAGCCACGACCACACATGGCGTAGTTACCGGCACCGTATGAGCCGCCGATGACGATGGTCAGCTTGGGCACGGTCGCGTTTGCTACGGCCTGTAGCATTTTAGAACCATGCTTAATAATGCCATTTTGTTCAGCATGGGTGCCTACCATAAAGCCAGTGGTGTTGTGAAAAAATAAGATCGCGATATTGGATTGTTCGCATAATTGAATAAATTGCGCGGCTTTCGCTGCACCGGCAGGCGTGATCGGACCGTTGTTGCCGATCAAGCCGCATGCATGCCCCTGAATTTTTAGGAATCCACACACTGTTTGTGTATCGAATTCATTTTTGAAATCGACAAAGTCAGAGCTGTCCGCGATACGCGCCACAATCTCTCTTACGTCATAGGGCTTCTTGTTATCCATTGGGACTAAGCCGATTAACTCATCAGTTGAATAGACGGGCTCGTCCCATTTTTTTTCTATTACCGAGCGCACTTGGTTATTCCAAGGCAGATTCTTCATCATGTCGCGAATCATGCGTATGCCATCCGCATCATCTTCGGCAAGAAACTCTGCAGTTCCAGCACTTTGCGCGTGCATCTCAGCGCCACCAAGTTCTTCGTCGGTCGCAATTTCACCCGTTGCTGCCTTTAACAATGGCGGGCCGGCTAAAAACATTTTTGACTTATTTTTTATGACGACTGTGTAGTCTGATAGGCCAGGCTGGTATGCCCCACCGGCGGTTGCATTGCCATGTACGACGGTGAGCTGGGGAATACCTTGCGCAGATAGGCGTGCTTGATTAGCAAAACCTCGAGCACCATGCACAAATACTTCTGTTGCATAATTAAGGTTTGCGCCACCACTTTCAGCGAGGGTGACAACAGGGAGCTTGTTTAATTTGGCGATCTCTTGCAGCCGTAGTGTTTTTTCTAAGCCTGCAGGCGAAATCGTACCACCTTTAATTGCGCTATTGCTGGCAATAATGAGGCTTCGGATACCTTGAACATAGCCAATGCCCGAAATAATACCGCCACCAGCCATCGAGCCGTCTTTGTCATCATGCATTTTATAACCAGCCAAACTGCATAATTCTAAGAAAGGTGTTCCGCGGTCCAATAGGCGATTAATGCGCTCTCTCGGAAGAAGTTTGCCTCGTTTCGAGAATTTTTCACTGGCTTCGAGTTCTTTGTTGGCGACCTTCTGTTCAATTTCACGAAAGCTTGCAATAAAACCCTGCATGCTTTCTTCATTGGCTTTGAACTCAGCAGAAGTTACATCAATGTTGGAATGAAGTTGTGTCATATTATTGTCCTGTTGCGCAAACCTTCATTCAGGTTATTGATCGTCTCTAAATATATTTGGCGTATACGAGCGGTGGAAACCGTCGTATGACTCCGAATTGTCAGCTGTTTCTAACTGTACAACGCGTCCACCTTGCGAGGCGGCACCATCGATACGCAAGCAATCGCCACTTATAAAATTTGCGCCCTCGCTAAGTAAAAAGCAGATTGCTGAACTGACTTCCGCTTCGGTGCCCATGCGTTTGAGTGGTACGGCATCTTTTAGCTGGCGTATCCAAGGTTTCATCTCAGGCGGGTAACTGTCCATGCCACTTGAGGCAATCCAACCAGGGGCGACGGCGTTTACGCGCACGCCCGCGTGAGCCCACTCTACCGCTGCAGTCTGCGTAAAATTTACCATACCAGCCCGCGCGGCACCGGAATGCCCCATTCTTGGCATTCCGCCCCACATATCGGCCACAATATTGACGATGGCCCCGCCGTGTTTGTCCATGCTTTGAAGAAACACCTCCTTTGCCATAAGAAAGCCGCCCGTAAGATTAGTGCGCACGACAGTCTCCCAACCTTTTTGTGTAATGTCAGTGAGTGGTGCAGGAAATTGCCCGCCAGCATTGTTTACGAGTCCGTGAATAATTGGGTGTTTTTCGACGATGCTTCTAACCGTTTGTTGAACCGCTTCTTCATCGCGAATATCGCAAACGAAGGCCTCTGCAGAGCCACCATCTTCGATAATTTCGGCAACAACCTTTTCTAGTTTTTCTTGTTTGCGACCGATGATGATCGTGTGTGCTTTTAGACTGGCCATTTCATGTGCAGTGCAGCGCCCGATGCCACTGCCACCACCCGTTATAATCACAATTTTATCGGCAAATGCATTGTCGCGTAGAACTGATTGATACTTTGGCATGCTGATTTTTTCGTCCTTAAACGTTAAGTGAGTTGGCTATTTGTTGTGGGACCGGAATCGGGAATTCGAGTAGCTGCTGCGCAAAAGCCTTACCCTGTGGGTCGATTCGTAAGCTAGCAACACCTCCGCCGCCCAAACTATTCTCAAGTAAAAAATTAACCGCATGAAACCCGTCTAATTCCCAGCCGCTTACCTTGCCAGTCGCTGGATCCAGTGTGTGGGCCATAAAGTCAGCAATTGCCTCTTCGGTTAAGGCGGCCTTTATAAAAGGCAGATACTCCGGCTTTCGAGCAATTGCGCCAATGTTGGCGTGATTACCTTTATCGCCACTGCGCGCGTAAGCCAACGATATAAGCGGAACCGTTGTATCGGTCTGAAGTTGTGCCCGTTTTATTTTTGGTGACGGTTGCGGTTTATAGTGATTATTTGTGTCGACACTTAAGTGCTCCGTATTGCCATCCATTATCACCGAAAGCGCTAACTTACTTTTTTGTACCAGACATGAGAAGAGGCGGATTTTGGGCCAGACGGTGGGCCTTCCGCCCACAATTCCAGTTAAGCCTGGTGCCATAGCCGTTGCCGCTTGCGCAATTTCTCGGGAAAATAAGACCAGTGACTTTTTATCTGCGCTGGCGACCGAAATTTTGACCACTACCTCACGGTAGTTGGATTGATACGCTTGTTCACCATAGGTCGCTTCCGCACCGAGTAGTTCAACGTTTGTTTCTGAGTATGGTTTGAGGCCTTTCTCCACGAGCATTTTGCTTGTTTTTTCAAGAATTGCATGCGCGACGGCTTCGGCTTTCCTCTTTGCATCGATACCAGCAAGTAAACAGGTGACTGTGCATTTAAAGCCATCAGGGTAGGTGGCGGATACCTTATACTGATCACTTGGCCCCAGACCGCGTGCCCCGGATACTGAAACAATGTCATCAGTGATTTGTTCTAGTTTTACGTTTGAAAAGTTGCAGATAACATCGGGAAGTAAATAAGCGCTCGGGTCCCCAATTTCATACACAATTTGCTCCGCAACTGTGGCGGTGCTTACCAAGCCACCCGTGTTCTTGGGTTTA
>Ga0209495_1001529_pt1 | contig 16096 bp, 13 predicted proteins | sample EN1Hudsemesocosm_FD_184629 | JGI IMG/M metagenome (GOLD analysis project Ga0209495, IMG submission 184629) | Methane-oxidizing microbial communities from mesocosms in the Hudson Canyon - EN1E Hudson Canyon (SPAdes) (version 2) | ecosystem: Environmental > Aquatic > Marine > Cold seeps | place... | reverse complement strand
CCAAAATGACAGTTATTACAATCAATCAGTAATTTATCTGCATGAATAATATGGAAGCGGCCAGTTTTAAAATTCGTCGAATAGTCTTTGCCCACATCAATTTTGCCGTTACGAATTTGTTCAGCGATGCGAGCTAAATTCATGGTTTTAAGCTCTTTTTCGGGTCTTATTTGCTGTGTACCCTGTTGCTCTGCAAATGCTGTTGTGAGCATACAGCTGAGTAATATCAAGCCTAGTAGTTTCATTAGAAATCCCCCCCGCGCACCACATAGTAAACTTGAGGGTTGGTACCGGCTTGTTTTTTTAATTGAGCCGCTTTCTTTTTACCAATATATGCGCTGACTTCACTGTCTGGCTGATCTATATCACCAAATAAACGGGCATTTACAGGACAGACTAAATCACAGCTTGGCGTGTATTCCGGTTTTTTACCGATTAATTCAGGCTCACCTGCGGTGATGGCTTTTTCCAGTTTATGCCAGCAAAAAGTACATTTTTCCATTACATTGTTTTTCTTTTGATGCAATGGATGTCTTTGTGCTGATGGAATGGCTTCATATGGGGTTTGTTGTTCAGGATATAACGCTTGCGGCGGTTCCTTATTGATTTGCGGCACACCATAAGGACAGACGGGAGCGCAATAGCCACAGCCGGTACATTTATCATAATCAACAGTCACTACACCATATTCATTTTTGCTGATAGCATGCACATCAATCTCATCACATATTTTCTGACAAGGTGGATCTTCACAGTGCATGCAGGCCATGGTGCCAAAAATAGTGCGTACATCAGGGTAGCTGCCGTTCTCGTATTCGACCATTTCATTCCAGGGCGATCCGGGTGTGTAGTGATTTTCCATATGACAAGCGGCGATACATGAGCGACAACCCATGCAGCGTTCCATATCGATAACTCTTACTAATTTAGTCATAGTATCCCCTTAAACCTTAATCAGTTTGCATTTGGAGTCGTTAAAGCTATCCATGCCGGAAACCACATCGGAATAATTTTCTAAAACCGAATTAACCCAGATACCTTTTTTGGCATAATCAGGAAAATCCAGACTCTGTTGTCCATAATGGTAGGATATCGCCAGGGTATCAGGACGGATGCCTTCAATCACTTTTGCCTTGCCTTGTACTTTGCCGACACGGGTTTCAACAATGACTTGTACACCGGTTTGAATATCGAGCTGGTCGGCTGACTTTTGATTAATCAACACAAAATTTTCCTGCACATCAGGTCCCAGTGCATTCAATATCGGATTTAAAGCGGTATTGCCTGACTGATTCCGGTACATACGTTTGTAGGTGATCAGATAAAAAGGAAAGTCTTTGGCCTCACGGTGAGGGGTGGGAAAACCATGTTCTTTTTTTGGCAATGGTGATAAAGCCAGGCGATAGCGCTCTAAATCTATCATTTTCAGACGATGTTGTTTTTTCTGCTGTTTCACATTTTCCAGGGTATGCACTAATTGTTCAGCATAAAAATTCATTTTTGGCTTGCCAGGGCCTTTGAATTTCTTTTCCACACCTGATAAATAAGTTTTTTCTGCTGATAAATGCTTGCCAATAAAAGCATGTTCCTTGGCATAGGCAAAATCCTTATCTTTGCTTTGCTCCAGCCATATCTGCTCTACCGCTTCTTCGGCGCTATAATCGCGGCCTGTTTTTAACGGATGTTTTTTTAGTTTCCATTGTTTATTAATATTTTTGACATACTCATCCAGAATACCCAGTCGTTTAGCCAGCTGCCATAAAACAGAATAAGCATCATGTTCTATTTTGTAGGCATTGCTTACCGGTTGCCGTATGGCCGTATGGTTGGTGCGTGGTGTGTAGCGGGTAGGCGATGAATGCCAGGATTCCAGATAAGTCAGATCAGGTAATACGATATCGGCCATTTGCGCTGTTTCAGACATCACCAATTCGATCACCACATTATAAGTTTTCTTCAGTGAGGCAAATTGCTTCTGCGTATCCGAAGTAGAAAAAGGGCGATTAGTGGCATAAAAAATTTGCATTTCCGGTGTGTATTCCAAGCCATAGCGCTGTGGATCCAGTACGGTTAGTGCAACTTGTTGAGCAACATTATGGCTGGCATGAGGGAAAAATACGCTTTCTTGCAGGTCAACGCGATGAGGAGGATATTCCGCTTTTGAAGGTTCAAAATACTGTGGTTTTTTGTAAACGCTATGCAGGTTAATACCGCCTACGGCATCAATATTGCCTATTAACATCTGTAAAATCAGCCCTGCTCGCCAGTTTTGCACGCCAAACTCTTTAGCGCTAAGGCCTCTAAAGGTATGAATGGCAACAGGACGATAACGTAGTTTATGACCATCGATAACAACAGTGGCCCCAATTTTTGCCTGTTTACCGAGTTCCTCTGCTAGCCAGCGGACTTTCTTTTCTGGAACCCCTGCGACTTCAGCCACATAGACCGGAGTTATGTCTTCAATACTGTCAGTAAAATGTTGGAAGGCCGTGATATAGGTTTTGCCATCCACCAGATAACGTCCGCGTAAGGCTGGTTTCACGCCTTCAGCAAAGGGTTTTGCCGACTCGCTCAATTCATCCCAAACCAGTATCTGGCCGTCTTTATCTTTTAATAAGCTTTCATCATCTGCGACTAAAGCCGTGGCATTGGTCGTTCCTAATAAAAAGTCTTCATCAATGGTATTGTTTTTAATTAACAACCGTGCCATGCCTAAGATCAACACCACATCTTTGCCGGGCCGAATGGGTATCCATTCATCAGCTTTCGATGCTGTGCTGGAAAGTCGAGGTTCAATCACCACGATTTTCATTCCGCGCTCTTTTGCATCCGTGGCCGCATGATCCAGCCAACGGGCAAATTGTTCTGCCTCGAAATAATTACCGCCAAAATTGAGTAGAAAATTACAATGTTCTATATCGGGAAGGAAGCCATGATAGCCCCAGGTTAGCTCATCTGCCACATGTCGGGCTGCCTCACAGGTTGTGGTTCGATGAACCAGATTAGGGGTGCCAAAGGCTTTGGCAAAGGCTTTAGGGAATTTATCACCGATTAAATATTTACCATGCCCATGTTGCCAGATCAGTTTTCGTGGATCATCTTCTCGTATCGCCTTTAATTTACTGCTAATGGTTTCAAACGCTTCTTCCCAGGAGATCTCAACCCAGCCAGGATCCTGGTCTAAACCTTTTTTGGGATTGGTACGTTTTAACGGTTTTTTTATCCGGTAAGGATTATAGGTATTAAATACCCCCGACACGCCCTTGGGACAAATGCCGACATTATAAAAAGCTGCGCGCTCAGGATCAGGGTAAACCGCTCGAATCACATCATTTTCCATTTTGATGTTGATACCGCAGAAATTAACACAATGGGCGCAAGTTGACTTTACATAACGGATCGTTGATTGAATGATCTTCGTATGTTTTGCCTTATCAGCGACTGCCGCCATCACTTTTAACGGTGTAGCTAACTTTGCTGCAACGATTAATGCAGCACTGGTTTTAATAAATTCCCGTCTATTGTATGGCATGTTATCCCCCTTCTATTCAGATGGTTGCGGCCAGGCTCCGGCTTTACGTAAAAAATCCGCACGAACGTCTATGGCTTGGTGAACTAAATTATAATGGCAGGCAATACAGCTGATATTATCGCGCTGAGCCAGTTCATGACGCCTAACACCACGTTCTCGTCTTGGTTTGAGCGCTTCTTGTTGATGGCAGGATCGACAGGTTTCGCTGTCATTAGCCAGCATTCTGTCTCGTACCCGGTAAGCCATTTCTGTTCGCTGACTATCCCAGTGTTCTCGGGTTGAAAAATCATTTGTGATTAATGACCAGGTGTCGCGTATTCCAGAGATAGCATGTGTCCAGGTGGCGGCAAGCAGACCTTTAGGAATATGACAATCAGCACAGCCGGCTTGAATGCCGGTATAAGTGGTGCGATGTTTAGAGTGGGTATAGACGGGTTCAAAGGCAACATAAGCCTGCATCGGATGGCAGCTATTACTACAGAAAGCATCCGTAGAGGTTAGCTGATCAACTTTTTCCAGTGATAAAGCTGTTAGCAGGCCGACAAGCACGCCAGTCAATCCAACTATCAGGATAGATCGCGTTATAAATCTTTGCCCATACATAGTTCCCCCTCAGATGTATGAAAGTTTTACGTTTTTAACTTTTTTATACGCCTATCTTATAGATATTTCAACGCAGTATTTAGGTCAGGAAAGGGTCTTGTCGACATTGTCGGTGATTAATAATTATTGACGGTGCTTGTTTTTAAGCCCTCCTCTCGGCAATAGCTCCTGCATAATCCACATGGAGGTGGTGAATGCAGATATGGTAGGAGCATATATCTGTCCATGTAGTCGTGATGAAGGGCAACACATTCTCTTCATCATTAATAAGCCTTTACGTAAGTTTCTCGTCTTGCTTCGGCAGAGTTGGGGCGCAGTGCTTTAGCCTGCTTTCATAGCCGAAAATAGCTGGCTAAAGCACTGCGCCTCAATGAACTAACCCCATAACTTTAATGGCAGTGAGGGTTTAGGTGAGCGGAAGGTTAATTGGTGGCTTGGTATCGAGTAAAAAACTCGCTGAAATCAGTGAGACTTTCTAGAGTGAAGTTTTGTTTTGAAGGGCTGGATAGTTGAGTGCCAATAGTATATTTGACGACTGGCAAAAATAGTTCGCACTGGCTATCTAATTGCTGGATATGGATCGTTTGCTTGGCTGTTGTGTTAAGTGTGGATAGTGAGAGAATATCTGGAACGCCTTCGATATTCTCAATGAGGATATGGACGGTCCCAGTGGTATTGGTTGTTCTAACTTGCCTAATAATGCCTAGCTTATGTGTTAGGCTGGGGGAGCAAAATAAAGCCAGGTCACCAATCATGCATTCAAAACCGTTAGTTTCAGCAATGATGTAGTGATCATTTTTAACCTGTATGGTTTTTACGGGTTTAGCCTTTTCAAGTAAAGCCAGATTACTATTTGAAGCTCTTTCTCTAGGGTTGTTTAAACTGTTTTTTTCAAAAGGCATAGGCTCTAAGGCCATGTTTTCAATTGCCTGACTGGATATTGATTGGTTACTGAGGTGTTGGATCTTTTTTAATTTATTAACTTTTAAAAGGTGCTCAGTGATTCTCTCAAATCCGACCAGAAGGCGAGAGATTGTCGGAGGAGATGCGATGGGGTGGTTGATCATTGAGTGATAACCCGACAACTGATCGTATAATTGATTGATTGATTGGGGTTCTAGTTTCGATATGAAATCTTTAGATTGCATAAAAGCAATTAAATCCTGAGTATTAATGGCGATAGTGAGTTGTTTTTTTTGATCACTATCAGTTATAGGGTAGGGGGTATTGCCACTAAGTGAATCCCATTGAAAGGTGTTCTTAGTCGAGCTGTATGCTGGATTTAAATTTAGTTTATTGGCTGTTTGATTGGCAATATTAAAGAGCTCTTTTACTTGCTGGCTGGTGTATCTGTGTGGCGTTGATATATTAAACAGGATGTTGCGTTTTATCACAGATTCAATTGTCAATTGGTTTTTAAAGCGCTTAATCTTATGATTAATTTGTATCTGGGCCGTGTTGTTTTTTAAGCTTAAATTATAAACCTTTCCGGCTTCACCCCAGAGTGAGGATGAAGGTGGTTCGTGAAACAGGGCGCTCATACGTAGCGAGTCGCCTATGAGTTGTAATGACAGATAGATGGCAAGATTGTAATCATCATTTGATAAGTTGTCTTTATCACATAAATTACAAAAAGCCAGGCTAGTATTCCTTAATAACTGTATACAAAGGCGGTTGACTTTTTGAGTAGACCGGTCTTGACTGGGTGATTGGATGAAGGAAAGCTCAATAGCTCCGCATATATGAAGTATCGTTGGAATTAACTGGGTTAAGCTTGTTAACACTTTGCTACGATCATCTTTATTTTTTCGTAACAGTTTGATGGCATGGTTCAACTTGACAGCTGAATTGGCGCTGTTTGTTTCACTTAGGGAGTGTAGCCAGGATGATATGGCATCAGGCGATAGTTCAAATGGAAGTTTTGATGTTGTCATACGGATAAATTAGTCATGGTCAGCTGACTTAAGTCTAGTTGTATTTTAAGTTTTTTTAAAATAATAATGTGTGATTTAATTTAAACTTTTCAATAGATGTTATTCAGTTAGCGAGTCTTATTGATGAAATTACTCCAATAAGTGCTATGAATCTATAGTCTGAATCCTGCTTCTATGAGCTAGGCGTTAAGCAATAATCGTTTTACTCTCCGCACCGGCTTGTTCTCTGACTAATTTTGGCACTAAATAACCGGGTAAGTTCTTTTTTAATTGATTCATTAAGGCGATTGCCTGGTTTTCACTGGTCTCAAAATGTGCGGTACCTGCGGCTCTATCCAAAAGATGTAGATAGTAGGGTAAAACCCCCATGCTAAACAGTTTTTCACTTAATTCAATGAGTTGCTGTGAATCGTCATTTATGCCTTTTAGTAATACGGCTTGATTGAGCAAAGTGACATTGGCCTCCTTTAAGTCTTCAAAGGCTGATCGTACTTTACTGTTTAACTCATTCGCATGATTTGAATGAGCCACCAGCACAAGCTCTTTTTTTATCTTCGATAGTCCGTTGCAAAGTTCAGCTGTTATTCGGCTTGGCAGCACGATGGGTATGCGGCTGTGAATACGGATGCGCTTGATATGAGGAATGGCTTGCAGTTGTTGCATTAAGCCTAGAATCTTTTGCTCATTGAGTAATAAAGGATCACCGCCACTTAAAATAACTTCTGATATATCGCTGCGATTTTGTATGTAGTTGATTGCTTTTTGGTGTTTTTTAGTGCTGAGCTGAAAATCACTGTAGGGGAAATTTCTACGAAAACAATAACGACAGTTTATTGCACAACTGCCCGTAGTAATAAGCAGAACGCGGCCTTGATATTTATGAATAACGCCTGCTTCAGTGATAGCGTTAATATCACCAACGGGGTCATTGCTAAATCCAGAGGCAGAAATATTCTCATTTTTGGTAGGTAATATTTGTTTCAGCAAAGGGTCGTTAATATTACCTTTTTCCATTCTGGCTACAAATTCACGTGGGACACGTAAAGGAAACGTAGAGCTTGATGGCAGCAGGGTTTTGTCAGCCTGAGATATGTTTAAATACTCACAAATATCGTCAATATTATTGAATCCTTCGGCAAGTTCTTGTTGCCATGTTTTTGAGTTTTGAAGCAAGTTTTTTCCTATATAACGAGGGTCACTGTTTCTATCAATAGTTAGCTCCATTATAATGGTTGAAACACTTTTTGTTTACTTGAGGAAAAAATGGCTAAGTATAGTACTAATGAATTTAAAGCAGGTCTTAAGATTATGTTAGATCAAGACCCTTGTGCAATCATTGAAAATGAGTTTATCAAGCCAGGTAAGGGCCAGGCTTTTAGCCGAGTAAGGATTAGAAATTTAAAAACAGGTCGGGTGATTGAGCGTACTTTTAAATCAGGTGAATCAGTTGAAGGTGCTGATGTTATCGATATGGAAATGCAGTACCTATACAATGATGGTGAATTTTGGCATTTTATGGTGCCAGATACTTTTGAACAATATCAAGCCGACAGCAATGCCGTTGCAGACGCAGTAAAATGGTTAAAGGATCAAGATATCTGTACCATGATTTTATGGAATGATGCGCCACTGTCAGTGACGCCGCCCAATTTTGTGGAATTAGCCATAGCCGAAACTGACCCGGGATTAAAAGGTGATACTTCGGGTGGTGGTGGTAAACCCGCTACTTTGGAGACTGGGGCCGTTGTAAGGGTGCCTTTATTTGTTCAAATTGGTGAAATGATTAGAGTTGATACCCGTACAGGTGAATATGTATCACGCGTGAAAGAATAGTGGTCGAGGACTGGAAACCTGCCTGTGATTTAAAACAGATGCGGCTGAGAGCGCAGATGCTGAAAAGTATACGGGGTTTCTTTGAACAAAAATCAGTGCTTGAAGTGGAAACCCCGTTGCTCTGTGCTGCAACGGGAACTGATCCGCAATTGGATTTTTTTTCCAGCTTTTATCATTGTGCGCCAGAAAACAAAGCCATGTACCTGCAAACTTCACCCGAATTTGCCATGAAAAGGTTACTGGCTGCGGGTAGTGGTTCAATTTTTCAAATATGTAAGGCTTTTAGGAATGGTGAGGTTGGACGTTTGCATAATCCTGAATTCTCCATTCTTGAGTGGTATAGGGTTGATTTTACGCTTGATCAATTGATGGATGAAGTGCTTGAATTAATTGCTGAACTGCTTGGAACGAGTCTAAAAGACAGCCATAAAGTGAGTTATGTTGATGTGTTTAAGGAAGCTACAGGCTTAAATCCTCTGGTTTTTTGTCAAACCAGCTATGCAGAATATGCAGTCAATAATAATATAAAGGATGCTGTTTCCTTATGTGGAAATGATCATTCCATGTGGCTGGATTTTATCTTTAGTTACAAAGTTCAACCAACACTGGAGCGTCATTTTGTAGCAATGGTATATGGCTACCCTGCGATTCAATCTTCATTAGCTAGAATAAACCCAGATGATTCTGCTGTTGCGGATAGGTTTGAAGTGTTTATTAAAGGCTTAGAAATTGGCAATGGTTTTTTTGAATTGTCTGATGCCAATGAGCAAGAAAAACGCTTTGATCAGGAGAATCAATGCAGGCAACAAAAAGGTTTAGTTATTGTACAAAAAGATGAAAAATTTCTTCAGGCCTTGCATGCTGGCTTACCTGATTGTAGTGGAATTGCTATCGGGCTGGATAGATTATTAATGGTTTTGAGCAATGCTCAGTCGTTGAATGATGTAATCGCCTTCCCGTTTGAAAGAGCATGATATAATTTTAACTTAAATAATGATTATTTTAATTTGGTAAGCTTGTGACAAGAAAAGTACTGCACTCATTGCTATTGACAACACTATTAGCCACTCAAGCTCTGAAGGCTGAAGATCGGTTTCTAGTTGAAAATATAAAAGTAAATGGCTTGCAAAGAATTTCAGCAGGTACGGTTTATAATTATCTGCCAGTCAATGTGGGGGAAAAGTTTGTTTTTTCTAAAGCAGCTTATGCCATTAAAGAATTATTTAAAACGGGTTTTTTTAAAGATATTTCATTAGAAAAAGATGGCTCCACATTGGTTGTTAATGTGGTTGAAAGACCCTCAATTGCAAAAATAATCTTTGAAGGTAATAAGGATCTGAGTTCGGATGATTTAACTTCAGCACTTAAAAAAATAGGCCTGGCTGAAGGCAAGGTTTTTAACCGTCAAATCCTGGATAAAGTTGAACAAGAATTAAGACGACAATATTTTAGTCACGGTAAATATGGTTTAAAAATTGAGACTCAAGTCTCTAAGCTAACTCGAAATAGGGTCGGCATCCATATTGATATTTCTGAGGGGCGTGTAGCTAAAATCAAGCAAATTAATGTTGTTGGCAACAATGTATATGAAAATGAAGCTTTAATTAAAGCATTTGAATTAAACACCACTAACTGGCTGTCTTTTTATACTAAGGATGATCAGTATTCAAAACAAAAGCTATCTGCTGATCTTGAGCGTTTGCGCTCTTATTATCTGGATAGAGGTTATATCAATTTCTCAATTGAATCCACGCAAGTTGCTATTACGCCAGATAAAAAAGAAATATATGTCACCATTAATGTAAAAGAAGGCGATTTATTTACCCTTGAGAAAGTGAAGTTGTCTGGAAATCTGGTGGTTGAGCCAGATAAAATACTTAAGTTGGTTAAGGTTGGGCCGGGTGAAATCTTTTCACGTAAAAATGCCACTGAAACATCTAAAGCTATTTCAGACCGCCTAGGTGATGAGGGCTATGTTTTCGCAAATGTGAATATGGTGCCAGAAATCAATGAAGAGTTAAAAACGGTCAATATGACTTTTTTTGTTGATCCAGGTAAGCGTGTTTATGTTAACCGGATTAATATGAATGGTAATACTAAAACCCGAGATGAGGTTTTAAGAAGAGAGCTCAGACAAATGGAATCTAGCTGGGCTTCAACGAGAAAAATTGAACGCTCAAAAATCAGATTGCAGCGACTCGGTTATTTTGAAGAGGTCAATGTAGAAACACCCCCCGTAGTCGGCACATCGGACCAGATAGATGTTAATTATACGGTGGTGGAAAAGTCATCGGGTAACTTAATGGCAGGGGTTGGTTTTTCACAGACCCAGGGTATTGTGTTTAATGCTAATGTTTCTCAAGATAATGTCTTTGGCTCGGGTAAACGAGTTAATCTTGCCTTTAATAACAGTGATGTATCTACCCGTTATAATTTTGGTTACTATGACCCTTACTTTACCCTGGATGGTGTCAGTATGGGCTATGATTTGGGCTATAGCGCCAGGGATGCGGAAGAGGCTAATATATCCAATTATTCTACCGATGTGATTAATAGTAGTTTTAATTTTGGTCTGCCATTAAATGAAAGTGATCGATTGCGTTTTAATATCGACCTTAAGCATACTAAATTAACTACCTCTGATTTTTCTTCAGCTGAAATTCGTCAGTTTGTTGATGATAATGGGGATAAATATATTACCCTGGCGACCTCTATAGGCTGGACGCATGATACTTTGAATCGAGCAATATTTCCTGATGCGGGTGGGCAGCAACGCTTATCAGCCTTTGCCACCGTTCCAGGCAGTGATTTAGAGTATTATAAACTTGCCTATAAACATCAACAGTATTTCCCGATTGCCAAAGATTTAACTTTTAGGCTTTTAGGTGAATTTGCCTATGGTGATGGCTATGGTGATACTGAAAGCCTGCCATTTTTTGAGCATTACTATGCGGGTGGGGTGAAATCGATTCGTGGTTATGATGATAATACCATTGGACCAAGAGACTCCAGAAATGACCCTTTTGGTGGTACAACTAAAATTATTGGTAAAGCCGAGTTGTTTTTTCCTGTGCCTTTTGTAGAAGATGTTAAATCAATACGGATAGGCTCATTTATTGATGCGGGTACGGTAACTGATGGCCTGGATGTTGGTACTATGAAATATTCTGTGGGGCTTTCTGGAGAGTGGTTGTCGCCTTTTGGCGCGCTGTCTGTGAGTTTCGCAATACCGATGAATGCGGATGAAGATGATGAAGAGCAAAGCTTTCAGTTCTCATTTGGGTCAGGGTTTTAATCTAGGAGCCTGTCCGCATTAAGTTAAGAGCAATACAAGAATGGGGCGCAGTGCTTTAGCCTGCTATTTTTAGCTATGAATGCAGGCTAAAGCACTGCGCCCCAACGGACTAATCCCTTAACTTAATGGCAGTGATGCTCCCGGGTGGGAATACATACCTGTCTAGGGCTGCAGCACGATATGCATTCCTGGCGAATACGCTGGGAACGAGAAATTTTCAGATCGTACATTTCTGGTATGAGGTGAACCTGGTGTGCTGTATATGGCAGAAGCTCATGGGTAATCAGCTTGATTTTTGATGTATACATCCCCTGCTATTTTAATGCTGAACTATTTACAGTTTAATTTGTCAGTAATTTGGCCTATAATTTACAAGCTTAGGGGGCGCTACAGTTTTTTGTAGCATTTACTACGGTTAGATTTTCTTTTATGCCGTTTACTTTTGTCATGTTGTAAAGATGGAATTATCAATGAAAAATAAAATTTCTTTGTTTTTAGTGCTTTTGTTTGTTGCTAACGTTAGTTATGCAGAGTTAAAAGTCGGTGTGGTTAATATTGCCAAGGTTCTGCAAAAAGCACCTCAAGCAGAAAAAGCACAAAAACGGATGGAAAAAGAATTTTCACCTAGAAAAAAACATTTAGAGTCTCAAGTTAAGGAAATTAACAAGCTTGAAGAAAAGTTAACTAGAGATGCATCTGTTATGGGTGAATCTGAGCGCCGTAGACTTGAAAAAGATATTTTTGAAAAGAAAAGAGAAGCGAAAAGAGAGCAGCAAGAGTTTAAAGAAGATGTGAGCATGTTCAATAATGAAGAAATGGGCAAGATTCAACGCCGTGTTCTTGATGCAATTAAAGCCTTGGCAAAGGATGAAAGTTTTGATTTGTTATTAATGGATGGTGTTCAAAACGGTGTGGTTTATTATGCTAACAAAATCGATGTGACTGAAAAAGTACAGAAAAAACTAGCTTCATTATCTGATTAATAGCGTATATAAAGGAACGATAAATGACAGCTCAGTTAGACATCCTGCAAATTCAGGAATTATTGCCTCATAGATACCCTTTTTTATTGGTCGATAAGGTTATAGAATGTGAACCTAAGGAACGCTTGTTAGCCTGTAAGAATGTGACTTTTAACGAACCTTTTTTTCAAGGTCATTTCCCTAAAAATCCGGTTTTTCCTGGGGTATTGATGCTTGAGGCCTTGCTCAGGCGACTGCTTTATTAACATCACAATCAGATGAACAGTTTGGGCCAGGCACAACCTATTATCTGGCAGGGATTGATAAAGCACGTTTTAAACGACAAGTTGGCCCGGGCGATCAATTGATGCTGGAAGTGACATTTGTTAAAAGTCGGCGCAATATATGGTCATTTGAATGTCGTGCTGAAGTTGATGGTGAATTAGCGGCAAGCGCAAATATTATGTGTGCAGCAGTGGTAGGTTAATGTTGATAGATCCCAAAGCAATAGTCGATGTTAATGCAGAGATTGCTGATGATGTCACCATAGGACCCTTCTCTGTGATTGGGCCAGAAGTACAGATTGATTCTGGTACTGTGATAGGTCCGCATGTGGTTATCAATGGGGCAACTGCCATTGGTCGTGATAATCATATCTATCAATTTTCTTCAATTGGTGAATGTCCTCAGGATAAAAAATATGCTGATGAGGAAACTCGTTTAGAAATTGGTGATAGAAATATTATCCGAGAATTTACCACCATGCATAGAGGAACTCTACAAGATCATGGTTTAACCTTGATTGGTAGTGATAATTTATTTATGGCTTATACCCATGTGGCTCATGATTGTATTATTGGTGACCATGTGATCATGGCTAATGGTGCTTCTATCGCAGGCCATGTGCATATGGGGGACCATGCAATTTTAGGTGGTTTTACCCTGGTGCATCAATTTACTCAAATTGGGGCTTATAGTTTTTCTGCTATGGGTAGCGCGATTACTCAGGATATTCCTCCGTTTGTAATGGTGGGTGGCAGACCTACTCGTCCTCATGGGATCAATTCGGTTGGCATGGAACGAAATGGTATTTCACCTGAAGTAGTAAGGCAGATTAGAAAAGCTTATAAGATTTTGTATAAGAATAATATGCGCATGGAAGAAGCTATTGAAGAAATGGAAGATCTGGCGGGTGAAAGTAAGGAGCTTTCTGATATGGTGAGTTTTTTACGCAATGTAACCAGAGGTATACTGCGATAAATAGCAATAGAGTCATTGCAGGTATTGATGAAGTCGGGCGAGGTTGTATCGTTGGAGCCGTTGTTTCAGCGGTTGTTATTTTAGACCCGGATAAACCTATAGCCGGGTTAACCGATTCTAAAAAACTGACGGAAAAAAAGCGTAAAAACCTTGCTGAGTTAATCAAACAAAATGCCAGGGCCTGGGCTATTGGGCGTGCAGAACCTTGTGAAATTGATCGTATCAATATCTTACAGGCAACACTGTTGGCAATGAGTCGCGCATACTCTCAGCTTAATGTGACAGCTGACTGGGTACAGGTAGATGGCACTTTCTATCCTGATATTCCCTGTTTAGGAGAAACCATTGTTAAAGGGGATTTAAAAATCGCTGAAATTTCAGCCGCTTCTATTTTAGCCAAAGTAGCCAGGGATAATGAAATGATGACATTGGATGCCCTGTATCCTGGTTATGCATTTGCAAAACACAAAGGTTATCCTACAAAATACCATATAGAAAAGTTACACACTCTGGGTGTAACAGAACAGCACAGAAAGTCTTTTGCACCAGTAAAAAAGTTGTGTCTTGAGACGTGTTACTGATGGATGTTTACCGTAGAGACCTTACATGCAAGGTCTCTACAATTGAAAAAAATCAGTAATTTAAATTTTTCAATGTTAAATCCACAGTCCTCTTCAAACCAGGTTTGACAACGGTCTAGCAATCCCTTTTTTAGTTAAAATTAATATCATTCATGAAACCAGAGTTTGTCCATTTACGCGTTCATTCTGAATTCTCTTTAGTAGATGGCATAGTCAAAATAAAACCGTTGGTTAAGCGTCTGGCCGATTTTAATATGCCAGCCGTTGCTATCACAGAACAGTCTAATCTCTTTTCGCTGGTTAAATTTTATAGGGCAACACAAGGTCAAGGCATTAAAGGCATTGTGGGTGCTGATGTGCTTGTGTTTAACCCAGAAGAGCCCACTAGTCCCTTTCGACTAACTCTATTAGCCCTTAATCAACAAGGCTACATTACACTCACTGAATTAATATCCATTGCTTATCAGGAAGGGCAGCATCTGGATGTGCCTATGTTGAAAAAACAATGGCTGGAAGAAAATAATGCGGGACTTATTGCCTTATCCGGGGCAATGGATGGTGATATTGGAGTTGATTTGCTGGCGGGGAATATTACTGAAGCGGAGCAAAAAGCCAGTTATTGGTCAGCTGTTTTTGAGCAGGGCTTTTATCTGGAAATACAGCGAGTAGGAAAGCGGGATGAAGAGAGCTATATTAAAGTGGCGGTTGATCTTGCAATAAAAATGGATTTGCCCGTTGTTGCAACCAATGATGTACGCTTTATTGATGCAACTGATTTTGACTCACATGAAGTCAGAGTCTGTATTAATCAGGGGCGAGTGCTAGATGATAGCAGGCGACCCAAAGATTATACCGATCAACAATACTTGCGTAGTACAGAAGAAATGCAGGCATTGTTTTCTGATATTCCAGAGGCATTGGAAAATACGGTTGAAATTGCTAAACGGTGTAATGTGGTTTTAAACCTGGGTAAAAACTATTTACCTGATTTCCCTGTTCCAGAAGGGATGACACTGGATGAAGTCTTTATTGAAGAATCTAGAAAAGGCCTGGAGGAGCGGTTAAAGCAATACCCAGCTACCGGAACAGGAACAGAAGAAGAAAAGCGGCAGGTCTATCTCGATAGGCTGGAAATTGAATTGGGCGTTATTACCCAAATGGGGTTTCCAGGCTATTTTATGATTGTTGCCGACTTCATCATCTGGGCCAAGAAAAACGCTATTCCTGTCGGTCCGGGGAGGGGCTCGGGTGCGGGATCGTTAGTCGCTTATGTATTAAAAATTACCGACCTGGATCCGATTGAATTTGATTTGTTATTCGAACGTTTTTTGAATCCTGAACGGGTATCCATGCCCGATTTCGATATCGATTTCTGCATGGATAGGCGAGATGAAGTGATTGATTATGTTGCCAGGCATTATGGTCGAGAAAAAGTTTCTCAGATTATTACTTATGGATCAATGGCGGCAAAAGCGGTTATTCGTGATGTAGGTAGGGTGTTGGCTTTTTCTTATGGTTTTGTTGATGGTTTGGCAAAACTGGTCCCCTTTGAAATAGGGATGACATTAACCAGAGCCCTGCAAGAAAGCCCTGACTTAAAACAGCGCTATGAAGACGAAGATGACGTTAAATCATTAATTGATATGGCGCTGTCTTTAGAAGGCACCTCAAGAAATGCGGGTAAGCATGCGGGCGGGGTGGTTATCTCGCCAACCAAATTAACGGATTTTTCTGCACTTTATTGTGATCAGGATGGTAGCAATGTTGTCACTCAGTTTGATAAAGATGATGTAGAGGCCGTTGGGCTAGTCAAATTTGACTTTCTAGGTCTGCGAACACTGACTATTATTGACTGGGCCCTGCAAACGGTTAATGCCGAGAAAAAACTGCTAGGTGAAGAGCTGGTTGATATTAGTTTAATTCCCCGAGATGATCAAACGACCTACGATGAAATTTTTATGAAATGCCAGACCACGGCGGTGTTTCAGTTAGAGTCTCGTGGTATGAAAGAATTGATTCGCAAACTAAAGCCTGACTGTTTCGATGATATTATCGCTTTAGTGGCTTTGTTTAGACCAGGGCCGTTGGAATCGGGC
>Ga0209495_1001517_pt1 | contig 16173 bp, 11 predicted proteins | sample EN1Hudsemesocosm_FD_184629 | JGI IMG/M metagenome (GOLD analysis project Ga0209495, IMG submission 184629) | Methane-oxidizing microbial communities from mesocosms in the Hudson Canyon - EN1E Hudson Canyon (SPAdes) (version 2) | ecosystem: Environmental > Aquatic > Marine > Cold seeps | place... | reverse complement strand
TCTTTGTAGTACCTAACTGCACCAGGGTGCAAAGGGGCAGAAAGCCCGTCTTTAACCATGGATTCCTTATCAAGGTTTGCAAATGCGGGGTGAAGTCGCTTAAAGCTGTCAAAGTTTTCAAAGACCGCTTTTACTACTTGGTAAATCACATCCTCAGGCACTGCAGATGAAGTCACAAATGTCGCACCCACACCAAAGGTTGTTACATCATTATCATTACCACGATACATTCCACCAGGAATAGATGCCGTGCGGTAATAAGGGTTATCTTTAATCAGTTTCGCTACCACTGGACCACTCACTTCTACGACTACGCTATCACATGAAGTTGTCGCCTCTTTAATTGCTCCAGATGGATGACCTACGGTGTAAACCATAGCGTCAATCTTATTATCGCAAAGCGCTTTAGACTGCTCAGAAGCTTTAAGCTCAGACATCAGTTTGAAGTCTTTCATTGTCCAGCCCATTTCAGCCATCAGCACTTCAATAGTTCCACGCTGACCCGAGCCTGGGTTTCCAACATTAACTTTTTTACCTTTAAGATCTTCAAACTTTTTGATGCCAGAATCTTTGCGGGCAATAACAGTGAAGGGTTCTGGGTGAACAGAGAAAACAGCGCGCAAGTCTTTATTAGCCCCGACCGTTTTAAATTTGCTCGTTCCGTTATAAGCATGATATTGCCAATCAGACTGAGCAACCCCCATATCCAACTCGCCTTCCCTAATGGTATTCAAGTTATATATTGAACCACCAGTACTCTCAACAGAACAACGAATACCGTGCTCTTTACGTGATTTATTTACCAAACGACAAATAGCTCCGCCCGTTGGATAATAAACACCAGTTACACCACCCGTTCCAATTGTGATAAAACGTTGTTCCTTAGGCGCCGCGCTTACACCCGCCGAGGCAGCGATACCCACTGTAGCCGCTACAATCATTGAAGCTATTTTCGTTTTTAAAGCCATTCTAATTTCCCTTTTCTTATTAATTAATCCTCTTCTCACACGGAAGAGTGAATTGTTATCAGTTAAAAATTAGCCTATAAAAGCAATAAAATAAAGTACTTAGTGATATTTTTAAGAAAAATATCACTATTTGAAATAAAAAAAAGCCCGATAAACGGGCTTTTTTAAGTTAGTTTCCTTCAGCCTCAGAGGCTCTTGCTTTTGCGGCCATTTTATCGGGTCGCAAAAGGAACCTAGCCAGTGCAGGCAGCAACCAGATTGAGCCGACCATATTCCAAATAAACATGAAGAATAGAAGTATGCCCATATCGGCCTGGAATTTTATGGGAGAAAATATCCAGGTAAATACACCAACACCTAAAGTTACGCCCGTAAATGAAACTGCTTTACCGGTTGTACGGAGAGTATCAAAGTAAGCCTCTTGTAAAGGCTTGCCTTCCATAAGCAACTTCTCAAGTTTAGTGTAGATGTAAATACCGTAATCCACACCAATACCAACACCCAGTGCGATTACAGGAAGCGTTGCGACCTTAATACCTATTCCCAGTTGAGCCATTAATGCCTCACACAACACTGACGTTAATGCCAACGGCGTAACAATACAAATAACAGCTCGAATAGACCTGAAGGTAATAAAACAAAGCACACTAACTACGGCATAAACAAAGAACAGCATCATGTCTTTGGCTTTGGAAATAACCTGGTTAGTCGCTGCTTCGACACCTGCATTACCCGCTCCCAGTAAAAACTTAAAGTCTTCACTTGGATTTTGATCTACGAATAACTCCACAGCAGAGATGACTTCTTTCAACGTTTCAGCTTTGTGATCCTTCAAGAAGGCAAGTACAGGAGTCATATCGCAATTAGTGTTAATCAACCCAGAAGGGGCTCGTTGAATTGAGGAGTTGATAATTGATTGATTACGAGACAATTCAAACCACTTAAAATTACCTTCATTAAGCGCTTTGGTAACCAACTTAGAAACAGTAACCAATGAAGCTGTAGACTCTACACCAGGTGTATTCTCAAGAGTCCACTGAAGCTTATCCATCGCATCCATTACACGATAGTCAGTACATTTTTCTTTCTCGGTCTCAACCATAATAACCAATACATCTGCACTGGTACTATAGTTATTGATGATATATTCATTATCAAGATTGTAACGCGAGTCTGGTCGTAGTTCAGGAGCGCCTTTATCTAAATCACCTATTTTGAGGTCTTTCTGGTAATAAATACCAACACCAAACCCAAGTACAGCAATCAAAATTGAGATAGGTGCGACACTAGGGTGAGAGAAAAATGACATTAAGCGCCACTTACGGTCTTGCTTCTCTCCATGATTTTGAACGTGTTTTATGCCACCTTTACTGATGCCTATATAAGACATAATAAGAGGATGCAATACAAGGTTTGTAATGATAATTACGGCAACACCCACGCCAGCGGCAACCGCCAAATCTCTTATCACATCAATTTGTATAAAGAGCAGCGTTAAGAAACCTATCGCATCACTGACCAGTGCCAGCATACCCGGAATATATAACTGCCTAAATGATAGTCGAGCAGCAGTCATGGGATCGAATCCCTTAGCTGACTCTACCGCCATCTGGTTAACAATTTGAACGCCATGACTAATGCCTATTGCAAACACCAAAAACGGAACCAGCACAGAATAAGGATCTATACCGTAACCTAACAGCCTTAGAATACCCAACTGCCAAAACACCGCTACAATAGATGTAAATACAGGAACAAATGTTCCAACCAAGCAACGAGAATACCCAAATAAGAATAGTGTCGTGAGAGAGATGGTTACCAAAGCAAACATAGCTATGGAACCAATACCTTCAATTAAATCACCTACTTTTTTGGCAAAACCAATGATATGAACATTAATATTCGGATTGGGCTTAGCATATTTATCCCGAATCTTCTCTTCTAGCTTTAATGAAAAAGCTTTGTAATCTAATGGCTCATTCGTTTCAGGGTTAATTTCAAAAAGAGGAGCATAGATAATGGTAGATTTAAAGTTATCTGCAACCAGACTCCCTACCTGCCCTGACTTTAGAATATTTTGTCTCAAACCTTCCAGGCTATCTCTTGAACCGTTGTATCCATCAGGTATAACAGGGCCACCTTGAAAACCTTCTTCGGTTACTTCAACCCAACGCACGTTTGGCGTCCAGAGAGATTTCAATCCTGAGCGATCAACACCCGGCAGATCAAACATCTCATCATTTATTTTCTGAAGTGTAGCCATATACTCTTCAGTAAAAATATCACCCTCTTCAACAGCAATGGCAATCTTAATGGAATTACCCAGATTTTTTAAATCATCCCGATTGTCGAGCATATTAATAATAAAGGGATGCTCAAGCGGTATAAGCCGCTCAAAGGAGGCATCCGCCTTTATCTGCACGGCGTTATAGCCCAGAAAAGCGGTTAAAAACAAAAACATTACCAATATAACTAACCGGTTATTAAAAATAACCCGTTCAAGGAAGGGCTCTGCCTTCGGTGTCAGTAGATAGTGTTCACCCTTGTCATGCTTGGGGTTTGACATTCACTATTCCTCTTGCTTAAAAGCTAAAAAAATCATTATTATTTACAGGTTTCGTCCGGATGGACCACTAATATCTACACCCTGCTCTCCAACCAACAGGAGGTTTCCGTTTTCCAACAGAAGTACAGAATTTACTGCTTTGCGGTTTTCTCTAATAACCGCTTGGAAAGACTCCCCTGCATTACCACTAACCAAAACAATTCCAGAGTTACCAACCACGGCAATAATGCCATCATCATCACCTTTTGAGGCAATTAAAGTTGCTTCATTACCACTATCTATACGGGCCCAATTAGCACCTAAATCAATTGACCTGTATAGGTTTCCTCTAAGACCAAAAACCAGTACTTCATTAACATTGCCAGTTCCACTCGCGCCAAAAAACGAGCCATCATAAGGACTATCCAGAGTCACCCAAGTCTCACCGCTATCATTGCTTCTGAAAATTATCCCTGCCTCACCAGCAACAAATAATGAGCCCCCCGTAATCTGAGTAATGGCATTTAAGTGAAATCTATCTTGATTATCAATACGTTCAGAAACATTGAACCAGCTTTCGCCGCCATCTTCAGTTTTAAAGAAAAACCCATAAGCGCCTACTGCAAACCCTTCTTTTTCATTTAAAAACAGAACATCGAGAAGTGGTTTACTAGGTCCCACCTCTGCATCAAACTGGGCATCTTCAAGACTGAACTGAGCCTCTTCAAGCTGCATTTCTAAATCTTCCTGCTCGCTTTCTGGAGCTGACTCTAAGGCCTGTTCCAAAACAACAATACTCTTTTCAGACTGCTCTACTACTTCTTGATTAGCCTCATTGCCATCAAACTGTTTTTTCCAGGTCTTACCTGAATCTGAAGAATGTAAAATAATCGCGCCATGCCCTACAGCCCAACCCTGGGTATCCGTAGGAAAATAAACCGCAGTTAAAGAAACAGAGACAGGTACACTAGCCTGAGTCCACTTAACACCCTGATCATCAGAGTAAATAATATGGCCACGCTCGCCAACCGCAACAATGCGTTTGCCCGCTAAAGCTACATCCAACAAAAGCGCTTTAGCTGCCAGATCAGTTTTCATTGATGGCGCATCTAGCACATCATCTAACGCGTAGCTCTTTGAGAAAAAAAGAACTGAAAATAAAGAAAAAACCAATAACTTTGTTAATGGTTTACGGAAGCAGTGTCTCATTAGAGAAGCCTTTGTTATACCAATATTATCATTTAGGATAGTAAAATCCGCTTCGTTCGCAACTAATCCCTTGCTTAAATGCTAAATGAAGAAAGAAACTAAACGCTTCTTTCTTCATAATCTTTATTATTATCGACCTCTTCTTCGTAGAGAAGATGGCTTAAAGTAACGCTTATTAGGGATTTTATTTTCAAATATACGAGTCTCACGTTCTTCTGAATCAAGACCCTGTACATGATAACGACGAGCCTGCAAGTCATAGAATACATCTAGCGCAGTCCAAACACCTGGCAACTCATAGAAATTCTTCAAAAAGGCAACACTCACGCGCCACAATTCACCACGATTATCATATTGGTCAACCATCGCCACGTTCCAGCTATCTTCATCAATGTAGAAAACACGCTTTTTATAAATATGACGTGAGCCTTTCTTTAAATTGGCTTCCACCACATGAACCCTATGTAACTCCCAACGAGTAAGATCCGGGTTAATGTGGGAGACACCCAATAAGGCTTTGTATTTAACGTCACCTTGGCTCATTTTATAGTTGTTATAAGGAATATAAACTTCTTTCAAACCTTTATAGGTCCAATCGTACCTGTCTGGAGAGCCGTTATACATATCAGTATCATCGGCGGTACGCAAATTATCAGATGCCGCAATAGGAGAATCATAAGCTAGATTCGGCGCTCTCCGAACACGACGCTGACCAGAGTTATAACCCCAAGCCTGACGCGGCTCTTTCACCTGATCCATTGTTTCATGAATAAGAATCGCACCACCGGCCAAACGTGCTGGAGATTTGGTGAATGACAAATAATAGAAAAGAATATTCTTTAGCTTCTTTTCATTTCCCTTTGGATTATAGTAATTAAAAAACAACTCTTGCTGAGAAGTAACAGGCGTATAGTCACCATTACGCTGAACATTTACTTCCGAAGAGCGTCGGGTAACAAATACACCACGCCAGCGAGTATTATGATTCCAGATTGCCTGAATTCCTTTCTGGCTTTCGTCACCACTCAGTATAGGAAAAGGAACAGCGCCATAGCTATGCTTAATCCCGTTCCCACCCCGAACCAACTCACCCGTGGTGGCATTCTTAAACGCATTCTCTTCGACCCAATCAGGTGCTGTATGAGTTCTTCGTGTTTCGTAAACCGGCATTTTATAGGTGGTCGGATAGGTTTTAAAAAGTGCTAACTGCCCCGTCGTCAACTTACCTTTATACTTATCGACATTCTGAGCCGTAATTGTATAAAGCACCTTATCGTTAGGAAATGGGTCAACATGGTGCTGACCTGATTTCTTATAACCATCAGGGGATTTGGTTAGTCCTCCAGTCCACTCAGGAATCGTTTTCTCTTCGTTTCCTGCCTTAATTCCACCAAAAGGTGTTAATTCACCCTTGAGTTTTTGAGCTTCCTGAGAAGAGACTTTCGCATTAGCTCCCGCTGAAAAAAGCGAGAGTGCAATTAAGCCACTAAGCAGTATTTTTCTTTTCTGCATATTATTACCTAGTACTAATCAAATTGATGATTGGTAGTTAAAATAGACTCACACGAGCACTATCTGCGAGTTGCTTTGTTACTGTTTAATATCTATTTTTAGCATATTTCCAGCATCTGTCTATCAGTCCAAAGGACGATTTTGTTATTTTATGCTTTTTGATACCACTTCATAGACATCTTTTGACAGGTCTTCTTCCTTTAAAATTCGCTGTAACTCAGCCTGCATAAGCCCCTGCCTGGTTTTATCATATTTTCTCCATCTCGTTAACGGCGTAACTAACCTAGACGCAATTTGAGGGTTAAGTTTATTAAGTTCGATTACCCGCTTCGATAAAAATCGATACCCACTGCCTGAGACATTATGAAAGTTAATCAGACTTTGATTACAAAACACCCCTACCACGGAACGAACTTTGTTTGGATTTTTGATATCAAAGGCTTCATGTTTCATCAACTGTTCAATATGCTCTAATGTTCCCGCTTTAGAACTTCCACACTGAATGGCTAACCATTGCTCTACGACTTGAGGGTCAGCTTTCCATTTTTGATAAAACTGTGTAAGCGCTGCATCTCTCTCAGTGACGAAGTCTGAATTAACCAAAGCAATAAGCGATGCGCTTTCATCCGTCATATTTGGTGCGGCTGAAAACTGCTTTATGGCTAGCTTAAGTGCGTCGTTATCGCCATTAGATAATAACAAGCTCAAAGCGGTATTCCTGAGCGCCCGCTTAGCTATAGACCTAAAATCAGCACTATAGTCATCACCATCATCAGCATTGGAGTGATAACAATGAAGTAGCTCTACTTTAAGTGCTTTAGCCAGGGTATTTCTAACATAATTTCTCGCATGATGAATGGCATCAACATCTGCCACATCAGCTAACTCAATCAAATAAGACTCAGAAGGCAGAAGTAACATTTTAGACAATAATGCTTTATCAATAGACCCACTAACCAGTAGACCTCGGTAGGCCTCAATAAGTCGCGTATCTACAATGAGCGGTTTATCAGCTCTATAGTCTTCAGCTAAGGACTGAATAATATCAAGCGCTAGTTTTTGCCCAGCATCCCAACGGTTAAACCCATCAGTCTCATTACTCATTAAGAACAATAATTGATCACGACTATACGAATATTGCAGCCTCACAGGGGCTGAAAACCCTCTCAGCAATGAAGGCGTTGGGGGTTTTTCTATATGCTGAAAAGTGAATATCTGCTCCGCCCCTACAAAATTTAGTACTTTTTCAGTGGGCGCATTAGATAAACTGGCTTCATTTCCTTCAATAAGCGGTATATTACAACCATTACTATCAAGCAGAGCAAAGGCAAACGGAATATGAAGCGGTTTTTTATTCGGCTGGCCAGGAGTGGCCGGGGAAGACTGAGCTAAACGCAAAGTATATGTCTGCAAGGCTTCATCATAAATGCCTTCAACCTCTACAACAGGTGTTCCAGCCTGCTCATACCATAACCTGAACTGACCAAGATCCTTACCGCTTGCATCTTCCATTGCCTGAACAAAATCATCCGTAGTCACGGCTTGCCCATCATGACGCTCGAAATAGAGATCACTGCCTTTCCGGAAATCTTCAGCACCCAAAAGGCGATGAATCATCCCTACTACTTCCGCACCCTTTTCATAAATGGTCAGCGTATAGAAATTTGAAATTTCTATAAATGAAGCAGGCCTGATAGGGTGAGACATCGGCCCTGCATCTTCCGCAAACTGAGCCGTTCGAAGTAGATTTACATCTTCAATTCGCTTCACTGTGCGGGAATTCATCTCAGCTGAAAATTCGGCATCCCTAAAAACAGTAAAACCTTCTTTTAAACTCAACTGGAACCAATCCCGACAAGTTACACGGTTACCTGACCAGTTATGGAAATATTCATGCGCCACAATCGCTTCAATTCGCTGATAAGTCGCATCAGTTGCGGTATCCGGTTTAGCCAAAACACAGGACGAGTTAAATATGTTCAGCCCTTTGTTTTCCATGGCCCCCATATTAAAGTCATCAACCGCAACAATCATAAAGATGTCAAGATCATATTCCCGACCATAAACCTCTTCATCCCACTTCATTGAGGCCTTGAGTGAGTTTAAGCCGTGCTGGCACTTCTCTTTATTCTGAGGCTCAACAAACATATGAAGGTCAACTTTACGACCCGACATGGTTATATATTCATCAGACACACAAACCAGATCACCCGCCACTAAGGCAAACAGGTAACAAGGTTTACGAAAAGGATCTTCCCATGTGACAAAATGACGCCCACCCTCTAAATCACCCCGCTCTACTTCATTACCATTAGACAGTAGCACTGGATATTGTTGCTTATCCGCACACACGGTCGTAGTAAAACGCGACATCACATCAGGGCGATCTAAATAATAAGTAATTCTACGAAATCCTTCTGCCTCACACTGAGTGCAAAACATTGAAGACGACTTATAAAGTCCTTCAAGACAGGTGTTTTCGTGGGGCTTTATTTCTGTTGTGCACTCAAGTACGAACTGGTCAGGTACAGCTAATACATTAAGTCCCTCATGAACCAACTCATACCGACCTGATGTTAACTGCACGCCATCTAAAACCAGGGATTTAAGCTCAAGATCAACACCATTAAGAGCTAAGGCTTTAGGTTGGCTATCTGCCTCTGGGTTTCTACGTACTTTCATACGAGACACCACTGTAGCCCCCTCCTCAAACAGGTCAAAGTGCAGCACTGTTTCGTCAATCAAAAAAGGAGGAACTTTATAATCTTTCAAGAAGATAGTACGTGGCTGAGCATCTTTCATAGCTGGCCTGCTTATTTATTAGTCTGTGGTGAATGCGTTATTTTTCTTCAACGGATAGTTCGACATGGTATGAACCAAACTTTCGAATATTAATGCACCCCGTATCGAGTATTAAGTACTGCCCCTTAATACCCATTAAGGTTCCTTCTACATCAGGGTTTTTATCTAAGTTATGTGAGATTATTTTTTCAGGCCAAACATCAACGGGGTAGCTCATTGATGTTTGGCTTTGAGTCTCCGCTAACTCAATAACTTCATCGGGATGCTCTGCACGTATTGCATCGATATCATCAGCTACTAAAGCTAATAATTTTGCACGTTCTTCAACTAAATTAAGCTCAGAAACCTGACCTTTCAACATTGCACGCCAATTAGTTCGGTCAGAAACATGCTGTTTGAAAGCCACTTCAACCAAACCCGACAATAAGCGGGTAGATACACGAAAAACAGGAATAGCTTCAATAGCACCCTGATCAATCCAGCGAGTGGGCACCTGAGTCTCTCGGGTGATCCCCACTTTGAGGCCTGATGAATTAGCTAGATAAACAATATGTGGCGCCATGCAAAATTTCTGCCCCCACTCCGGCTCTCTACAAGTCCCAGCTGAAAAGTGGCATTTTTCAGGACTCATAATACAGGTATCACATGAAGCCAGCTTAGTAAAACAGGGGTAACAATGACCTTGAGCGAAGCTTTTTCGAGTATTACGACCACAGTGACTACACGTTATTTTACCTTGGTAGTGTAATTTGATTCGCTTTCCAAGTAACTCATTCAGGTTTAAAGCATCTTCACCTAATGAGAGTGTATAACTAACGGGACTGGATTCTGACTTACTTAAGGCCACTGTCATTTTAGACAATGAACCCTCACCTAATACTATCACTTATATTCCTCTACCAACGAAAAAGATGGATTACACAATTTTGATTACATCTGCCTCTTCAGGAGCAAGAGTAGAGGTAGAGGCAGATGAAGCACAAGGTGTCGCTTTTACCTTTGTTCTGTCGATAAAACCAATTCGATCAGACTCTGCAACACTTGATTTGTTTTCATAATAAATGCACGCTTCCATGCAAATTTCTTTCTGATCCTTACTCAGAACTCTTCCATCAGGCCACTTACCCAGCTCTATCGCTGTACGAAGGTTGTTATATATTGCGGGGTCTATTTTTTGAATAATCTCGTCAAATGTCATGGTATTTACCCAATGAAAAGGAGGCCGAACTATACCATAGAGCATAACTAGCAAGCCATTTTTTAACTGTTTCTTTAGGTAAAGTAACTCAGCCTAGGCGGTGGTCGAACCAGGTGATATACGCAGAGGAATCATCACAACCAACAAGCCCATCAACAATCCAAACAAGTGTGCTGAATTTGCCAACCTACTGCCCATTAAAACTTCAATTAATGGCGTATAACCAATAATCAGCCAGGCAACACTCAACCCCATTAAAGCCGAAGGAAAAATCAGAGCACCAGGATGCAAACGACTCCATAACCAGCAGTAACCAACCAAGCCATACACAACACCAGACATGCCACCAAAAAAAGGGCCTGACTCAAAATACTGAGCAATATTAGGCACAATGGAACAAGCAACAAATAGTAATAATAACCGTCCTCGCCCCTGCCTAAACTCAACCTGCCCACCTAAAAGCCAAAACATCAACAAGTTAAATGCAAGGTGCATCACACTAAAATGCACAAAATCAGGAGAGAATAATCGCCATAACTGGTACTGCCCCAAGGTATGCAACAGCAGGTCAAGCTTTGACGAAAAAGATGAAAGATTCACTCCAAGAGGGTCAACAATTATTAGAGCGCGCAATGCAGGGCCGCCCTCTCCAAAATTGGTAATAAGCGCAACAGCCACAGCCAGAAAAATTAAAATCATGGTAACGGGGGCTTGCGCTATAGTCGGGCGCGGTAGAACAGAGCGCCCGGGCTTAAAAGAGAATTTCAACTGAGCACTAAACTCATCAACCTGCTCTTTAAATTCAGCATCTTGCAGATATTGAGCTAAGGCCGACTCAACTGACACTTTAGTTTTAATGCTATTCTTCTCGACATCAAGCCAAACCACCTGAAACCCACTTTCTTCAGATATCCGGTGAGCAACCCGCTGACTACTCAGCCAGCGACTAAAAGGCAGAAGGTCAACCTCAATAGGCGCTTCACCCACCTTTACCACAACGACGTCCTACAACACATAGCTTTCCTACCCATAACCTAGGTCAGTTTTACATTTCAGGCCTAAGAACATCAACCCATACAAATTTATCTTTTGAAAGTACCTGCTCCCCATCCATACGATAAGCGACTAATTTCCCGTATTTAACAGCACTGTAGTCAATACATGCAATATTTGGCTGAATAGGCTTGGGAGGGCCAGACATCCAGTAATGCCCGACAAAAACAGGAGGCTGAGAGGCATCATAACTTAGCAATTGCTGTTTTTCATTTTCCGTCAGCCTATGCTTAGCAATATGCTCAGGGAGCGGATCTGGTTGAAATACAATATCCTGATAAACCTCAGGCTTATTATTCCAAAACTTAGTCCTAAAAAAGTGACGGGTAAAACCATCACTTCCCGTTATACTTTCTCCGTTAGGCAAGCGCATATCCGTACCGCGCAACAGCTTATCCATAACCTGACCAGCAAAACTATCTTTAACAGTAGATGCGTGAAGAAAATCTTCATTCATTCGATTCCCGCCAAACTGATCTTTAAATTGAGTAATCAAATGATCATCCCAGCACGCATGAACAACTCTGAAATCTTCCATTTCAAGAAACAACGGTAATTGGTAAAACCACCCAAGAAAGTCATTCCACTCACTTGAATAATCTTCAAACTGATCAAGAGTTTCGCGTATTAGACGCTCATGCCTTTCGTTATGCTCTCGTAAGTGTGTGTGAGCGCTTCCTGGCCTTGCCCTGGTACAATAACCCAAAGCATTATATTCATGATTACCCATAACAATATGAGCAGAACCATGCTCAACCATATCACGAACAATGTGAAGAGCTTCCCTTATTCGCGGACCTCGATCAACAATATCCCCAATAAATATCACTTTCCGATTCGAATGCTGATAAACACCGTTGCGCTTGCTATACCCTAACTGCTCTAGAAGCTTGACCAGAGTCATCATGCAACCATGCACATCACCGATCAGGTCATAACCTTGAGATTTCGACATTACGCCTCCAGCTTACCTAGCTATTACCTGAGTGGTGTGCCCAACCAAGCTTTTCACGACAGGTTTCATAAAAATTATGACTGGTTGGATGAATTAGCCTGACCTTATAGGGTCTTTTATAAATATTGATCACATCACCTGGCGCAACAGGAATATCCCTCTGGCCATCACAACTCACTTGTGGATATATTTCATTCGCTTCACCAACAATTATTTTAATTTCACTACTTCCATCTACAACAATAGGACGGCTACTTAACGTATGGGGAAACATGGGAACCAGAGCAATGGCATCTAGCTTAGGATGCAATAAAGGTCCACCTGCAGAAAGTGAATAGGCGGTTGAGCCCGTTGGCGTTGACACGATCAAACCATCTGATCGCTGGTTATAAACAAACTGCCCCTCAATAAACAGATCAAAGCCAATCATTCGGGTCGATTTACCCGGATGAAGAACAATATCGTTAAGCCCAGACCCTGAGGCAACCGGCTCACCATTTCTCTTTACAGTTACTTCAAGTAGGAATCGTCGCTCCTCAATATATTCACCACCAAGCACCCCCCCTACTTTTTCTTCCAACTCGCTGGGAGATATATCTGTCAGGAAGCCTAAGCGCCCCCTGTTAACACCCAACAACGGCACATTGGACTTTGCCAGCTCACGAGCAGCCCCTAGCAAACTACCATCTCCACCTATTACAATAACGAGGTCACAAACCTCCCCCATCATCTTTACACTGCTCACCTGAAGGCCATGACCTGGCAACAATGTTGAGGTATTCTCCTCAATGATCATGTGGTAGCCTTCATTCAGAAGATATTTTTTTAGATGACGAAGCGTTTCAACCACTTTTACGCTTCCCATTCGACCAATTAAGCCAATATTACGAAAGTGCTCCATAATGTCTTTGTCTACCTCTAGCAGTGTATTGAGGCTATCTTAGCGGAAAGCGCCTCTCAACGGAAAGGGGCTAAGAGAATAAGCACACTTTAAATGATATGCGACATAAAGAAGTAAGAGACCTAGCCTGGGTTATCAAAAGCCCGTCACTGGTATCAAACCAGGGTGACTGGCCCACAATAGTGGCTCCTGATAAAAACGAATGGGTTGATACCTGGTTATTAAGGCTAGATAACGACCCACGCCCTCTGCTTCAACACCTGGCAAAAGAAAAATCTCATTTCCTTGGAACCTACTTTGAGTCACTTTGGGGTTTTTACCTGGAAGCACACCCCTCCTTCAACCTGATAGCTAAAAATCTTCAGGTTAATGGGCGGCAAAAAACCATCGGTGAATTTGATTTCATTATTCAAGACTGTATAAGTGGCGATTTTATACATCAGGAAATTGCCATTAAGTTTTATCTCGGTTTCAAGAAAGAAAACTCACATTCATTTTCAGATGGCGAACATATCTGGTTTGGCCCTCAGTGCAGAGACAGGCTCGACCTGAAAATAGATAAGCTCATCAACACACAAACACGCCTATCAAAAACGGAAGCAGGACAATGCACACTCAACTCAGCATGCAAACAGCATACAAATGAAGATAATAAAAATCTAAGCCAAATAAGCTCTCAAATAGTACTTAAAGGTTATCTTTTTTACCCTGAGAACGACACCGTTATCGCACCAAGCTATTGCAACCCTAAACACCTTAAGGGTAGCTGGATTACACTAACATCACTAACAAACAACATCGAAGCCGCAGACGCCTGGTGCCTGCTATCAAAATCAAATTGGATGAGCCGCTTTCAACTAGAGTACGGACAGACAGAACCATACCGTAATTTTTATATTCATCAAACTGATTTATTAGAAGCGGTAAGTGAAAAAATCAACAAAGAAAGTCGCCCCTGGATGGTTGCAGGCCTTAAACAACACACCCAAGGTTACCTAGAAGAACATAGGCTATTTGTGGTTCCTGATAATTGGCCTCACCTCCAATTATAAATTATATTATAGACTTGAATGCTTCTTACAGCGGTCACTCGAACCCAGCTCGAACTCCCCCGGATTACCCACAGATTCAACGGTCTCACCACAGAGATTACCGCCCCCATCTTGATAACAACAAACAGGATTCTCCTGATGTTCAAGCCATTTACTGTACACTTCTTTCGTCACATAACATTTAGCAGCTGCATACCCTATAGGGCTATCTACATAACGGTAAATATCACTGAACGGTATGGTTACATGGCCAGCCCCTGCATGATAAGCAACAAACACGACCTCCAACTCTTTAAGCTTGGTCATCATACTCTCACGCTCCGCAGCCTCAACAAGCCCCTTTAGCTCATCTAACTCAGAACGTAACTGCTCTTCTCTCTCCTCCCGATAAACCGACTCTATATCCCGCCTATCAAGCTGCTCTTTAATAATAACCAGCTCAGCTTCCAGCTTCTGTTTTTCCAAGCCCTCCACTTCAGCCGCTTCGGCATGTTTAAGCTTATCCTCCAACTCCGATAGATGGCTGGTCTGATCAGATACCCGGTCTTGCAAACCAAGAAACTGCTCATTACGCTTAAACAGCTTATCTTGCAACTGCTCATTAATGACTTTCAGCTTTTCAATACTTTGCTCTAAGCCTTGTTGTTTTGTTTTAAATGCCTGCGATTCCAAACTCTTCTGACGCAATAACTCTTCTTTTTGTGACTCTTTTTGAGATTCAAGTGTCTTAATTCTTAAACGCTGATTTTTAATTAAACGCGCCAACTTTAGCCGATGCTCTGTATCTTCAGGAGCGGGCACCACTTGTGATTTCACCACTGCTTGCTCAGTGACCATAGTAATAGTAGGAATTTGCTCAACGGCAACAGGCTGTAAAATAGGCACTGTAATTTCCGCTTCTATTTTAACAAATCCAAGCCTGTTTTTTTCAACCGCCTTTTTTATAGCCGCAAAGTGACTCGACCCTGGAGTCATATCTGGATCCCATAACTCCTTTTGATGCCAATTAATAGAACACTGACTCCGACACGACAATCGAATAACACCACCACCAAGATCTGGCCCACTACCCGATACACTAGCCAAACGCTCAACAGGGATATTCCATTCAGGGTCTGCACGCCCTTCTTCATCAAAATAAATGAGAAAGAAGACCAAGGCCTCTACTTGAAGCTGATCATTTATAACGACATAAACAACCTTTGCTTCGCTATCAGCCATATCTGACAATCCTACATAGCCATCTAGCAATGCTTCAAACTCTGAAAACAACATCTGCCTAACAACTTTGTTGTCCTCCATGAAGAAAACGGCCACATTCTTATCCGATTTCGGGCTTACCATAATATCCCCAACTAATAGTCAAAAGCATGAATCTGTTAATAAAACCTATCGATAGACTACAGTTTAGATCAGATTTAACAACACAACAGTGAACAATAGAGCATGATTACAAAAAAAAACCCACTTAATGAAGCGGGTTTCTTTGCAATACTTAATGTCGAGGCAATTAAAACTCAGCAGCCAGTCTCGCACCTTGATTAATCGCCCTTTTTGCATCTAATTCGGCCGCCACATCTGCCCCACCTATTAAGTGCACAGACTCGCCTGCGTCTACTAAATCTTGCTGCAACTCACGAAGGGGATCTTGGCCAGCACACAAAATGATTGTATCAACATCAAGTATTTTAGGCTCTTCACCAACCAAAATATGTAACCCTTGATCATCAATCTTTTCATAGCTCACGCCTGCGACCATTTTCACATTACGATGCTTGAGTGAAGTTCTGTGAATCCAGCCCGTAGTCTTACCTAGATTCTTTCCTACCTTGGATGCTTTACGCTGAAGCAGGTATACCTCTCTAGCAGCCTCTGGCAATACAGCCTCAACACCCTTAACACCACCCTGGTGTTCCATTTTTATATCAACACCCCACTCTTTCATGAAGTCATTAACATTTAGGCTTGCAGATTCACC
>Ga0209495_1001515_pt1 | contig 16189 bp, 11 predicted proteins | sample EN1Hudsemesocosm_FD_184629 | JGI IMG/M metagenome (GOLD analysis project Ga0209495, IMG submission 184629) | Methane-oxidizing microbial communities from mesocosms in the Hudson Canyon - EN1E Hudson Canyon (SPAdes) (version 2) | ecosystem: Environmental > Aquatic > Marine > Cold seeps | place... | reverse complement strand
TTCAAAATGCCAGGGCGGTCTGCGGCATAAGCCATTGCGTTCTTTTAAAGAAGAAGGCAAGGATAAATCTTCACTGTACAATAATTCAGCTGGATTAAGCCGTTCCAGTTCACTGAGTAATTGTTCTTCTGATTTAACTTCCTGTAACACGAATTTACCACTGCTTAAATCGAGGCAGGCAATACCATAGTTTTGTGAGGAAACATTGATAGCCACTAAAAAATTATCTTTGCGGTCTTCCAGTAAAGCCTCGTCAGTTACCGTGCCGGGGGTAACTGTTCGCACCACTTTACGTTCAACAGGCCCTTTGCTGGTAGCAGGGTCACCAACCTGTTCACAAAAAACAATCGATTCCCCTTGTTTAATCAGGCGGGCAACATAACCTTCAGCTGCATGATGTGGCAGGCCCGCCATAGGAATAGGTTCACCATTCGATTTACCGCGAGCAGTCAGGGTAATATCCAGTAGTTCAGACGCTTTTCTGGCGTCATCAAAAAATAATTCGTAAAAATCCCCCATCCGATAAAAAACCAGTGTGTCTGGGTGTTGGGATTTGATGCGTAGGTATTGTTGCATCATTGGAGTATGCTGAGGTTTTGAATCCTTTTTTTCCATGTTAATAATGTCTCTTACTACCTTAATTTAAAGGTTATATCTAGGGTTTGTTTATGCCTGGGTATTTCTTTATAGGCCAATTAAACAATTGGGTATTAGAAATGTTTAATTAATTGTTAATTCTCTGGGGGGAGTGAACTAAAGGTTGCAGGGTTACGAATATGTAACCCTGAAGACTCATTTACTAATTCCTGTTGTAGGGCATTATGGTTAACAATCCCCTAAAATAATATGCCGATTAGTTAAAATGGAAATGATTTTATCAAAAAATCACTGACTATAAATAATAAAGCGAGATCAAACACAATAGTTTTAAGCAGAAGACTGGTTTTTTGTGTCCGTTTAAGGATAAGGAAATGACAGAAATAGTTAATTCGCTACGATTGTTTAGATCATCCCATTGTCTTTAACTTTCTATTTGGTAGCGAGTAAAAAAAGGGCTGAAATCAGTGAGCGCTTTTAGTGAAAACTTTTGTCCAGATGAACTGGATAGCTGAGTGCCATTAGGGAGTTTAACGACAGGCATGAAAAGATCGCTTAGGCCAGTCGCATGTTGCAGGCCGACAGTCTGATTGTCTGTGCTGCTAGAGGAGGAAAGTGAAAGAGGGACTGGGTTCCCTTCTGTTTTCTCAATAAGAATATGGGTGGTTCCAGTGGCGTTGGTGATTCTAACTTGCCTGATAATGCCTAGTTTATGCGTTAGATTTGAGGAGCAAAATAAAGCAAGGTCACCAATCATGCATTCAAAATCGTTAGTTTCAGCGGTGATGTAATTATCATGTTTAACTTGTATGGTTTTTACTGGTTTAGCATTTTCAAGTAAACTCATGTTAGTGTTTGAAGGTCTTGCTCTGGGGGTGTTGTGTAAACTGTTTTTTTCAAAGGGCATGGGCTCTAGAGTCATATTTTCAATTGCCTGATCAGGAATTGACTGACTACTGAATTGTTGGATCTTTTTTAATTTATCGACTTTTAAAAGATGTTCTGTAATTTTGCTTAGCCCGACGATAAGACGAGAGATGGTCGGGGGGGAAGGAATAGGGTTGTTGATAATTGATTGATACCCCGATAACTGATCGTATAACTGATTGATTGTCTGTGAGTCTAATTTTGAGGTAAAGCCTTTAGATTTCATAAAGACAATTAGATCCTGGGTATTAATGGTAATCGTGAACTGCTTAGATTGAGCCGTATTGTCTATAGGGTAGGGGGCAATTTCAGTCAAAGAATCCCATTGAAAGGAATTGTTAGTTGCAGCGTATGCAGGGTTTAAGTTTAATTTGTCTGCTACCTGGTTAGCAATGCTAAAGAGCTCATCCACTTGACTGGCTGAGTATCTGTATGGGGCTGATATGCTAAAAACTAAATTGCGTTTTATGACAGAATCAATTGTCAGTTGGTTTTTAAAGCTTTTAATCTTATGATTAATTTGCTTCTGTGATGCATCGCTTTTTAACGCTAAATTATAAAGCTTTCCTGTTTCACCCCATAGTGTAGATGACGGAGGTTCGTGAAATTTGGTACTCATGCGTTGCGAGTCGCCAATGATTTGTAATGCCAGGTATAGGGCGAGATTGTAATCATCATCTGATAGGTTTTGATTATTTGATAGATTACAAAAAGCCAGGCTAGTATTTCTTAATAGCTGTATACAAAGATTGATGACCTTTTGAGTGGAGCGGTCTTTGTCTGGTGTTTGAATAAAAGAAAGCTCAATATTGTTGCAAATATGAAGTATGGCTGGGATTAACTGTATGAGTGCTGCTAAGACTTTGTCTGTATCAGTTTTATTTTTTCGTAACAGTTTAATTGCATTGTTTAATTTGACAGCTGAATTGGCACTGTTTTTTTCACTTAAGGTGTGTAGCCATGAGGAAATGGCATCAGGTGATAGTTCAAAGGGCAGTTTTGATGTAGTCATACGGGTACGTTGTAATAGTCAGCTGTCTTAAGTCTAGTTGTTATTTTAATTATTTTAAATTAATAATGGGGGATTTAAGTTAGGTTTTTTGATAAATGTTATTTAGTTAGCAAGTATTTTTTATAAAATAATGTTTCTAAGTTATAGGAGGCTTTACCTTGAACCCTGCTTCTATGACCGAATGTTAAGCAATAATGGTTTTACTCTCCGCACCTGCTTGTTCCCTGACTAATTTAGGCACTAAATAGCCGGGTAAGTTTTTTTTGATTTGATTCATCAAGGCCAATGCCTGTGTTTCACTGATCTCAAAATGTGCTGTACCTGCTGCTCTGTCTAAAAGATGCAGGTAGTATGGCAAAACTCCCATAGTAAACAACTTTTCACTTAATTCAATGAGTTGATGAGCGTTATCATTAATCCCTTTTAATAATACCGCTTGATTGAGCAAAGTGATATTAGCTTTCTTTAAGTTCTCAAAGGCTAGTCGGACCTTATTGTTTAACTCATTTGCATGATTAGAGTGAGCAACCAGTACGATATCTTTTTCTATAGCAGACAGGTTGTTACAAAGTTCAGTCGTTATTCGGCTAGGTAGAACGATGGGGATGCGGCTATGAATCCGGATGCGTTTTATATGAGGAATGACTTGCAGTTGTTGCATTAATCCCAGAATCTTTTGGTCATTAAGTAATAAAGGGTCTCCTCCACTTAAAATAACTTCTGAGATGTCGGGGCGGTTTTGAATGTAATTGATAGCGGCAAGATACTTTTTGTTACTCAATTGAAAATCACCGTAGGGGAAGTTTCTACGAAAACAATAACGACAGTTAATCGCGCAGCCGCCCGTTGTAATTAACAGAACCCGACCATTATATTTATGAATAACACCTGATTCAGTCATAGCGTTGATATCACCAACCGGGTCATTGCTAAACCCAGATGCAATAATGTTCTCGTTTTTAGTCGGTAGTATTTGTTTGAGCAGAGGGTCGTTAATATTACCCTTTTCCATCCTGTCAGCAAATTCACGAGGTACGCGTAAAGGAAAGCTGGAGCTTGATACCAGCAGGGTTTTATCGGCATCAGATATGTTTAAATAATCACAAATATCGTTAATATTATTAAATCCTTCCGCCAGATCTTGTTGCCATGTCTTTGTGTTTTGAAGCAAGTTTTTTCCTATATAGCGATGGTGACTGTTTCTATCGAAAGTTAGCTCTATTATAATGGTTGCAACACTTTTTGTTTACTTGAGGAAAAAATGGCTAAGTATAGTACTAATGAATTTAAAGCAGGTCTTAAGATTATGATGGATCAAGACCCTTGTGCAATCATTGAGAATGAGTTTATCAAGCCCGGTAAGGGGCAGGCTTTTAGCCGAGTAAGGATTAGGAATTTAAAAACAGGTCGGGTGATTGAGCGTACTTTTAAATCAGGTGAATCAGTTGAAGGTGCTGATGTTATCGATATGGAAATGCAGTATCTATACAGTGATGGTGAATTTTGGCATTTTATGGTCCCAGATACTTTTGAACAATATCAAGCCGACAGTAATGCCGTTGCAGACGCAGTCAAATGGTTAAAAGATCAGGATATTTGCACCATGATTTTATGGAATGATGCACCTTTGACTGTTACGCCGCCCAATTTTGTTGAATTAGCCGTTGCAGAAACAGACCCAGGATTAAAAGGTGATACTTCAGGCGGCGGTGGTAAACCAGCGACTCTTGAGACTGGTGCAGTGGTAAGAGTACCGCTATTTGTTCAAATTGGTGAAATGATTAGAGTTGATACTCGCACAGGAGAATACGTCTCACGCGTAAAAGAATAGTGACAGATAACTGGAAGCCAGCATGTGATGTAAAGCAGATGCAGTTGAGAGCTAAGATGCTGGCCAACATACGGCGGTTTTTTGAACAAAGAGCTGTACTAGAGGTGGAAACCCCGTTGCTATGTTCTGCAACGGGAACTGATCCACAATTAGACTTTTTCTCCAGCATTTACCATTGCGCCCCAAACAATAAAACCATGTATTTGCAAACCTCACCCGAATTTGCAATGAAAAGGCTGTTGGCTGCGGGGAGTGGTTCAATTTTTCAAATATGTAAAGCCTTTAGGAATGGCGAGCTTGGACGTTTTCATAATCCTGAGTTCTCAATTCTTGAGTGGTATAGAGTTGATTTTACAATGGATCAATTGATGGATGAGGTCGTTGATCTCATCACTGAACTGCTTGGTCCTGGTCCAGACGAGGTGTACAAAGTAAGTTATGTTGATGTGTTTAAACAGGCAACAGGATTAAACCCCCTTGATTTTTGTCAGCTAAGGTATGCGGAATACGCAGTAAACAATAATATAAAGGATGCTGTTTCCTTATGTGGAGATGATCATTCCATGTGGCTGGATTTTATTTTTAGCTATAAAGTACAAACAACATTAGAGGGATACTCTTTGGCCATGGTGTATGGTTATCCTGCTATTCAATCTTCATTAGCCAGAATAAATACGGAAGATTCTGCTGTCGCAGACAGATTTGAAGTGTTTATTAAGGGTATTGAAATTGGTAATGGTTTTTTTGAATTGTCAGATGCCAGTGAACAAGAAAAACGCTTTGATCAAGAGAACCAGTGCAGGCAAAAAAAAGGGTTACCCGTTGTTCAAAAAGACAAGCATTTTCTACAGGCCTTGCATGCAGGCTTGCCCGACTGCAGTGGAATCGCTCTGGGACTGGATAGACTGTTAATGGTAATGTGCAATGCTCAGGCCCTGGATGATGTAATCGCCTTTCCATTTGAAAGAGCATGATATAATTTTAACTTAAATAATGATTATTTTTAATTTGGTAAGCTTGTGACAAGAAAAGTATTTTACTCATTGCTATTGACAGCACTATTAGCCTCTCAAACCCTAAGGGCTGAAGATCGGTTTTTAGTTGAAAATATAAAAGTAAATGGCTTGCAAAGAATTTCAGCAGGAACCGTCTATAACTATTTACCAGTCAATGTGGGTGAAAAATTTGCTTTTTCGAAAGCGGGTTTTGCCATTAAAGAATTATTTAAAACAGGTTTCTTTAAAGATATTAGCTTAGAAAAGGAAGGCTCAACCTTAATTGTTAATGTTGTTGAAAGACCCTCAATTGCAAAAATAATCTTTGAAGGTAATAAAGATCTGAGTTCTGATGATTTAACCTCCGCACTAAAAAAAATAGGTCTGGCTGAAGGGAAAGTATTTAACCGGCAATTGCTGGATAAAGTTGAACAAGAATTAAGGCGACAATATTTTAGCCACGGTAAATATGGTTTAAAAATTGAGACTAAAGTTTCAAAATTAACACGTAACCGAGTTGGTATTCATATCGATATTTCTGAAGGGCGTGTTGCTAAAATCAAGCAGATTAATGTTGTTGGCAACAAGGTTTTTGATAATGAAAAGTTAGTTAAAGCCTTTGAATTAAATACCACTAACTGGCTTTCTTTTTACACCAAAGACGATCAATATTCAAAACAAAAGTTATCTGCTGATCTTGAGCGTTTACGCTCTTATTATCTGGATCGAGGTTATATTAATTTTTCAATTGAATCAACGCAAGTTGCCATTACGCCTGATAAAAAAGAAATTTATGTCACCATTAATGTAAAAGAAGGGGATTTGTTTACCCTTGAAAAAGTGAAGCTGTCTGGTAATCTGGTTGTTGAGCCCGATAAAATACTTGGCTTGGTTAAGGTTGGGCCAGGAGAGATCTTTTCACGTAAAAATGCCACTGAAACATCAAAAGCCATTTCAGATCGCTTGGGTGATGAAGGTTATGTGTTTGCAAATGTAAATATGGTGCCAGAAATAAATCAAGAATTAAAAACGGTCAATATGACTTTTTTTGTTGATCCGGGAAAGCGTGTTTATGTTAACCGGATAAATATGAATGGTAATACTAAAACCAGGGATGAGGTTTTAAGAAGAGAGTTAAGACAAATGGAATCTAGCTGGGCTTCAACCCGTAAAATTGAAAGATCAAAGATCAGATTGCAACGATTGGGATATTTTGAAGAGGTCAATGTCGAAACGCCACCCGTAGTGGGAACCTCTGATCAGATCGATGTGAATTATACGGTAGTCGAAAAATCATCGGGTAATTTAATGGCTGGGGTCGGTTTTTCTCAGACTCAGGGTATCGTATTTAATGCCAATGTTTCACAAGATAATGTATTTGGCTCAGGTAAACGAGTTAATCTTGCTTTTAATAATAGTGATGTATCTACCCGATATAACTTTGGCTATTTCGACCCGTATTTCACCCTAGACGGTGTTAGTATGGGGTATGACCTGGGCTATAGTGCCAGGGATGCAGAAGAAGCAAATATATCAAACTATTCTACTGATGTGATTAATAGTAGTTTTAATTTTGGTTTGCCGCTAAATGAAAGTGACCGCTTACGTTTTAATATTGATCTTAAACATACTAAATTAACTACCTCTGATTTTTCATCAGATGAAATTCGTCAATTTGTTATCGACAATGGTGATAAATATATTACCTTGGCGACTTCTATAGGCTGGACCCACGATACCTTAAATAGGGCTGTTTTTCCTGATGCCGGGGGGCAGCAACGCCTTTCAGCATTTGCGACTGTTCCAGGTAGTGATTTAGAATATTATAAGCTTGCCTATAAACATCAGCAGTATTTTCCAATTGCTAAAGATTTAACCTTTAGATTGTTAGGTGAGTTTGCATATGGTGATGGCTATGGCGATACCGAAACTCTGCCGTTTTTTGAGCATTATTATGCGGGTGGGGTAAAGTCGGTTCGGGGGTTTGATGACAATACCATTGGACCAAGAGATTCCAGAAATGATCCTTTTGGCGGTACAACAAAAATTATTGCTAAGGCCGAGCTGTTTTTTCCTATTCCTTTTGTAGAAGATGTTAAATCAATACGGATAGGCTCATTTATTGATGCGGGTACGGTCAGTGATGGTTTGGATATTGGAAGTATGAAATACTCTGTCGGACTTTCGGGGGAGTGGTTGTCTCCATTTGGGGCCTTGTCAGTCAGTTTTGCTATACCGATGAATGCGGATGAAAATGATGAAGAGCAGAGCTTCCAGTTCTCATTTGGTTCTGGATTTTAATAATGATGTATTGATTTACCAAGCATATTTCCTAAACTATTTATAAGCTGAACTTTTTACGGTTTAATTTGTCATTAATTTGGCCTATAATTTATCAAGCTTAGGGGCGGCTGCAGAATGTTGTAGCATTTACTACGGTTAGAATTCCTTTATGCCGTTTACTTTTATCATGTTGTAAAGATGGAATTATCAATGAAAAATAAAATTTCTTTGTTTTTAGTGCTTTTGTTTGTTGCTAACGTTAGTTATGCAGAATTAAAAGTAGGCGTCGTTAATATTGCCAAGGTTCTACAAAAAGCACCTCAAGCAGAAAAAGCGCAAAAACGGATGGAAAAAGAATTTTCGCCTAGAAAAAAACATTTAGAGTCTCAAGTTAAAGAAATCAACAAACTTGAAGAAAAGTTAACTAGAGATGCATCTGTTATGGGCGAATCAGAGCGCCGTAGACTTGAAAAAGATATTTTTGAAAAGAAAAGAGAAGCAAAAAGAGAACAGCAAGAATTTAAAGAAGACGTGAGCATGTTCAATAATGAAGAAATGGGTAAGATTCAACGTCGTGTTCTTGATGCAATTAAAGCGTTGGCAAAAGATGAAAGTTTTGATTTATTGTTAATGGATGGTGTGCAAAATGGCGTTGTTTATTATGCGAATAAAATTGATGTAACTGAAAAAGTACAGAAAAAACTAGCTTCTTTATCTGATTAATTTTACAAGGAATAATAGTGACGGCTCAGTTAGATATTTTGCAAATCCAGGAATTATTACCTCATAGATACCCTTTTTTATTGGTTGATAAGGTAATTGAATGTGAACCTAAGGTTCGCTTGCTAGCCTGTAAAAATGTGACGTTTAATGAACCTTTTTTTCAAGGTCATTTTCCTAAGAACCCTGTTTTTCCGGGGGTTTTGATGTTGGAAGCACTTGCTCAGGCGACTGCTTTATTAACTTCACAATCTGATGAACAATTTGGTCCAGGAACGACTTATTATTTGGCAGGGATTGATAAAGCACGTTTTAAAAAACAAGTCGGTCCTGGTGATCAATTAATGCTAGAGGCGGTATTTGTCAAAAGTCGACGTAATATTTGGACCTTTGAATGTCGTGCTGAAGTTGATGGTAAATTAGCGGCTAGTGCAAATATTATGTGTGCAGCAGTGGTAGGTTAAATTGATAGATCCCAAAGCAATTGTTGATGTTAATGCCGAGATCGCTGATGATGTCAGCATAGGCCCGTTCTCAGTAATCGGACCAGAAGTCAAAATTGACTCTGGCACAGTGATAGGTCCTCATGTGGTTATTAATGGTGCGACTGCTATTGGCCGTGATAATCATATCTATCAATTTTCCTCAATTGGAGAATGTCCGCAGGATAAAAAATATGCGGATGAGGAAACCCGTTTAGAAATTGGTGATAGAAATATTATTCGTGAATTTACCACCATGCATAGAGGAACCCTGCAAGATCATGGGTTAACCTTGATTGGTAGCGATAATTTATTTATGGCTTATACTCACGTTGCTCATGATTGTATTATTGGTGACCATGTGATTATGGCTAATGGGGCATCTATCGCGGGTCATGTGCATATGGGAGATCATGCTATTTTAGGTGGTTTTACATTGGTGCATCAGTTTACTCAGATTGGCGCTTATAGTTTTTCTGCTATGGGGAGCGCAATTACCCAAGATATTCCTCCATTCGTGATGGTGGGTGGCAGACCTACTCGTCCTCATGGGATCAACTCTGTTGGGATGGAACGTAATGGGATTTCACCTGAAGTGGTAAGGCAGATTAGAAAGGCTTATAAGATTTTATATAAGAATAATATGCGCATGGAAGAAGCCATTGAAGAAATGGAAGATCTGGCAGGTGAAAGTAAGGAGCTTTCTGATATGGTGAGTTTTTTACGAAATGTTACCCGAGGTATACTGCGATAAACAGCAAGAGAGTTATTGCCGGTATTGATGAAGTCGGGCGAGGTTGTATTGTTGGGGCTGTAATTTCAGCCGTGGTTATTTTAGATCCGAATAAACCGATAGAGGGTTTAACTGATTCTAAAAAACTGACGGAGAAAAAGCGAAACAGCCTGGCAGAATTAATCAAACAAAATGCCAAAGCCTGGGCAATTGGGCGAGCAGAACCCTGTGAAATAGATCGTATCAATATTTTGCAGGCAACACTGCTGTCCATGAGTCGAGCATATTCTCAACTGAATGTGACGCCTGACTGGGTGCAGGTGGATGGTACTTTTTATCCTGATATTCCTTGTTTAGGGGAAACCATTGTCAAGGGTGATCTGAAGGTTGCCGAAATATCTGCGGCCTCTATTTTAGCTAAAGTTGCCCGAGATAATGAAATGAGTACTTTGGATGCGATGTATCCTGGTTATGAGTTTGCAAAACACAAAGGTTATCCTACAAAATTTCATTTAGAAAAGTTACACAGCCTAGGTGTAACAGAGCAGCATAGAAAGTCATTTGCACCAGTAAAAAAGTTGTTGCTGGTATGACTGCTGGGTAAACTATCGTAGAGACGTTGCATGCAACGTCTTTTCAGCTGCAAAATCAGTCGTTTTAACTGTCTCTGCATCTGCAAATTCAAGCAACTATCCCTGCAATCCCTTTTTAGTTAAAGTTTAATATCATTCATGAAACCAGAGTTTGTCCATTTACGCGTTCATTCTGAATTCTCTTTAGTAGATGGCATAGTCAAAATCAAACCATTGGTTAAACGTTTGGCAGATTTTAATATGCCAGCCGTTGCTATCACAGAGCAGTCTAATCTTTTTTCTTTAGTTAAATTTTATAGGGCAACGCAAGGTCAAGGTATTAAAGGTATTGTTGGTGCGGATGTCCTGGTTTTTAATCCAGAAGAACCTACCAGTCCATTTCGGCTGACCTTATTAGCGCTAAATCAACAAGGCTACATTACACTCACTGAGTTAATATCCATTGCTTATCAGGAAGGGCAGCATCTAGATGTACCTATGTTGAAAAAACAGTGGATTGAAGAAAACAATCAGGGACTTATTGCTTTATCTGGGGCAATGGATGGTGATATTGGTATTGATTTGTTGGCGGATAAAGTCACAGAAGCTGAACAAAAATCCAGTTACTGGTCAGGTATATTTGAGCAGGGTTTTTATCTGGAAATACAGCGAGTAGGGAAGCGGGATGAAGAGCGTTATATTAAAGCTGCTGTTGATCTTGCAGTAAAAATGGATTTACCTGTAGTTGCAACTAATGATGTGCGCTTTATTGATGCAACTGATTTTGACTCACATGAAGTCAGAGTCTGTATTAATCAGGGACGAATACTTGATGATAGCAGGCGACCAAAAGATTACACCAATCAGCAATACCTGCGTAGTACAGAAGAAATGCAGGCATTATTTGCTGATATTCCTGAAGCCTTAGAAAATACGGTTGAAATTGCAAAGCGTTGTAATGTGGTTTTAAGCCTTGGTAAAAACTATTTACCTGACTTTCCTGTTCCAGAAGGAATGACGCTGGATGAGGTCTTTATTGAAGAGTCTCGAAAAGGTTTGGAGGAGCGATTAAAGCAATATCCGCCAGTAGGCAGTGGAACAGACGAAGAAAATAAACAGGTCTATCTAGACAGACTGGAAATTGAGTTAGGGGTAATCACTCAAATGGGATTCCCTGGCTATTTTATGATTGTTGCCGACTTTATTATCTGGGCCAAGGAAAATGCCATTCCAGTCGGGCCGGGTCGGGGTTCGGGTGCGGGATCATTAGTTGCTTATGTGCTAAAAATTACCGACTTGGATCCGATTGAATTCGATTTGTTATTCGAGCGTTTTTTGAACCCTGAACGGGTTTCTATGCCTGATTTTGATATCGACTTTTGCATGGACAGGCGTGACGAAGTGATTGATTATGTGGCCAGGCATTATGGTCGAGAAAAGGTATCCCAGATCATTACCTATGGGTCGATGGCTGCAAAAGCGGTTATTCGAGATGTGGGGCGGGTTTCGGCTTTTTCTTATGGTTTTGTTGATGGACTGGCCAAGCTTATCCCTTTTGAGATAGGGATGACGTTAACCAGAGCCCTGCAAGAAAGCCCCGATTTAAAACAACGTTATGAAACGGAAGATGATGTTAAGTCACTTATAGATATGGCCCTGTCCCTAGAAGGGATCTCAAGAAATGCAGGTAAGCATGCCGGTGGGGTGGTTATCTCGCCAACTAAATTAACCGATTTTTCTGCGCTTTATTGTGATCAGGATGGCAGTAATGTTGTCACCCAGTTTGATAAGGATGATGTGGAAGCTGTTGGTCTGGTTAAGTTCGACTTTTTAGGGTTGCGTACCCTAACAATTATTGACTGGGCCCTGCAAACGGTTAATGCCAAGAAAAAACTGTTGGGCGAGGACCCCGTTGATATTAGTTTGATCCCCCGTGATGATCAAACAACCTATGATGAAATTTTTATGAAATGCCAGACTACTGCGGTGTTTCAGCTAGAGTCTCGGGGCATGAAGGAGTTGATTCGTAAGCTAAAGCCCGACTGTTTTGATGATATTATCGCTTTAGTGGCCTTGTTTAGACCCGGGCCGCTGGAATCAGGCATGGTTGACGATTACATTAATGTAAAACATGGTGCTAAAGCCGAATATGCTCACGACTTACTCATTCCTATTTTAAGCCCGACAAACGGGGTTATTTTGTACCAGGAACAAGTGATGCAGATTGCCCGAGAGTTGGCTGGCTACACTTTGGGTGGGGCTGATATGTTACGTCGGGCCATGGGTAAAAAGAAGCCTGAGGAAATGGCCAAGCAACGGACTATTTTTACCGAAGGCTCAATAAATAATAATATTGATGAATCGATAGCGACCTATGTTTTCGATTTAATGGAGAAGTTTGCAGGCTACGGTTTTAACAAATCACATTCTGCCGCCTATGCGCTGGTTGCCTATCAAACGGCCTGGCTAAAAAGACATTTTCCGGCCGCTTTTATGGCAGCTGTTATGTCGTCGGATATGGATAATACCGATAAAGTCGTGATCTTAATCGAAGAATGCAAAGAGATGAAGATTACTTTGTGTCCGCCAGATATTAATCTTTCGCAATATCGGTTTACAGTCAATGATAAAGAAGAAATTGTCTATGGAATAGGGGCAATAAAAGGGGTTGGTGAGGCCGCGATTGAAGATTTGCTGGCTGAAAGAACTGAAAATGGGCCTTTTGTCGGACTTTATGATTTATGTAAACGCGTTGTGTTGCGGAAAGTTAATCGCCGGGTCCTGGAGGCACTAATCAAAGGGGGAGCCTTTGATGGCATCAATGATAATAGAGCCTCTCACCTAGCTGAACTTACAACGGCTATAAAAGTTGCAGAGCAACATGGCAAAATGAGTCAGACAGGCCAAAATGATATGTTTGGCTTGTCTGTACAAGTCGATAATGGCAATGATTCAGAAGCTTATTCAACAAATGTTGAGCCATGGACAGAGAAAGAAAAGCTAGAAGCAGAAAAAATTACTCTGGGCTTATATTTAACTGGGCACCCGATTGAGCAGTATGAAGCTGAATTAAATCATATACGGCATGCCAGTATTGCTACTTTAATCGCTGATGCAGAGCGCTCAAAATCAAAAATGGAAGGGCGAGTGGCTGGGTTGGTTGTGGAAATGCGCACTCGGCAAACCAAAAAAGGCACCATGATGGGGTTTGCAACGCTGGATGATAGAACGGGTCGCTTAGAAGTTGCTGCTTTTAGTAAAACCTATGAAAAATACAGCGATATTTTATCCAAAGATGCCTTGCTGGTAGCTGAAGGCACGTTCAGTATAGACGATTTTTCTGGTGGTATAAGGATGACTGCGGATAAATTATATACGTTTGAAGACGCCAGGGAAATGTTTGCTCGTTGTATCGTACTGACCTGGAATGAGAAGGAAAGTGCTTTGGGGGCAACCTCTTTTGTAGAAGACTTAAAGCATGTACTGCAGCCCTTTAAAGGGGGGAGTTGTCCAATGCAGATTCATTATGAAAATGAGGCAAAGGCCGTTATTCAATTTGGTGATGAATGGCGCGTGCACCCAACAGATGAATTGATTGTACGGTTAAATAAACTGCTTGAAACTGGGGTGGTTGAGATCAGGTACCGCTAGGGTTGGAATAAATCAATCCCGTGAACTTCTTTAGCTTGCTATTCAAGCTCTGATGGGGGGGGCTATTAAAGTAGGTTCTTTTTATAATATTGGATTGCACTCCAAAGTTGTCTGTTTTATTCCTTGTGCCTTCCTAACTTGGGTTTTAATTACTTTCTACTTGCTAAGTTTGGTGTCTGTATGTTTGCGTTATCAGCCTGAAAAGAAATAAATTCTATTTGGAAATGTGGTTAAATCTGGTAAATTTAGCAACTTAATTATAATAAAAGCAGTTTTGAGGATTTGAATGGATAAGTACATAGAGTTAATTGCCTATTACGGGATCGATTGGCAGCAAACAGCAATTGCAAATACACGATACAGTGTGGTTTTAGCCGTATTTGCTATTTTTGTTGGTGGCTTTATTATCGCTATCTTAAAAAGAAGGAAAATTGTTAAATTAATGCGGCAAGTCATGCAAATAAAACAGCAGTTAGAAAAAGCTGAAAAGAAGCATGAGGAGTTAGTCATTCAGCAAAAAGATGATGGTCTGCAAATTGAAGGTCTTCAGCAGCAGCTAGAAAAAGCTTCATCTACCTTGAAACAAGAGCAAGAGCAACATGAATCGATATTAGCCAGTAAGGACGAGTTATTTATAAAAGCAGCGAGTGACAAAAAATTAGAAATTGATGAGATCAACGCCTTATTAAATTCTAAAAATCAACTTGTAGAACAATTACAAGCTGAGCTTGATGGGCAAAAAGAAAAAATAGCCAAATTTACAGAAGCACAAGCGAAAATTGTTGAGCTTGAAGATAAATCTGAACAGACCGCAAGCGAATTAAGTGTGGTTAAGCAACAATTAGACACTGAATTAGAGCATAAAAATGAACGCGATGAGCAGATTGACAAGCTGAAGCAAGCCGCTCAAACACAAATAGATAGAGTTCTTGATTTAGAGGCGCAGTTAGCCTTGTTGAAAAATAGCCGTGAAAATGAAGAAAAACAGCAAATAGAAACGCTTGAAAGTGAAAGGCTACAGTTAGAACAAGTAAGGTTAAACGAAGTGGCAAAGGCTAAGGCAGAGTCGGAAAAAATAATCCAGGAGCCAGAGTCAGAGCCAGAGATGGAAATACCTGAAGTCAGCAAGGAAACGAATGTGGAGGTAAAAACTCACACAGCTGAAGTTGTTAGTAAAAAAGTTGATTTAGTCGTTGAGCAGAAGCCAGTTGAAAGCAAAACTGTTGTTGAGAAGCCTATTGATTCTAAAGCTAAGCCTAAGCCAGAGAAAGAAGGGGTGATCAAGGGTGTATTGGGCTGGTTTTCTTCACTGGATGATGCAGTTGCTGCTGAACCCGTTGCTGATGAGGTTGAAAAGTCAGTGGATGATTCAAAAATAGAAGATGATATAGAGGAGGGGCAGGCAAAGAATGGTCGGAACAGTAATCCGGTTATTAATAAACCAGCTCCCGTTTCAGCTGCTGAATCAGTAAAAATCGAACCTGTAATTGTAACTAAGAAAGTTACTGATTCTGTATTAAAAGTACAAGAGGAAGAAGAAAGTGATTTTTCAGGGAAATTAGCTGAAGTCGCCGATAAAATGGATTCATTGCAGGATAAGTTAAAAGGGTATTTTAAGAAAAAATAAATTATCTATTCTTCAAATGTCATTAAGTTAAGGGAGCTGGAAAGAAATAATTGTCCGATATTTGGGCAGGATTTTTGTTTGTCTTCAGTGAGGTGGTAACAGGCGCATAGCAGGCTACGTAACTGTTGCTACCTTGCTGAAGGCGGACAAAAAGACCAGCAAGATTGGATGATTATTTTTTTCCATCTCCCTAAGAGCGTTTTATCTTTTGTAGGGTGGATGAGCGCTAGCGTTATCCACCATTTTTCAAAGACCTGTTGGGTTACGCTGTCGCTAACCCAATCTACATTTCTCTTAACTTAATGGTATTGAAAATGTCCCCTTTGTGTAAAAAGATAAGATGAACTTATATCTTATCTAATAATTTTAATTTAAAAGTGAGTATCAGTGAGCGAAATAAAACAAAAATCTGTAGAAGTATTTTTAGATGAATTGGCTAGTAAACAAGCAACGCCAGGTGGTGGTAGTGCGGCGGCTGTTATGGGTGCGCAATCAGCGGCATTAACCAGTATGGTTTGTAATTTGACGATTGGTAAGCCGAAATATATCGAAGTTGAAGAGGATATGAAGTCTTTATTGAATCAATCAGAAGCTTTGAGGCAAGATTTAACAGCGATGATTAAAGCGGATGTCGATGTGTTTGATAAATTAATGGCTTGTTATGGTTTACCCAAAGATTCAGATGAAGAAAAGACTGAAAGAAGCCGTCAAATACAAGCGGTATTGAAAGAAGCGACCATCGTACCTTTGGAATGTGCA
>Ga0209495_1001502_pt1 | contig 16278 bp, 14 predicted proteins | sample EN1Hudsemesocosm_FD_184629 | JGI IMG/M metagenome (GOLD analysis project Ga0209495, IMG submission 184629) | Methane-oxidizing microbial communities from mesocosms in the Hudson Canyon - EN1E Hudson Canyon (SPAdes) (version 2) | ecosystem: Environmental > Aquatic > Marine > Cold seeps | place... | reverse complement strand
GTAGTAGCAGCCATTATTACCTCCTAAAAGTAAATATATAACCTTTCAACAAATGTCGAAAGCATTGTTTACATCCTGTAACATCATAATTAATGATGACACCATTCCATTTGAGTGGAATCAATTTTATCAACTTTAAACATCATGTCAAGATATTCTACACTTCGATTAGCATCGAGCCGACACAAGCACGCTATCTTATTGATAATAAAATTGTTTTAAAAAAAAACACTTTCTCTCACAACCTTTAAATTACCGCCTCATTTACAACTTAACTGTACAGTCACATTTATTCCTTAATATACTCTCCATTCTTTTCTGCTAAAATGAGACAATTTTTAAACCTAAAACTCTTACATAAACATGAAAAATTTCCTTCTCCCCACTCTATTTCTCGCGGCACTTATTGGATTAATTATGTTCCAGAAAGAAGCTGTTATGCCCTTAGTTATGAAGGTAGTTGCCTCTGATCTTTTTTTGGTTGATTCCGACGATGAAGGTAGCAGGTATGCCAGCAGCACATCTATGACCAACTATGCTTTCATGCAATGTAATAAGGAAATTAGGGAGGAAACCGACAGCGAAACGAATATTACATTCCCCTCACAACCTCTACAATCTTGGTCGCTAGGAAATTATAAGTATATTATTAATGCAGAAATTGAATTAAGCCCACCTTCAGGTGCTGCTTTTTTCAAAAAATATGCTTGCCAAATACAATACGAGGAAGAGTCAAACTTAGAGGGCATTATGGATCCAGACAACTGGTCAGTGACGGGCATTTCCGGACTTTAGATTAGCGTCTTCGTTTATAATTTCACGGCCAGAAAGACAGCCCTACCCACAAAACAAAGGCAGTATTCAGGCTCAACCATGAATACTGCCAGCTCAAACTAACAATCTTTAATATTTAATATAGTTTTTATAAACTTTTAATTGCCCACCTGCATCAAAAGCAATCACTTTGAAAGGAGACCTTCGATCTCCCATCTCCATCCCTGGCGTTCCCGCCACCATTCCCGGCACAGCCAATCCCCTGATATTATCTTTGCTTTTTAACATGGCCTTTATATCGCCAGCAGGTACATGCCCTTCGACAACATAACCATTAATAATAGCAGTATGGCACGAAGACAATGACGAAGTAACACCGTATTGCTCTTTTATTCCCTGCACATCATCCACGACATTATCAGTCACATTAAAGCCATGCGCATTTAAATGCGCCAACCACTTACCACAACAACCGCAAGCAGGGCTCCTGTAAACCACAATATCCGCATTATCCTTACTTAGATTCTCCGTCTTTGCATCCCAGACACTTTGGGCATAACTTACGCTAACACTATGAATAATTAGTGCAGCCCACATAAACCGTTTCATTTTTATCCCTACCCGTGATATTTAGCACTCAAATCGTGCACCGCATCAACCATTGCTTTAACATGCTCCGGATTAATGTCAGGCAAAATACCATGCCCTAAATTAAATACATGCCCTGATCCAGCACCATATTTCTCCAATATCATGCCTACTTTTGCTTTAATAACCTCTGGGTTAGCATAAAGCGTAATCGGGTCCATATTACCTTGCAATGCAACTCGACCACCGACTCTGGCACGAGCTAATTTTATATCCGTCTGCCAGTCTAACCCTAAAGCATCATACCCAGTATCCGCCATTGACTCTAGCCACTGCCCACCACCCTTAGTAAATAAGACAGTAGGCACTTTCTGACCATTAACATTAGTATTTAGCAAAGATCGCACTTGCTGGGCATAGCGCAAAGAAAACTCCATATACTCTTCCGTACCCAGCGATCCGCCCCAGGTATCAAATAGCATAACTGCTTGGGCACCTGCCGCAATTTGCGCATTCAAATAAGAAGCAACTGACTGAGCTAACTTATCCAACATTTTATGCATCAACTGTGGCTGTTCGAACATCAAGCCTTTTACTTTAGAAAAAGTTTTACTGCTGCTGCCTTCAACCATATAAGTAGCCAATGTCCACGGACTACCGGAAAAACCAATTAAAGGCACGCGACCATTTAAATTTTTTCTAATTAAACGCACTGCATCCATAACATACTTCAACTCCATTTCTGGGTCTGGAATTGGCAGTTTATCGATATCCGCAGCCGTGCGCACTGGCCGCTCAAATTTTGGCCCTTCTCCTTCGGTAAAATACAAACCCAAACCCATCGCATCGGGAATAGTTAAAATATCCGAAAATAAAATAGCTGCATCAAAATCAAAACGCTCTAAAGGCTGTAAAGTCACTTCACATGCCAACTCTGGATTAGTACAGAGATTCATAAAACTGCCCGCTTGTGCACGCAACTCACGATACTCCGGCAAATATCGGCCAGCTTGGCGCATCATCCATATAGGCGTTTTATCTACAGGCTTCCTTAATAAAGCTCGAATAAATCTATCGTTTTGTACTTCATTCATTTCCTAACTCCTTATACTATTTATCTATCGTCTATACGTGTGAATTACAAATCTTTCTGGATTGCAGAAAATTTTCTAGGCCATGATTTTTGCAAAGCTTTAGGTAATTTTTTCATTTGCTTTTTTGCTTCATCCATAGAAGCAAAAACACCATAAAATAATACATAGCTTTTTTTCTGCTTAACCTTCCTTTCTAAATAAAAAGTTTTAACACCCAAACGCCGGTATTTTTCTTGCTCATCGAACAACTTCCCTTTTGCCGATAAAGCCATTAACTGTAAAGTGTATTGCCGCTGTTTTTGCGCCAAAATCCACTTTCGGTCATCTTGCGCATTTAGCTCAGAAACAGAGGGTTCAGCTTTTTTTTCTGGCTCAATTTTAATTGATTCGACCTGACTCTCTTGCTTGATCAAAGCCTTATCCGCCGTCAATTCATCGACTTTATCAGGCGCTTGCTCAATTTTAACAACACTACCTATAGGTGTAGCGTCTACCTCATCTACTACTGGCTCCAGCGCCACTTCTATGAGTGGGGGCGCACTAACAATTACAGGCGCCTCGATCACTTGTTTTTCAAAAGGTAATTCAAGCTCTTTTAATTCAGGCGGCACTTCAATTTCTATTGCTTGCTGTACCGCCATTTTTGGCGACGGCTTAATTAATTCAACCGTAGCTTGAGTAGGCTTTAGTACTGGTATTGAATTTTCTTGCTCGGCCTCCTGCCACAAAAACACACTAACAAGAGCCGAACAAATAAACACAGCAACAACAATAAAAGACAGCATTGCGCTGTTAGAAAAACGCCTCTTATTAACCGACTTTATAATGGCACTTATTTCTCCAGGATTTCCTTTTGTTTCCCGATACACTTCACCAACAAAAGTGCTATCAATATCCTGAATCGTATATATACTTGCCTCTTGCTCAAGCAAAGAGCGAATAAAAGCCTCGCATTGCAGGATATCTAAGGCAGGCAACACAACAAAGTGACAGTCAGCCTGTACTTTCTCTAATTGACTCTTTTCTTCATACTCTTCAACTGTAAGTGCAAACACCAAACGTAACGCTGGATAGTTTATCCCAAAGTCAATTAACGCGCTCATCAACCCAGAAACCAATTGACTGGCATCGTCAACCAATAAGACTAATTGCAAATCTTGCTGAGCATAGGCTTCCAGTGCATCAGCCATTGTGTGGTACTCTAATTGACGAGTACTCTTTATAAATTCAACTACTTGAGCCTGAATCGACTCAAAACTTGCTTGCCGTACATGATTTAATAAAAATGTATCGATAGAACTAGTCTTTCTCGATTCAACCGCAGACAGTAATGTTGTTTTACCAACTCTCAATGCACCTTGCAATATCAGAGGCTGCTGTAAATTAGTAATTAAATGCATCAACAAATCTAACTTTTGCTCACGCTCAATACTTAGTAAATTAACCGCCTGCTTATGGTTTACGTATTTCTGCTCATCAGTTTGCATAGTTTCTAAATGCTTAGAAAAGTCACTTACTACGCCCGTATTCATTTAAAGTTTCAAGCAACTGGTTTTTGCCAACGCCGATAGGCAAACTTGCCTCACCTATAGACTTTAATAAAATAAGCCGGATATCACCATCAATATTTTTCTTATCAACAGCCATTAACTTAATACACTCTTCAGCGGATAAATTAACTGGCGGCTCTGTAGGCAACAATGCTTTCTTGAAAAGATCAACAATACGCCTAACATCAGCATCATTTAACCAACCCATACGTCGCGATAAGTCTGCAGCTTGACAAGTTCCAATGGCAACAGCTTCACCATGCAAATAAGTCCCATAGCCAGCACCTGTTTCAATAGCATGCCCAAAAGTATGGCCTAAATTTAAAATGGCGCGAATACCAGACTCCCTTTCGTCAGCCGCAACAATTTCTGCTTTACTCAAGCAGGACCGCTCAATAATATAAGCTAATGCCTGCTTATCTCGTGCCAATATTTTCTCAATATTAGCCTCTATCCAAGCAAAAAAATCCGCATCACGGATTAAACCATATTTAATTACCTCAGCGATACCTGCGGATAATTGACGATCATCCAGTGTATCTAGCACCTTAATGTCGATAATTACACACTGCGGTTGATAGAATGCGCCTATCATATTTTTACCTAAAGCGTGATTTACACCTGTTTTCCCGCCAACCGAAGAATCTACTTGTGCTAATAAAGTAGTTGGAATTTGAATAAAAGGAATACCCCGCTGATAGCATGCCGCAGCAAAACCAGCGACATCCCCAATCACTCCACCGCCTAGCGCAATTAAAGTAGCATTACGGCTAAATTGTTTAGTCAACAGTGCATCAAAAATAACATCCATACTTGCCAAAGTTTTATACTGCTCTCCATCAGGTAAAATAATGGTTTCAACTTGATATTGCTGTAAATGCGCTATAACATTCTGTAAATACAAGGGAGCAATAGTCTCATTAGTTACCACTACCACTTGCTTAGACTTAATATGCTCAGCTAATAGTTCTGGGTTATTTAAGTTACCTTCACCCATATAAATAGGGTAGCTTCTATCGCCTAAGCGAACCTGTATTGTATTCATTATTTAGTTATATTTTTCTGAGTATTCTTTAAGGATTTCCTTAACTGCAAGCTTGCTCTGCATTTGTCCACTATCAATAACAAAATCAGCGCAAGACAAGTACAGTTCCTCTCTTTCATTGAGTAGTGCTTGTATTTTTTCTTTTGGGTTATCCACATTCAGTAAAGGGCGCTGTGAATTACGTGACGTTCGGTCCACAATTCTATCAACAGAGCACTGCAAATAGACAACAAAGCCATTTTCTTTTAAATACTCTCGATTTTCTTGGTCTAAAATAACTCCACCACCTGTGGCTAAAACAATATCTTCAAGTTGTGTGAGCTCCTTAATCATCTTACTTTCTCGAATTCTGAAGCCTTTTTCGCCTTCAAATTCAAAAATAGTTGCAATATCCACGCCAGTTATATCTTCAATAGCTTTATCGCTATCATAAAATGCTAAGCCTAGCGACTTTGCCAATAAACGGCCAATCGTCGTTTTGCCAGCGCCCATCAATCCAATTAAATATATACTTTTTTTATTCATTAACATTTTATTATTCATAAAAAAAGGGGCATTATGCCCCTTTTCTTGTTGCAATTGAAGTTTACTAACGCATTTTCATCGAATCTTTCATAATTTTTGGTGTAATAAAAATTAATAATTCTCTTTTGCTATCATCCTGTATTGTTTTTCTGAACATCCAACCTACGAGAGGCAAGTCAGAAAACCAAGGAACCGAGTTAACTATATATACACTATCTCCTTCATATACCCCGCCAAGAACGACTGTTTGACCATCCTCTATATGTACGCTAGTGTTAATTTCTCTTTTATTAATAGCTAAGCCATCTTGAGTTTGGTCTCCTCGCGAGTCTTTAGTTATTTTCAACTCCATAATAACATCTCCACTTGGAGTAATCTGGGGCGTAACATCCAAAAGAATTTGCGCCTCTTTAAAGATAGTCGACGTTCCATCTTGGCTTGTTGTTTGATAAGGAATTTCCTCTCCTTGCTCTATTGTCGCCTTACACCGGTCTGAAGTAAGAACTCTAGGGTTAGACACGAACTCTGCTTTTCTATCATCCTGCAATGCGGTAATTTCTAAATTAAGTATATAGTTCGCACCATCAGCTAAAGTCATACCTAATGCACCATAAGGATTTGAAGCTGCTAAATTGGAAAGGATTGGTCCAACCACGTCACCAACACCTCCATCGTTCCCTCCCGTTGACCCTCCAATTGCAAAATCTCCACCAGTATAGGCAGCACCAAACTTAACGCCTAATTCCTGTGCAAAACCTTCTTCAGCAATTACAATCCGGGCTTCAATCAGCACTTGACGCACCTGCCTATCGAGCAGCTGTATCATTTTTCTAATTTCTTCTAAATTTTCAGAAGTATCTTTAACAATTAAAGTGTTAGTTCGCGAATCTACAATAGCCGTCCCTCTTTGAGATAACAAAGAAAAATCATCATCTCCTGAGCTATTATTGCCGCCACCGCTATTGTTATTATTAGACCCAGAACCGACATTCCCGCTACTACCCGAACCACCTCCAGAGCTACTTGTTCCTGCTGATACAGTACAACCATCAGCACTGATAGATGAATTACCTAGCAGGATATTCCTGAAGTTTTCTGCTTTTGCATAATTAATTTGGATATATTCAGTCTTTAAAGGCTCTAATCGCTTAGCAACCTTTTGTGATTCAATTTCCTCTTCTTCTAGTTTACGTATCTCCGCAGTAGGTGCCACTAAAATAACATTACCTGCCTGGCGTTTCGCTAACCCTTTAGATTTCATAAGGAAGTCTAAAGCCTGATCCCAAGGCACATCATTTAAACGCAAAGTCAGATTTCCAGTAACAGAATCAGATGCCAAAATATTGAGGTCAGTAAAATCTGCTAAGATCTGTAATACAGAACGAATTTCAATATCCTGAAAGTTTAAAGACAAACGCTCACCAATATAAGGAAACTTATTCCTACGTTTTTCTTCTTCCTCAGCCATACTGATCGGTCTAACTTCAAGTGTTAATACTCCATCCGCCTGAAATGAAGAGTAAGCATAATCAACATTCGCTGGCGTAATGATCACTTTTACTCTAGAGCCCGTCCTTTTAGCTTCGATCATTGAAACAGGCGTTGCAAAATCAAGCACATCCATTTTTTTAACATAAGCCGAAGCTAAAGTAGTATTTAAAAAGCTTAATTCTATTTTTCCGGCCTTTTCTTGAGTATTAACAACGGTATTGGGATTAGACAAATAAATCAATAAACGCCCTTCACCTTTTGCTCCGCGCCGAAAATCAATTTTATTAATCGCTTGTTCCGGAATTAAACTAGCAAACTGAGTTAATGTTTTCTCTGTTAATTTTTTATGACTGTCTCGTGCCATTTTTCCCGAACTATTTAATGTCACAATAACGCGGTTATCAATCAGCTTAACATCATAAGAAACAAGCTTTAGTAAGTTAATCACCACTCTTAACCTATCTCCCGACTCGACGGCAAAAAAGCTATTGATCCCACCCGCATTAATCACATTTTTCTTTTGTTTTAAACCGCTTTTAACACCATCAAAGTCCAAAACGATTCTTGCGGGATTATCGGTATGAAATACTTTTGGCTTAACAACATTGCCTGTCATTTCAAAAGACAGCTGCAAGTTATCCCCAGACAAAGCATTAAAATCAACAGCACTAAGTACAACATCTTCAGCAGTGGCCAAGGAAACTTGCCCCAATAATAAAGTACTTAGCAACAATACACGTAATAACGACCATTGCTTTAAAAAGCTCATACAAAAACCACCTTGCTTAATATTCATATTAATCCCCAGCTCACTCAGATAGCGCTATTGTTGCTTGATTCTCACGCCATGCCCCAGGTTGATCTGGAACAATCTCCATTATTTCTATTTTATCCTGAAAGATACGTAATATACGTCCGTGATTCCTGCCCAAATAATTCCCACTCTTAACGCGATGAATTGTACCATCATTGGCTTTAATCAATCCCCACAAAACATCCTTCATTTGTACCGTCCCCACCATTCTTAAAGTGTCCAAAGAAAAACTTTCTAGCTCCTCTTTATGACGATTAAAGTCCGGGTGTATGCCATTCGCCGTAACTTTCTGCTCAGCAGCATTTTCGATACTTTTTTCAAGTGCTCGAAATGGATCCCTTAAACCTTCAGGGTTAAATAAAAAATTATTCACAGGAGGAACAGGCTCAATAGGCTTAATATTTATCGGCTTAATATTGCTTCTTTTTTCTTTCAAGCTGTCATTAAGTTCTGGATATGACACAACCACCGCACTTTGTTTTTTACACCCAGGCACCACCAACCCTTCACGTTCAAGACACACTAAGGCGCTGTTATCCATTACATTTGACTCCTTATCTAATTTTTCACCACCATCTCGATAAGTCGTAATCACAGCATTCATAGCTAAAAGTGAATCACTTTTTGTCGGAGAAATTTGTAAGTTTTTAATGGTAACAATTCGAGGTAAGGTTGCTAAGCCACTAATAAAAAGGCCTAGCTCACTGTATTCGCCTAGCACTTTAATATCGATAGGTAATTCAATAACATCACCCTTCTTCACCTCTCCTACAGGCTTAAACAATTCAAACTCTAAACCACTTGATAGCCCTGTTTGTGAAATATCAATCAATAAGCTCGCAACTTCAGCTTTAGTAGGCATAAGCTTCATCATCTCAGCCAAAGATGACTCTATTTGCTTAAACTGCTTTTGGTGCAACTCTAAATTTAAAGCCATACGCCATGCATGCTGATAACTATTCAATGCACCAGTTACCGCTTTTTCCTCGGCCTCTAATTTAGTTAATTGGTCACTAGTAAACTGATAAAACCCACCGCCCAATATTAATAAAAAAACCAAGGCGCCCGCTACAAGCTTAATGGGATTAGGCCAAGCTCCTGCCTCATTTAAATCCCAATTAATTTCAGAAAGATCCATTACATATCCTCATCTTCAGCTTTACTTTTCCACTGCTTAGTATGTAAAGTAAAATCACTTAACTGACTATTCTTATTAGTACCCTTAATAATATTGAGTGTTGGGTCAACCAACCAATGAGACGCCTCAACATTTCTCATAAATGCTGATACCCGTGCATTTGATTGCGTTTTACCATTCAATATTACCTGACTATCCGTTTGCTTCAGCCTAGAAAGGAATACACCTTCAGGCGTCACCTTAGCAATCTCATCGACAAAATGAACAATTTCAGGCCTACTTTTCTGTAGCGCCTGTATAGCCTCACGTTTGTTTTGTAAAATTAAATTTTGTGCCTGAATATCTTTAATTTTAGCGGTAATCAAATTAAGCTCCGCGGTTTTCGCTATAACAATACGCTTTTTATCTTGCTGCTCAGCAATACGCCCATCTAAATACATTTGTACAGCAAACAAAATAACAACAGCCACGATGGAAACGGCAGCGATGCCTACAATAAATTGCTCTTGCCTTTGCTTGCGTAACTCATCACGCCAAGGCAATAAATTAATTCGAGTCATGAGTCAAAACCCCTTAATGCTAATCCACAAGCAATCATCATTGCTGAAGCATCATTACTTAAGCTTTGTGGTTTAATTTTATTAGATAGCGCCATATTTATAAAAGGGTTAGCGACAAAAGCAGGCAACCCTAATTCTTGCTCAACTAATTTATCGATTCCCGCTATAGACGCACAACCCCCAGCCAAGACTACACTATCTATACTACGGTTGGCACTCGATGAAATAAAAAACTGTAGTGACCGAGCAACTTGCTGTACTAAAGCACGCTTAAAAGGCCCTAAAACATCACTATTATAGTTATCTGGCAATCCGCCATGTCGCTTAGCTAAGCCTGCCTCTTCATAAGAAAGCCCATATCGACGCTGAATTTCTTCCGTCAACTGCTTACCACCAAAACCCTGCTCTCGGGTATAAATTGCACGCCCTTGATGCAAAATATTCAATGTAGTCATCGTTGCGCCAATATCCGCAATAGCAATGGTTTGCTCATCGTCACCACCTGGCAGTTGATCCCTTAACAAAGAGAATGCATTTTCCATTGCGAACGCTTCGACATCAATGATACTTGCCGTCAAGCCTGCTTGCGCTAAGACATCAACCCGCTCATCAACATTTTCACGGCGTGAGGCAGCCAATAAAACATCCACTAATTCAGGATTCGCTTCATTTACTTTCTGCACTTCAAAGTCTAAACGAACCTCATCTAAGGAGTAGGGAATATACTGGTCAGCTTCAACCATGATTTGCTCTTCCATTTCATCTTCCGATAAATGAGCTGACATAGTTATCATTTTAGTCATCACCGAAGAGCCGGCAATGGCTACACATGCGTGACGGGTTCGTGCTCCAGACTGTTTTACTGCTGCTTTGATAGTCTCAGCAATCATCTCAGCATTAGAGATATTATTATCAATTACCGCATTTTGAGCTAAAGGAGCAACAGCATAGCTCTCGACTTTATATCTTGCACCGGTTTTGCTTAGTTCTAGTAATTTAATAGCAGCAGAACTGATATCGATCCCAAGAAGATGATCATGCTTACGATTTAACCATTTCATGTAGAAACTCTTTTATTTTAGACAATGACATTTCGGAATTGACTAGTTAACTTACCAACAATATTCCAAGCTAATAGGAAGTATAGCCACCTTTTTATATTTTGAAACCATCTTTACAAAAATACTTAATAACTTAATACAAGTAATAAATATAACACATTGAAATCATGATTATTTTTATTTTTCTTCTTTTCTTATCTTAAGATTTATAAGTCTCACTACGCATTTAATCAAGCCACTCTATATTACCTAGCCTAAAGCTTTAACCCCCCCAAATTACTACTATAAATTTAGAGTAGCGCTCATCTCTCTAAGGAGCTGAGGTTTAATAGTACGCGAAAGTATGGCGCAAGATTTTGGTTTTACGAGCGCGCTAGGCTAAAGTTATCACAATACAAACTTAGCATACTTAGTATAATGCCTCATATTTATAAATTATTGCGAAAATAACCGATGCGTTTAATAAAAATCATCAAATGGGCCGGCACAATATTAATCTCCTGCGCCGTCATAAGCTTATTAATTGGCTATTTTGCTTACCAACAACTCATTACTGAACTGCCTGACATTAACGTATTACGCAACGTCCAATATACACAGCCCTTAAATATTTACAGTCAAGATGGCTTATTAATAGAACAATTTGGCGAAAAAATACGCACGCCCACCACCATAGCCGAAACACCTAAAACACTCACTAATGCCTTTATTGCTGCTGAAGACGGCAGTTTTTATAGTCACTATGGCGTTGATTTCAAAGGCCTGTCTCGTGCTATCGTACAGCTAATACTTACCGGTAAAAAGAAACAAGGCGGCAGCACAATCACTATGCAAGTTGCACGTAACTTTTTACTGAGCAACAAAAAAACCTACACCCGAAAAATAAAGGAAATCATCCTTTCCTTTCAAATTGAACAAGAATTCACTAAAGATGAAATCCTCGAACTATATCTCAATAAAATCTACCTAGGCCAACGCGCTTACGGAATTGCCGCTGCTGCGGAGATCTATTACAACCGCCCTCTCGCTGAATTAACATTAGCTGAATTAAGCATGATTGCCGGCTTACCAAAAGCCCCATCAAGCTACAACCCAATATCTAACCCTAGTCGCGCCTTATTACGCCGTAACTATGTATTAAAGCGCATGCTAGACTTAGAGTATATCAACCAACAAGATTACAGTGCTGCAACTCAAGCACCTATTACAGCCAGCAGCTACACCACACAAAGAGAGCTCTATGCGCCTTATATCGCAGAAATGGTGCGTAATGAAATTATCAACCTCTATGGCGAAGAGACAGCCTATAGTGCTGGCTTAAAAGTTTATACAACAATTAAATCAGATTTACAAAACACCGCAGTCAACGCCTTACGTAACAATTTACATAGCTACTCTGAACGCTATAGCTATCAAATTAACAAAGCACAAAAGCAGACACTTAAAGCTAGCAATAAAATTGGCGACACCATTCCCGCTACCGTACTAGAAATTAACAAAAAACAACTCTCAGCACAAACTCAAGAAAAGGAAATCGTTACGCTCTATTGGAAGGATAGCCCATGGAGCACAAAATATGACCCGCGCAGCAAAAAAAAGCAAACCATAGGCTCATTCTTAGATATTATTGAATCCCAAGACACTATTCGCCTTAGAAAATCTGACGGACAATGGCGACTCGCACAAATCCCACAAGCAGAAAGTGCATTCATTGCGTTAGACCCGAAAAATGGAGCTATTTTAGCTCTCTCCGGTGGCTACGCTTACTTTAATAATAAATATAACCGCGCAACCCAAGCAAAACGTCAGCCCGGCTCAGGATTTAAGCCTATTATTTACACTACAGCACTTGAGCATGGCTACACTGCCGCCAGCATGATTAATGATGCGCCTATTGTTGATACAAGCAACTCTAGAAAAGAAAGTGAATGGCGCCCCGAAAACTACAGCCATAAATTTTATGGCCCAACCAGTATTCGTACCGCTCTACGAAAATCACGTAACTTAATATCTGTGCGCTTACTAAGATCTATTGGCATTCCAGCGACCATAGAAACCGCATTGCGCTTCGGCTTTACCGCAGAGCAACTACCGCAAAAACTATCCCTTGCTCTAGGCAGTGGCTACGCTTCGCCACTTCAGATGGCACGTATGTATGCGGTTTTTGCCAATGGAGGCTTTCTAATCGATCCATTTTTTATTGAACGCATAGAATCCAGTACAGGAGAAATCTTATTCCAAGCCGAGCCTTTAACTACTTGCATAAACTGCGCAGAAAAAAGTGCTCCACAAATTATTACGCCACAAATAAACTTCCTGATGAATACGCTTTTACGTGATGTTGTCCAACGCGGCACTGCAACCAAAGCAAAAACATTACAGCGCACTGATTTAGCAGGTAAGACAGGCACGACTAACGACCAAAAAGACGCTTGGTTTAATGGCTTCACACCGCATATAGTCGGCATCGCATGGGTAGGTCGCGATAATCCCCAAAGTCTTGGTCGCTTTGAAACTGGCGGTAAAGCCGCTTTACCGTTATGGGTTGATTTTATGCATTATGCACTCAAAGACCAGGCCGAAGATGAGCTTGTCATGCCAGAAGGCATTAGCAAGGTCCTCATTGACACCGAAGAGGGTCTGTTAGCACATGAAGGATCAGAAACCAGCACTTGGGAATATTTCCGCAATGAATTTATTCCAACCCAGTACGTACCTTTAAAAGCACCTGCCCTCGAAATAACCGGCGATACTATTGATGGAGAGCAAGCTGCTCCTGAAGCTCTTTTTTAACAAGCAACTATTGAATTTATTTGCTTCCTTAATTTAAAATCGCACAAGCTATGCTTACTGATAACAACTTGATAAGCCGAGCTTTACAACACCTTATTAAACCGCACTAGGATGAATCAAAAACTATGTCAGATGTCAGCACTAGCGATAGCCTTGTCGCCATTCAACAATTAAAGAGCACGATCAGCGAGCAGATTATCGGCCAAGATGGATTGGTCGAGCGCATGTTAATTGCTTTACTGGCTGACGGACATATATTAGTAGAAGGTGCGCCGGGATTAGCAAAAACTCGTGCAATTAATGCTCTAAGCAAAGGCATACAGGCCGATTTTCATCGCGTGCAATTTACCCCTGATTTACTACCGGCCGATTTAACCGGCACCGAAATTTACCGCCCAGAGCAAGGCAGTTTTGAATTCCAAAAAGGACCTTTATTTCATAACCTCGTTCTAGCCGATGAAATCAATCGTTCACCAGCTAAAGTTCAAGCTGCTTTATTAGAAGCAATGGCTGAGCGGCAAGTCAGTGTGGGCAAAGAAACATTCTCTCTTGACCGCTTGTTCTTAGTCATGGCAACCCAAAACCCGATTGAGCAGGAAGGTACCTACCCTCTACCTGAAGCACAGCTTGATAGATTCTTAATGCATGTCAGAATTGGTTATCCAGATATAGAATCCGAACAGACCATATTACGTTTAGCGAGAAAAGAACAAAGCCAATCACCAGACCATAAAGAAGAACTCATGGAGCTTTCTCAAGAGACTATATTTGAAGCTCGGAAAGAGATAAGCCAAATCCATATGAGTGAGGCTGTTGAGAATTATATTGTTCACCTAACAATGGCAACACGCCAGCCAAAAAAATATGGCGATGATCTAGAACGCTGGATCGGATATGGCGCAAGCCCCAGAGCTACAATAGCGTTAGACAGATGTTCAAGAGCCTATGCATGGCTTCAACAAAAAGACTTTGTCAGCCCTGATGATGTAAGAGCTGTATTGCATGATGTTTACCGGCACCGAATATTAATTACGTTTGAAGCTGAAGCTGAAGGAATTACGACAGACCACGTGATTAATGAATTAATTCATCGCGTTCCGGCTGCATAATAAATAACATGCTTAACAATATTCGAAATATCATCAATACACCCTCTAAGCAAACGAGTTCCGCTGACTTAGGTCCGTATTGTAACTTGCCTCAATTAATGAAGCTAAGATTGTCAGTCAAACACCTTTGCTTACCCAAAGCGAAGGCCGTCTCTCGACCGCAAACCGGACAACACATGTCTCGTTTTAAAGGTAGAGGAATGGAGTTTTCTGAGGTACGCGTTTACCAACCAGGTGATGATGTTAGAAGCATAGATTGGCGTGTTACTGCCAGAAGGCAAACTCCTCATACAAAGATCTTTGAAGAAGAAAGAGAACGCCCCTTATTAGTTGTATGCGACCAAAGTCAGTCACAATTTTTTGGTAGTCAACATACCTTCAAATCTGTCCGAGCAGCAGAAGTTGCTGCTCTTTTTTCATGGACAGCACTTGAACATAACGATCGTGTAGGCGGCATTGTATTTTCCGAACGAGGACATAGAGAAGTCAAACCTGCAAGAAACCGCAAAAGTATCATGAAGCTATTAAGCTTTATTAATGACTTTAATCAAAATTTATCTATATTGCCGCCAACCAAGGAGCAAAACTTCTCCTTCAATGATGCGATGAACGAAACAATTCGTTTGGCAAAACCTGGCACAATGATTGTTATTATCAGCGACTTCTTGCACCTTTCGCCTGACACCGAAAAACAATTTTCAAAGCTTTCTAAACATAATGAGCTTATTATGATTAGAACATATGACCCGATTGAAGAAGACTTACCGCCACCCGGTTTTTACCCCGTTTCTGATGGAACAGAAACCATTGTGATCAACTCCCAATCAAGCCAATCCAGAAAAAATTATCAAGCGTGGGCAAATGAACACAAAGAAAAACTTAAATCCTTCAGCAGAAAATTTAAAGCAACTTACTTTGAGCTAAGTACCCATGAAGATACGACTCAAGCCCTGCAAAGAGTCTTGATAAACTTGAAGGCATCTTGATGAACCCACAAGACCTACTCTCACAATTAAGAGATGTTAGAGCCCCAATTGATATAGGCTGGTGGCCTATTGCACCAGGTTGGTGGATCTTGGGTATATTTATATTAGTCAGCCTGGTATCAATCATTTATATTTCAGTTAAAAAATACAAACAAAATGCTTGGCGCAGGCAAGCAATGCTTGATTTTATACACTTAAAAAAAACCTACCTTCAATCACCTTGCCCAAGCGCAATTTCAGAAATTAACACCTTGCTCAAAAGAGCGATTACCTGCACCAACCATGACAACACTTATCTTTCAATGACTGGGGAGTCATGGGCAATAACACTAGCAAACCCATTAAGCACTGAGCCAAAAAAAGCAACCATATTAAGCGATGAAGTGATAAACCTATTAAGTTTTGACCAATACAAAAAGTCTAGTGGACAGCTTGATCAAGCTTCATTAAATTCGATTGAAAAATGGATAAAACACCTAAAGTAATGTTAGATTTCTTATTAGACAATACTGCTCTTGAATTTAGCTGGCCATGGATGATCTTACTCTTACCATTGCCTTGGCTTGTCACGTTCCGTCAAACCATCTCTAAACCGAGCTATATAGCCCCTCACCTGCCTATCTTTGAAACAGCAAAAGTGCTCGGCATTACGGCTAGTAAGCCAGATCAGAACCCTGCTAGTTATAAAAAGCTTCTACTTTTATTAGCATGGTTAGCATTAGTCATTGCAGCCACTAGACCTTCTTACAT
>Ga0209495_1001500_pt1 | contig 16286 bp, 17 predicted proteins | sample EN1Hudsemesocosm_FD_184629 | JGI IMG/M metagenome (GOLD analysis project Ga0209495, IMG submission 184629) | Methane-oxidizing microbial communities from mesocosms in the Hudson Canyon - EN1E Hudson Canyon (SPAdes) (version 2) | ecosystem: Environmental > Aquatic > Marine > Cold seeps | place... | reverse complement strand
ATTTTGTCGTGGTTTATGTGGGCCTTGTGTGACTACGAGTCCCCACGTAATTAACGGCGCGGCATCTTCAGGCCAACAGTGTTGAATGGGATAGTGGCTTAAGTCAATATCATCACCTTCAATCACCACTTTCTGACAGGGTGCAGATTTCACTACTTTGGGTGCCATATTAAGCACTTGTTTGAAGATGGGCATTTTCTGCCACGCATCTTTCATGCCCTTGGGCGGCTCTGGTTCTTTTAAAAATGCCAATAGCTGGCCGACTTCACGCAAAGCTTCAACCGATTCTTCACCCATGCCTAAAGCGACACGATGTGTGGTGCCAAACAGATTGGTTAATACGGGGATATCACTGCCTTTCGGGTTTTCAAACAATAAGGCGGGGCCACCAGCACGTAATACCCGATCACTGATCTCGGTCATTTCTAAAACAGGATCAACTTCAACGCTAATACGTTTGAGCTCACCACGTTGTTCTAGGTGATCGATAAAGTCTCTTAGATCGGTATATTTCATGGTTTCTCTAGCATATCTATTTTCAAGTCGTAGCTTGTCATTCTAGCCTAAGCGGGCAACGATGGCATTGAAATTATCACTGAATCAATTTTAACAATGTCATCCTAACCTATGCGGGGATCTATGGGCAGTGAAAATGTGAATTCACATAAACTGGTCCAGTTTACTTCGGCGATTAAAAGCGTGGCCTCCACGAGACAGTCAATACTACGTTTCGACGGCTCCTTAGCAAGGCGTTAAAAGTCCCCCTTCCATTGCTAAAAATATAAAATAAGTATATATTTTATACCATACCGTCATTTGAATACGATGAAAATAAAAGCCAAATAAATCAATCCAAACATGGTATTAATTTTAATGACGCTCAGTTACTTTGGGATGATCCTGATTTGCTTGAAATCCCTGCTAAAAATGCAGCTAATGAAATAAGGTTTTTAGTAATAGGCTTGATTAATTTCAAACATTGGTCGGCCATAACTACATACCGCGATGAAAATATACGTATTATCTCGGTTCGTCGCTCTAGAATCGAAGAGGTTAATATCTATGAAGGCTAAAATATTAGATGAAAAATTTGATAATGGTGAAGAAATATTAGATGCATTCGATTTATCGAAAGCATCTAGACCTAATCAAAAGCAAAAAAGGGTTAATGTAGATTTTCCTACTTGGATGGTTGCGTCTTTAGATAAAGAAGCAAGGCATTTAGGGGTTACTCGTCAATCTATTATTAAAGTTTGGTTGGCTGAACGTTTAGAAAAAATAGCTTCTAATAATTAAAATGCACTCGGAAAACCTATTTCAATAGTTTGCAATTATGGCAGCTGTAACAGAGCCAAAAAATTGTTCGGCAAGGACAGCTGAAATACTGAATATAATATTCAGTGAATAAATAAAAGCCAGAAAATCAGGCTGTTAACAAAAATAGGGAGATAACAAAAAAGCATGAAGCTTAAAATACACATCCAATATTCTGCTTGTCATTCAGCATCGAACACAAAGTCTGCCACACACAACGTTCAACTGTGCTCGCTATCTGCCCACCCGTTTAATTCTACTTTATATGTCTGAAGGATCAGGATGACAAAAGATCTCTATCAACTAGCGGATAATGTAGAAACAGAGCAGGATTTTCTGAACTTTGTAGAAGCACTTATACAAGATCGTGGCGACGAAGAGCAAAAAGAAAAAGAAAATCCTAGCTCTCCTTACGGCCCAGGGGCAAATGGCTGGGAAAATGGCAATATTGTCTCGTTTCTTGACGCTGCAATAGCTTGGGGTGAAGCCACGATAAATGGGCTCGAGTTTTATGAAAAACCAGAAAACCCATGGAAAAGAGCCGCTCATATCTTACATGCGGGTAAATTCTATGAATAAAAAATCAAGCCCTTAGCTCTGCTTACTGCGACTCGCGGAAAAGCATTACGTGCCACTTATTAAGTATCGTTATACACTTTAAAATACTCAAAATTTGCAATACCCCCCCCCTGAGAATACTATGTACTACATAGTAGTTTTTTATAGGTATTGTTATGGGTGTAACAAGTATAAGACTTAAACCAGAAATTGAAGCGCCATTAGAAAAAATGGCAACTAAACTTGATAGAAGTAAAAACTATCTTATAAACCAAGCTATTAAAGAATTTATTGCCCGACAATCGCTTGATGAAAAAAAATGGGCTGAAACATTAGAGGCATTAGAATCAGTAAAATCTAATAATGTGATTAATGAACAAGACGTCAATGAGTGGCTGGATAGCTGGGGTAAAGAAAACGAAAAAAAACCTCCTAAAATATGATCTTATCGTATTCACCTGAAGCAATCAGCGATTTAATACGGCTAAGGGAGTTCATTGCTACAAAAAATCCACAAGCAGCACAGACAATTGCCCAATCCCTACAAAGAGGAATTAGCCAATTAAAAACATTTCCATATTTAGGTGTGGAAGTCGAACTGGCACCTAATCCGGAAATGATTCGTGATTTAATAATGGGTAATTATATCGTTCGTTATTTGATTCATCAAAAACATGTCTATATTCTTAGGATATGGCATCACAGAGAAGAGCGATTCTGACAAGTACATTAACGGTGACCATCTAAATCATTCAGGTATAAGACGATTTAAATAACGAGTTAATTGAGACTAAGTAGGTCTTAAGCAGCAATACCAGAATGTCGTAATAAGGCATCAATTTCTGGTTCACGGCCACGGAATTGAATAAATAATTCCATTGGTTCACGCGAGCCGCCTTGCTCTAAGATCGATTGCAGAAACTCTATGCCGGTCGCCCGATCAAAAATACCTTTTTCTTCAAACTTAGAAAACGCATCGGCTGACAACACTTCAGCCCATTTATAACTGTAATAACCTGCCGCATAACCACCCGCAAAGATGTGGGAAAAACTATGGGCAAAACGATTAAATTGTGGCGGTTTTACAACTGCTACTTGATCGCGTACTTCTGCCAAAATCTTATCCACTTGTTTGTCTTGATCAGGATTAAATTCAAGATGTAAGCGGAAATCAAATAATGAAAACTCTAATTGTCTGACCATAATCATGGCTGATTGAAAATTACGTGCCGCGATCATTTTATCGAACAGATCTTGCGGCAATACGTCACCCGTTTCATAGTGACCGGATATTAAATCTAAGGCTTCACGTTCCCATGCCCAGTTTTCCATAAATTGACTTGGTAATTCGACTGCATCCCATGCCACGCCATTAATTCCTGATACGCCAGCATGATGAATTTTGGTCAACATATGATGCAGGCCATGACCAAACTCGTGGAATAAAGTGGTCACTTCGTCATGGGTAAATAAGGCAGGTTTATCACCCACGGGCTCTGAAAAATTACAGGTTAAAAAGGCAACCGGTGTTTGAATGCCTGATTCGGTTTGACGACGGACTAAACACTCATCCATCCATGCCCCACCGCGTTTATGATTACGGGCAAAAAGATCTAAATAGAACTGACCGCGTAATTCCCCTTGGCCATCAAAAATATCAAAGAAACGTACCTCTTTATGCCAAACATCAACATCATGGCGTTCTTTAATATCTAAACCATATAAACGGTTTACCACTGAAAACAAGCCAGATACAACTTTATTTTCAGGGAAATAAGGTTTCAATTCTTCTTGTGAAATAGAGTAGCGTTGCTGACGTAATTTTTCAGCAAAATAAGTCACATCCCATGCTTCCAGCTCGGTCATTGCCGCAGTTTCATTAGCAAAGGCTTTTAATTCTTCGAACTCTTCTTCTGCGATTGGTTTCGAACGTGCGGCTAAATCCGTCAAAAAGTCGAGAACTTGCTGTGGCGATTGAGCCATTTTGGTGGCTAATGATCGCTCGGCATGATTATCAAAACCAATTAACTGCGCCAGTTGATGACGTAGTGTAAGGATATCAGCCATGATTTCGGTATTATCCCACTGACCTGCACTCGGGCCTTGGTCAGAGGCTTTGGTCGCAAACGCGGTGTACATTTCTTCACGGAAATCGCGATCATCAGCATAGGACATCACTGGCATATATGAAGGAAAATCTAACGTGAATACCCAGCCGTCTAGTTCATCACGTTTGGCAAATTGTGCCGCCATATCTTTCGTTGATTCTGGCAAGCCAGCAAGCAAGGTCTCATCCGTAATATGCTTTTTCCATGCATGCGTTGCATCCATCAAATTTTCTTCAAACTTGGCGGTAAGTTCGGTTAACTTTTGAGAAATTTGCTTAAACTTGTCACGATCTTGTTGAGATAGCTCAACACCTGACAAGCGAAAATCACGTAAGGCATTATTGATCACCTTTTGCTGGGCGGTATCTAAATTAGCAAAATCAGCACTGTCTGCAATATGTTTATAGGCATTATATAAATCTTCGTTTTGCCCCAGTTCAGTACCAAACTGACTTAATTTTGGTAAACAAGCATTGTATGCAAGGCGAAGTTCATCTGAATTCATCACCGAATTAAGGTGACTCACTGGTGACCACACCTTATCTATAGAAGCATCTAATGCTTCCATAGGTAAAATTAACGAAGCCCATGATGGATTTGCATTGTTTTTCAGCACATCGTTAACGGTTTCTTTCGCTTGGTCTAATACCTTATTTAATGCGACCTCAACATGCTCTGGTTTGATCGCTGAGAATGCCGGCAAGGTATTATTTTCTAATAAAGGATTGGTCATAGTCGTTTACACAGTGATTAATAATAAAGTGATTATACTGCAAGGGATGTGAGAAGGCTTGTTTGGCGTAAATGTGACGCTGACATTTATTTATAAGACTTCGTTTATAATTTAGTTGTAAACATACCACGCTAGAATAAATTACAAGGGTTTCATACCACATAAACTTGATCCGCCTCTTAGACCATGCGATTATCGTGTCTAATTTAGATATATAAGTTTAGGATAAACACGTGCGAACAATCACATTACTATTAAAAACCAGCCTATTGAGTAGCATTCTATTGCTATCGGCTTGTGCTACGACCAATTCATCGGTTGAAGCTAATGACCCTTTTGAAGGTTATAACCGCGCAGTTTATGCATTTAATACCACGGTTGATAAAGCAATAATCAAACCGGTAGCTAAAGGCTACGATGCCGTATTACCTGATCCCATTCAAATGGGTGTAAGTAACTTTTTCAGTAACTTAAATGAAATCACGGTCATTCTTAATGACTTGCTGCAGCTTAAATTTGGTCAAGCTGTAGATGATACAGGTCGCTTCCTACTTAATAGTACTGTCGGTTTTGCCGGAATATTTGATGTCGCAGGTCATGCTGGTCACACAGGACATGATGAAGATTTTGGCCAAACATTAGGTGTATGGGGAGTTGAGCCAGGCGCTTATACTGTTTTACCTTTCTTTGGCCCACGTAATGTTCGTGATTCATTTGGTCTTGTTGGCGATATCCTCACGGATCCAGTTACCTATGTGGATGATGTGGGTGCTCGCAATGCATTGACGGCACTAAAAGTTATCGATTCACGTGCCAATTTATTAGGTGTACAAAAAGTACTTGATGAAGCCGCAATGGATGAATATAGCTATGTTCGTGATGCTTATATACAACGTCGCCAAAACCTTGTTTATGATGGTAACCCACCTGAAGAAGACTTCGACGTCTTTGAAGACTAAGCCCTCTTCAACTAGTTTGCGTATATAATAAGAAGCCGGACAGCAGTTCGGCTTTTTTTATACCTTACATTTAAAGATTTAATTCATATTTATGACTACCGTACTTTTTATTTTAGCCATTGTTGCCGGTTTTGCTGTTCTCATTTGGGGCGCCGATCGCTTTGTTGATGGTGCAGCCAATATTGCCACTAACTTTGGTGTTTCCCCCCTCATTGTGGGTCTAACTATTGTTGGTTTTGGTACCTCCGCACCTGAAATGCTCGTGTCTGCCTTAGCGTCATTTGATGGTGCGCCTGCTTTGGGTATTGGTAATGCACTGGGTTCGAATATCGCTAATATTGGTATGGTGCTGGGCATTACAGTTCTAGTGGCACCTCTTGCTGTTAACTCAGCTACATTAAGACGTGAATTTCCGATGCTGGCCTTTGTTATGGCGGTTTCTCTACTTCTAGTATGGGATCTGCATTTAGGTCATATGGATGGCATTATTTTATTCTCTGGTTTTATCCTGACATTGTTTGGCATGGCTTATCTTGCGGTTCGCAGCACTAAAAGTGACCCCATCGAACAAGAATTTGAACAAGAGTATGCCGAAGCGTCAATGACAACTAAACAATCTATTGTCAGTTTTATTATTGGCCTTACCGCATTACTTGCTGGTTCAAAAGCATTGGTTTGGGGAGCAACCGGCGTAGCTCAATTACTTGGTGTCAGTGATCTTATTATCGGTTTAACCATTGTTGCCATTGGTACCAGCCTGCCTGAATTAGCGGCTACCATCATTTCAGCCTTGAAAAATGAACATGATATTGCTGTCGGTAATATATTAGGCTCTAATATGTTTAATCTACTTGCCGTATTAGCAATGCCAGGTCTTATTCAACCATCAACTATTGATCCAGCGTTATTACAACGTGACTTCCCGTTCATGGTAGGTTTATTGATCATTCTCTATTTCTTTGCCCGCCGAGGCCATCAAGGAAAGATTGGTCGTTTTGCCGGCGTCACTATGTTATCTGTTTATATCGCTTATAATGGCTTACTTGCCTATCAAAGTATGTCAGGAATGCCCGCGTGACCGATACTGAAGCACAACAACTTAAGTCTTTAGGACTTGCCGTTATCAATACCGAACTTGAGGCTATTTCGGCCTTATGCGATCGTATTGATGATGATTTTGTTACAGCTTGCCAACACTTATTGAAATGTGAAGGTCGCATCGTTGTTATTGGTATGGGAAAATCAGGTCATATTGGTGGCAAGATTGCTGCCACATTAGCCAGTACCGGTAGCCCAGCATTTTTTGTTCACCCAGGTGAGGCCAGCCATGGTGATTTAGGTATGATCACCGATAAAGATGTGGTGCTTGCTTTATCTAATTCGGGTGAAACATCTGAAGTATTGACGATTTTACCTTTGATCAAACGCCTCGCGATCCCTTTAATCGCCATGACCGGAAAACCACAGTCAACAATTGCTAAAAGTGCCAATGCACACCTTGATGTCAGTGTAGCTCAAGAAGCCTGCCCGCATGGTTTAGCGCCAACATCAAGTACCACCACAGCGCTTGTAATGGGCGATGCATTAGCCATTGCCTTATTAGAGTCACGCGGTTTTACTGCCGAAGATTTTGCCTTATCACACCCTGGTGGTAATCTCGGTCGCCGTTTATTGCTGCATGTCAGCGATATTATGCATACTGGTGACACTATTCCGACCATTAATGATAAAGCGTTGATCAGTGATGCCTTGGTCGAAATGACCAATAAAGGGCTTGGCATGACGGCCGTAGTGGATGATGACAATAATATCGCGGGCATCTTCACCGATGGTGATTTACGCCGTGTTATAGCGCAAACACTTGACGTTCATACCACAGCAATTACTGACTATATGACAGTCGATTGCATTACCGGTCAAGCCACCATGTTAGCCGCTGAAATTTTAGAATTAATGCAACGCCACAAGATTAATGCTTTACTCATCACCAATGATCAACAACAACTGGTGGGCGCCATTAATATGCACGACTTGCTTCGTGCCGGTGTTGTATAACAACTGACAGAACATTAGGATTTATTATGCAAGATATTCTCGCTCGAACCAAAGATATAAAACTGGTTATTTTTGATGTTGATGGTGTACTCACTGATGGCAGTATTATAATTGGTGATGATGGCGAAGAATATAAAGCGTTTCATTCTCGTGATGGTCACGGCATGAAACTCTTACAATATACAGGGGTCGAAATTGGCATTATTACCGGCCGCACCTCTAAAGTAGTTGAACACCGTATGAATAGCTTAGGCATCAATCACCTTTACCAAGGGCAGAGAGTTAAATTACCTGCCTTTGAAGAATTAATTGAACGTTTAGATTTAAAACCTGAACAATGCGCTTATGTCGGTGATGATTGGGTGGACTTGTCGATTATGAGCCGTGTGGGCTTGGCTATTGCAGTGCAAGATGCGGATGCTGTTGTCAAAAAACATGCCCATTGGATCACGCCAGCTAAAGGCGGAAAAGGTGCTGCACGTGAAGTCTGTGAATTAATAATGGAAGGTCAAGGCACCTTACAAGATCAAATTGAACGTCACTTCTAACCTTACTTTTCTAGCTAAAATTCTCCTACCTCTGTTGGTAGTAGCCATTCTGTGGCTATTGTCAGGAGATGATCCGGTGCAACCAGTCAATAAACAAAGTGACGTTAATAAAGCCAGTGATTACGCCATGACTGACTTCACACTGACTGTTATGGATAAAAATGGTAATCCTTCACGTATTATTGCTGGTAAAGCAATGGCACATTACCCTGAAGATGACAGTACTGAAGTAATTATGCCTTCAGCCCAATTTCTTGAAGCAGGAAAGGATACCTGGTTGATCAACGCTGAAAAAAGTACAACGCAAGGAAAAGGGGATGATATTTTGCTCATCGGTAATGTCATTATTAGCCAAAAAGAAAACCCTGATGTGGAATTGCGGACTGAACAGTTAAATTTAGATACACTACACAATACGGCATACACGGATCTTGCCGTCACTATGAAGTCACCCTACGGCGCTACTGAGTCCGTTGGTTTACATGCTTCACTTGAAGATAAAATGATCAATCTCCATTCGAGAGTAAAAGGACATTATGATGCGCCAACAATACAATAATTTATTCATCACATTATTTTTACTATTGCCAAGTTTAGCTTGGTCACTACCCAGTGATCGTGAAAAACCTATCGATATTGAAGCCGATCATGCTCAACTTGATGACGAAAAAGGCATAACCCAATACAAAGGCACCGCCATTTTGACCCAAGGGTCTTTGCGCATTGAAGGTGATACGATCACTTTTTATTACGATGATAATAAACAACTGACTAAAGCCATTGCCCAAGGTAAATTAGCCAAATACCAACAAATTCAAAAAGCCGGTGAAAAGCCCATTCGAGCCCAAGCCTACACCATGGAATATCATGCCCAATCACAAAAAATATACCTAATAGGCAAAGGCCATGTTTGGCAAAATGGCGATGAATTTAGTGGTGATAGAATCGAATATGATATTGCTAAAAATATTGTAAATGCGCGATCTAAGCCTGTTAAAGAGGGCACAACACCTCGTAAAGGCGAACGTATTCATATTATTATTCAGCCGCCAGGTAGCAAGAAAAAAACAACATCTGCAGCAAAAAAAGTAGCACCGCTAACAAAAGTGACACCAAATACGGCTGCTGAAAAAGAAAAAAGTGATGCTTATCCAACAGCGACAAATACAACAAATTTAAATGTGCGTACTGGTCCTGGTACACAATACAATAAACTAGGCATATTTCGGATGAATACCGATCTCATTATTCTCACCGAACAAAAAGACTGGGTTCAAGTAAGAGGTTTGGTTGATGATCAAGTTATCATTGGCTGGGTTTCTCGTCGTTATATTCAAGTCACAAACTAATTGGAATAAGCAGCTAAAATGAGCATATTATCTGCCCAAGCATTATCGAAGCGCTATGGCGATCGCACTGTCGTTAAAGATATTTCACTCGAAGTGAACAGTGGAGAAATCGTGGGTCTATTAGGCCCTAATGGTGCAGGGAAAACGACCAGCTTTTATATGATTGTCGGCTTAGTCCCTGTTGATCATGGCACTATATTTCTGGATCAACGTGAATTAACCCACGATCCCATTCATCAACGTGCACAATTGGGTATTGGTTATTTGCCACAAGAGGCATCGATATTCCGTAAACTCAGTGTGGCTGATAATATTTATGCCATCATCGAAACACGTGATGATATTGATTTAGAACAAAAACAAGACTTGCTTGAACGACTATTAGGCGATTTCCATATTGATCATATCCGTGACTCCATTGGTATGGCTTTATCGGGTGGTGAACGTCGCCGTGTCGAAATTGCCCGCGCTTTGGCAATGGATCCACAATTCATCTTATTGGATGAACCCTTCGCTGGTGTTGATCCTATTTCAGTACTCGATATTCAAGGCATCATCAAAGAATTGGCTCAACAGGGCATTGGTATTTTAATCACCGATCATAATGTTCGCGAAACACTGAAAGTATGTGAACGTGCTTATATTTTCAATGAAGGTGAAGTTATTGCAAAAGGGTCACCTGAAACGATCATGAAAGATAAACGCGTATTAAGTGTCTATCTTGGCAGGGATTTCCGTCTCTAATTGAAGTGACTCAAATACCATGACAGATACAACCAAAATGACGACAGCAGTGACAAAAAGACACCGTGCCCATCAAATATTTGAGATTGAACATCATGGTCTAGCGCGTCTGATCAACCTTGTCATTCTACTTTTAATAGCATTAACGGTCGTTATTGTATTTGCCGAAACCATCCCTCAAGTCCGTGATGACTACATCACATGGTTTGTCTGGTTTGAATATGTCTCTATCGCCTTATTTTCTATTGAATATATCGCCCGCCTCTGGAGTGCGGCTGAAATTGATCCTGAACAACCTTGGCGTAGTCGATGGCGGTATGCAAAAAGTCCATTAGCACTGGTTGATCTTTTAGCTGTTGCGCCCTTTTATTTCGGTCTATTTATCCAATTAGACACTCGTTATCTCAGAGTGGTGCGTTTATTACGTATTCTGAAACTCACACGTTATTCACGTTCATTAACGACGCTGCTACAAGTATTAAAAAATGAAATGCCTGGCATTATTTCAGCATTAGGTATTCTTTTAATACTGATTGTCTTTGCCTCTGCCGGCATTTATTTAGTTGAACGCGATGCACAACCAGAAGCCTTTGGTTCAATCCCTCAAGCGATGTGGTGGGCTACAATAACCCTCACAACCGTCGGTTATGGTGATGTTGTACCTATCACACTAGCAGGTAAAGCATTGGGCATTGTGATTACCATCTTAGGTGTAGGTTTTGCAGCCTTACCTGCTGGTATTATCGCCAGTGGTTTTACCATTGAAATGCAAAACCGTCGTGATGAATTTAGAGCTAAACTAATGTCTTCATTAACGGACGGTAAACTGACTCATGAAGAACTTCGTGATATTGAACAACTTAGAACGTCATTAGGCCTATCAATAAAAGAAAGTAAGGCATTGATTAGATTGGCTGGTACCGGACACCTTACCCACTGCCCTCACTGTGGTGAAGATCTTTCTGTTCACCCTTAAGTGATTTACTTGCCTTTAATTTTTGCCTTCAGCTTACCGTGTTGAAGTCGAATAGTGATCTCTTGACCTAGTTCAACATCATCAGCATTTCGTATCACTTGCCCTGTTTCAGCTAACGTTGTAATACTGTAGCCACGCTCCAAGGTATTTAAAGGACTCACTGCCGCCAATGTTCTCATTTTCTGCGATAAGTCCGCTTTATGCTGGTCAATTATTGTCTGGATTGAACTATCTAACTGCTTCTTCGCTTGCTCAAGCTTCGTCTGTTGCTGAGTAATTACCGGTAATGGAGAGCGAAATTGTAAACGTTGCACTAGCGTTTTCTGTTGAGAAGAAAATTGATCTAGCTGGTGTTTTACGGCCTGCTGCAAGCGTTCATTCAAATGACTCAACTGATATTGATTTGCTGCAATCTTGGCCTGAGGGTGTTTTAATCTCACCGACCAATAATCCAGTTGCTGACGTTTAGTATTGATAATGTGTGAACACTGACGTTTTAACTGCTGAGTCAAAACATCTAAACGTTGCATTTGCTGATTTATCATCGTCAGAGGTTGTGGCAATCGTTGTTTTAAATTCAATACATGGCGCTGTTCATCATGGAGGCGATGGTTGATTAATAAACTGAGGCGGCGACTATGACTGTGTATTTTTGCCAACAATTGTAGCGCATCGGGAACTGCTAACTCAGCGGCGGCTGACGGTGTAGCGGCTCTAACATCGGCAACAAAATCAGCAATGGTAAAATCGACTTCATGGCCCACAGCACTGATAACGGGGATGTCACAAGCAAAAAGTGCGCGAGCAACAAGCTCATCATTAAAACTCCACAAATCTTCTAATGAACCACCACCTCGCCCGACAATTAACAGCTCACACTCTTGTCTGCTATCGGCCAATGCAATCATCGTCGCAATTTGTTTTGCCGAATCGCCACCCTGTACTGCAACGGGATAAAGAATGACATTCGCAGCAGGAAAGCGACGCTTTAATACTGTTAAGATATCGTGTACTGCAGCGCCATCTGGCGATGAAACAACGCCAATACTTTGTGGTGCTGAGGGCAGATCTTTTTTATGTGCTTGGTCAAATAAACCCTCTTCACCAAGACGGTGTTTTAAGGCCTCATAAGCACGCTGTAAAGCACCACTACCCGCCTCTTCCATATGTTCAACAACAAGCTGAAACTCACCTCGCCCCTCATATAAGGTAACGCGGACTCGCAATAAAATCTGCATGCCATTTTTCGGTGTAAACCGTACATTTCGATTACGATTTCTAAACATCGCACAACGCACTTGCGCAGCTTCATCTTTTAATGTGAAATAAATATGACCTGAAGCAGGCATGGCGAGGTTAGATATTTCCCCCTCCACCCAGATAAGCGGAAAGGAACCTTCCAGTACGCCTCTTGCTTCACGAACCAATCGTGAAACGGCATAAACCTCTTTGACCGGTCTGGAAGCTAATGTTGAATTACTATCTAGTGCCATAAAAAACTTAGAAAAAAAGTGTAAATATTGTTATAATTGACTGGATAATACCATATGTACTATCAGGAACATGCCTTATGAGAATAGCCCAAGAAGCCCTAACCTTCGACGATGTTTTGTTACTACCCGCTTACTCTAACGTAATGCCTCGGGATGTTAACTTAACAACTAAACTTACTCGAGATATTAACATTAATATTCCGCTGCTATCTGCAGCGATGGATACAGTAACCGAAAGTCGTTTAGCTATCGCTATCGCACAAGAAGGTGGCCTAGGTATTCTGCATAAGAATATGACTATTGAAGAACAAGCGAATGAAGTGCGTAAAGTAAAACGCTTCGAAAGCGGTGTTGTTCGTGATCCAATCACTGTTTCACCAACATCTACTATCGGTGAAGTTCTTGAGTTAACCCACGCTAATAAGTTTTCAGGAATGCCCGTTGTCGATGGCAATGATCTTGTTGGTATCGTTACCAGCCGTGATTTACGTTTTGAAACACATTTTGATAATCCTGTTTCATCGGTGATGACAACTAAAGAAAACTTGGTTACAGTCAAAGAAAATGCAGACAAAAAAGAAGTTTTAAATTTACTTCATACTAACCGTATCGAGAAAGTGCTTGTTGTTGATGATAACTTCCACCTTCAAGGCATGATTACAGTTAAAGATATTCAAAAATCAACAGAAAACCCATTGGCATCTAAAGATGATCAACAACGTTTACGTGTGGGTGCTGCAACCGGTATTGGCGCTGAAAGTCAGGCTCGTGTGAAAGCGCTAGCTGAAGCAGGTGTTGATGTGATTGTTGTTGATACTGCTCATGGTCATTCACAAGGTGTATTAGACCAAGTGCGCTGGGTTAAAGATAATTTCCCTCAAGTACAAGTAATCGGTGGCAATATCGCGACAGGCGCTGCAGCAACTGCTTTAGTTGCAGCCGGTGCAGATGCCGTTAAAGTAGGTATCGGTCCAGGTTCAATTTGTACAACTCGTATCGTTGCTGGTGTCGGTGCTCCTCAAATTACAGCCATTAGTAATGTCGCTAAAGCACTTGAAGGAACTGGCGTTCCATTAATCGCTGATGGTGGTATTCGTTACTCTGGTGATGTCGCGAAAGCACTTGTTGCTGGCGCTCACACTATCATGTTGGGTGGTATGTTTGCAGGTACTGAAGAAGCACCAGGCGAAGTTGAATTATTCCAAGGTCGTTCATACAAATCATACCGTGGTATGGGTTCATTAGGTGCGATGCAACAAAAACAAGGTTCAAGTGATCGCTACTTCCAAGAATCAAGTGAAGCCGACAAATTAGTACCAGAAGGTATTGAAGGTCGCGTTCCATTTAAAGGTAACCTTGGTCCTGTGATTCATCAATTACTGGGTGGTATTCGTTCTAGTATGGGTTATACAGGCAGCGCTACAATTGAAGATATGCGTACTAAACCTGAGTTTGTTCGTGTAACCACAGCCGGAATGAATGAAAGTCATGTCCATGATGTGACGATTACGAAAGAAGCACCTAACTACCGCGTTTAATTAATATTAGAGACCTTGCTGAATAAAGCAACGCTCTATACATATACCAGTAGAATGTCATTCCCGAAATCTTCTATCGGGAATCTATAATAACCACTGGATCCCCGCTAAAAACCAGCGGGGATGACGGTTATATCATCGTGACAAGACTTGCAATATTGTCATGAAAATAACTTATTTTTATTTCAGAGATGACTATGAGCCACAATATTCACGACCACCGAATTCTTATTCTTGATTTTGGATCACAATATACCCAACTGATTGCACGTCGTATTCGTGAAGCCGGTGTTTACTGTGAATTAAGAGATCCTGAAATCACACCAGCTGAATTAAAAGAATTTAACCCTAAAGGTATTATTCTTTCAGGTGGCCCTGATTCAACTATTGGCTCTGAAGCACCATCTGCACCCCAGTTTGTATTTGAGCTAGGTATTCCTGTTCTCGGTATTTGTTATGGCATGCAAACTATGGCCATGCAATTAGGTGGTCAAGTTGAGTCATCTGAGCATCGTGAGTTTGGTTATGCTCAAATCCGTGCCCGTGGCCACTCTGCTTTATTACGTGATATTCAAGATCACACCACTGAAGAAGGTTATGGTCTACTTGATGTGTGGATGAGTCATGGTGACCGTGTCGCCGCCCTTCCAGAAGGCTTTAAAGTCATTGCCAGTACTGACAGTGCACCTTTTGCCGGCATGGCTGATGAAGAACGAAAATTCTATGGTGTTCAATTCCATCCAGAAGTGACACACACAGTGCAAGGTCAACGTATTATTGAGCGCTTTTTAACCGATATTTGTGGCTGTGAAACGCTATGGACATCGGCTCAAATCATTGAAGACAGCATTTCAACAGTTCGTGAACAAGTTGGTACTGACGACGTTTTATTAGGACTGTCTGGTGGTGTTGACTCCTCTGTTGTCGCCGCCCTTTTACACCAAGCCATTGGTGATCAATTGACCTGTGTGTTTGTTGATAATGGTTTGCTTCGTGAAAATGAAGGCGATGATGTTATGGCCATGTTTGCTAAAAATATGGGTATTAAAGTTATTCGAGTTGATGCAGAACAACGCTTCCTTGATGAACTTGCTGGTGAAAATGAACCAGAAGCAAAACGTCGCATTATTGGTCGTGTTTTTGTTGAAATTTTTGAAGAAGAATCAAATAAACTCACCAATGTTAAATGGTTAGCCCAAGGTACAATCTACCCAGATGTTATCGAATCAGCAGCCGCTAAAACAGGTAAAGCCCAAGTGATTAAAACACATCACAATGTAGGTGGCTTACCAAAACATATGACCTTAAAACTGCTTGAACCTTTACGTGAATTATTTAAAGATGAAGTACGTAAACTTGGTGTTGAACTTGGTTTACCTCGCGATATGGTTTACCGTCACCCATTCCCAGGTCCAGGCCTAGGCGTACGTATTTTGGGTGAAGTGAAAAAAGAATTTGCCGACTTATTACGTAAAGCAGATAAAATCTTTATCGATGAACTGTATGCTCACGATCTTTATGACAAAACTAGTCAAGCCTTTACCGTATTTCTACCAGTAAAATCGGTAGGCGTAATGGGTGACGGTCGTCGTTATGATTATGTTGTATCACTACGTGCCGTTGAAACCATTGACTTTATGACCGCTCGTTGGGCACATCTTCCTTATGATTTCCTTGGTTTAGTATCTAACCGAATCATCAATGAAGTTGAAGGGATATCTCGTGTTACTTATGATATCTCGGGTAAACCACCAGCTACGATCGAGTGGGAATAGTTAATTGCGTATAAGTCATTGTTATATAACACATTTGACAGTTACAAACCTTTGTAAGTAAAATATACATTTATTGATAAATCAATACGTTGTAAATATTACTTACAAAGAAACTACAAACTTATGGCAACTACAC
>Ga0209495_1001497_pt1 | contig 16299 bp, 10 predicted proteins | sample EN1Hudsemesocosm_FD_184629 | JGI IMG/M metagenome (GOLD analysis project Ga0209495, IMG submission 184629) | Methane-oxidizing microbial communities from mesocosms in the Hudson Canyon - EN1E Hudson Canyon (SPAdes) (version 2) | ecosystem: Environmental > Aquatic > Marine > Cold seeps | place... | reverse complement strand
CACGTAGTAGACATGAAGCATAGGGTTGACTGGCAACAAGGCCACGAAGAAGCAGTAGAAACATATTACTGGCGACGAAAACCTGTGAAAGATGACCATTGAAGCACCTTGAGACTGGTAAATAACTAGGAAAACTACGGGTTATTTGATCTACCACTCCCTAAAAGTAAAACTTAGAGTTTGCAAAAGATTAGACATAAAGCTAACACTTAGCTCTACTTAAGGTCACCCTATGAACACCACAGTACTAGGTAGACTTAGGGTCCTACCTTATGCTCCTACGCAGGTGGTTGATTATGATGAAAATAACATTCGCGTAGGAGCTAAGCGTTAACACCATGATCGATGGTGGTGATCTAAAACAGCTCAGATAACTTCCAGTCGCAACATGTATAACGAATTACTTAGCTTTACGACGCGCAAAACCTAAGGCAAGAAGCCCTAGAACAAGCATAGAGAGTGTAGCTGTATCTTGGGGATTAACAGCAGCTGCATAGACAGTACCAGAGCTAACTACTAGAATACCGGCCGCTGTGAGACCACGAAGTGACTTTGACATGAGAAATTCCTTGTTCAATTATGCCAACTCATTTCAGTGGAGTGACTAACGTAAATAGTAGCGCCGATTTAAACACTAATTAACAAACTATGGTGTGACCCAGGCAGCATACCCTCAAACAAAGTGACAATATGTTCATCTTTCTGACCCTATACACACCAACTAGGCTCGAAAATGGAGAACTATGTGTTTAGGGTTTTAATTACATGCGAAAGCTTAAGCGTGTGACCGACTGGGTCACCGAGTATCGACGCATGCAATCAATAACTCACCGAGAGTTCACTTGTTGCATGTCAGCAAAGAAAAGATACAGTCCACACCTACTTAGTTTGTTAGAATAAGCCTAAATCGGGTTGCGTGATTTTTGCGTGTTGCGGTTATACATCGTTATCGTGAGTTGTTGATGACAGGTATGATCAGTGCTCACAACCACCTTATAAATCAATCACTTAGAAAAAGCCTTGTTTCCCATAATGATGAAATCGATCGATTATTTTGTATAATATCAACCTAAAGCTCTTTGATAGGTAGGATAATACGTACAAAATAAAATTTAATCCAACCATTTGATTTACAAGAATAAATGGCGGTGGAGGAGAGATTCGAACCCTATTCAGTCTAATTCACACACCAGCTAAAGCCGCCCTAACCCCCTTTATCTATAGGGTTCTTGATTTTTCCCGTGGTGTACAATGATGCTAGTAAACGTCCGATCTGTCCCAAAAGTGTCCCAAGAATGTCCCAGATTAATGACTCAGGGATTCGAACCCTTTTAATGGGTAACCTAGTCTCTCGCAGACCGGATAAACACAGGATTCTTGGATTTCAACGTAGACTAAAAAGGACCACAAAAGACCCAGTTATGCCCCAAATTTGCCCTGCTTTTTCAACAAGATCTAACATCAACACTGCACACTTTACATAAGTTTGCGTATATCTATTAGATACACTAAGATTGTATACTAATCAGCTACACATAAAGGTGCATCAAAATGTCTAAAACAGCTCCTATCAACATGCGTGTTGAACCTGCTCAGCAAGCGCTACTTACTAAAGCTGCAGCGATTCTTCACAAAGACCGAAGCGCCTTCATTCTCGACGTAGCTTGCCGAGAAGCTGAGAACGTTCTTCTTGATCAAAGATTATTTCAACTTAATGATGAAGAGTATGAAGCATTTGAATCAGCATTATCTGCCCCACTTTCTGAAAACGCCAAGTTAAAATCTCTTCTTAAGGAACCGTCACCTTGGGAAAAATAAATGCCCCGGAACTTCTTGGCCCTCAACATGAAACAGGTCAATTTTGCAGTGGAAATGAAACGCTAGCTGAATGGTTGATCAAGCGTGCGTGGAAAAACCAGCAGAACGGTGCAAGTCGAACCTTTGTTATATGCGATAGAAAACAAGTTGTCGGATACTATGCATTAGCCACGGGAAGCATTGAAAGGACAGCTTCAACGGGTAATTTTGCTCGAGGTATGCCAAACCCAATACCTGTCATTGTTCTCGGGCGACTAGCTATAGATGTTGATTATCAAGGTCAACGACTAGGAGCAGCACTTCTAAAAGACGCAATGCTCAGAACGCTATCTATATCAGACAACGTTGGTATCAGGGGTTTGCTTGTCCATGCCATATCCGAAACAGCCAAACAGTTCTATCTAAACTATGGCTTCCAAGTTTCACCTACTGACCCTATGACCCTTCTGCTTTCAATGAGTAACATTAGAGCGCATATTGGTAATTAAATTTCTTAAATAACAGTTCGTGTAACTACGGTGTCTAAAGTAGACTTGGTCAAAAGGTGTTATTAGTATTTCGTCTTATTAAGACTTAAGCGCTCCAATAACAGCCTCATGATTGGCCTTGGCAATTTCCAAAATCCTTTCTGCTGAATCAATGTCAGTCTGATAGTATTCACCTTTAACAAACTCAGCAACAACATCTAAAACAGCCTTCAGGGATAAATCTGCATACTTGATAAGTTGCTTTCTTATTGTGTTGTATTTTTTCTGTATTGTATCGAACAACTGTATCAATGCTGCTTCATCAAACGACTCGAGGTCATTAGCCTTACCTATCAACATTGCAAATGTCGTGTCCAATTCTTCATATAAGGCTGTACAAACTAAATCATAAGCTGGCGACAATGAGATAGTACCGTCGGCTGAAACAAGAAAAGAGAAATTCTTCGCGTGAGCGTCATAGTTACCAATAACTAGACTAAAGATGAACCTTCTGAAAACTTCGATATCATCTTTTACCGGAACCAAACTAAATTGATTGATCTTTTCAAAGAGTTCTTGAAAACCCGGACCACCACTTATTTCATATTTCATAGTCGATGGAATTGAGCATAACTGGCATAAATCTTCTTGTTGAAGACGTTGAGTCACTTCTTTATTACTGCTTGACTGTTTCGTACGAATGCGGTCATAACGCTCGATTAATAAAGCATCCGATTCATTACCGTTTGCATCGTTAACCTCCAGGAGTGAGACTTCTGCCGCATTAATGCCCGCTATCTTAGCAGCCTTCATGCAGATGTATTCGTTGTAAACTAGAGAGATGAATCTATCATCTTTACGAGCAGGCTTGATAATATGGGTACTAGGGGCATCTTTCGCCTCAAAGGTAAGATTACCTTTACGAATAACAGGTAACTTATTCTGAGCACCTGCCAAACTCAAACGATTGCCAACCTCCCCTTTTTGAGTACTGACATTAAAAGGACGGTCTTGAACATCCAGCAATAATTGACTCAGCGCTTCCCGCCCTAACTCATTTTTTTCCTTGGTTTCTTCAAATTTTGGACTACTCCCTTCCTGCTGGATAGAAAGCGCACCAGCAACGTCGCCCCCTAAAAGCTCAATAAAGCGCGTAAAGTTCCCTTCCTCTATTTTATTTTGACGCTGAATAAGGGATCGAATTTCACCCTCAGGCAATAAATTCTCTATGAAAGGAAAAATGTCATCATCTGTATGATGTTTAATGGTTGAAGGTATAGTCAAAGAGATCGAAGGACCTTCAGCTTCAATATACGCCTCATCATAGACAAAGCTCATACGCATAGCTTTGTCTATATTTAGCTTCCCAACAAAGGCGTCATTAAAATAAACATCGAAAGTGTTCATTTCCTTTCTTACTGGAAGCTCTTTATTCATACCCTTACCTCGACATCAATACCGAAACCCTTTAATACATCAAATAATTTATTCAGCCGTTTTTTAGGTTTGCCATTTTCTATAGTGGATAGAAAGCGTGGTGATACATTACAAAGCGCAGCGCCGGTAATCTGATCGAGTTCTAACGCCAAGCGTTTCGCCTTTACGAGAGTCCCCGCATGAACGGGGTCGAATAACACTGGTATATTCATACCGAGAGCACGGGCGACTTTAATTAAGCTATCGACCTCAACCGTCTCCTTACCATTCTCCAGCTGAGAAATGAATTTAGGCGAAACATTGGCCGAGGTTGCCAACATAGCCGCATCAATCCCTACAGAAAGACGACATTTCGCGATTAAATCTAACAGCTCTTGCACTGTACGAATATTCATAAGCCACCAAAATATTACCGATCAGTACTATAGTAACATATTTAATCAAAAACAAGAATAAATATAACCGATCAGTACTATCGGTGTTTAGAAGATGAATTCATCATTACATATTACCGTTCAGTACTAACAGATCAATAGAGAGCTGTTACTCGCTTATATTTTCAAACATTAAGATATTTAGGTCATCATAAAAAGGAGAATCATTGATAAAATCAATAGGATGAATAGCGTTAAAGGAGAGAATCGTCCCCCCTTCAATTAGACTACTAGTAAGTTAATGTTTCAAAATTTTGGTTAAAAAAACAAATTAAACACACTTCTCATTTACTGCCTGTTGAAGTATCCGTCACTCAAGATGACTCGATCACCAAAATAAAGGAGCTTGTCTCATTTGTATTCTTAAATGATCAGAGTGCCCAAAATAACAAAAAGCCAATTCCCTTTTCACAGAAAGGAATGGAGCGAAGATTTAAGCAGTTTCTTGAGGCTGGAAATGTACGGCTTCGTGCGCCCAACCAATGTCGACACACATTTGCTTCCCAAGCATTAAGCGCATACGCACCACTTGAATGGGTAGCTCGCCAATTAGGTCATAGTGACATTCAAATGATCAAGGAACACTATGGAACTTGGATTCCAGAAGACACAAAGCCAATGGCACAACTGATAAGCGAAATGATGGGTGTCGATAAAAAATACTGCGAAATTACAGAAAAAAAACCTGCTCAAGAATTTAAGTCATTAACAGCGATTTAGGTGGTGTGAAATGGTGAGTAATAGCGTGATTCGATCCCAAAAGTGTCCCAAAACAGTGCTTTCGAGAAAAAGTATTGTGCAGTAACCTAGTTTATTAGACGGAATCCAATAAAGAGGGTTATTTCCCGAAATTTACTTAGTTTTTAACCAACAAACACAAAAACATCTTACTTTCATTCAATAAAATTAGCCTAGCTATTACGTGAACGTGACGTTATTCAGCGCGCCCTTTTGCATTAAACTTCTCATGCTCGCAGTGCAACATCAATCCCAGCCTAAAAATTCAAAATCGACAGTAAAGCCCCTAAGATTGAAAAATATATACATCGTGATAAATCTCGAATTCGTGATTGACATGTGTTTGATTTACAGTCATTAAATGTAAAGTAAAACACATTGATGCTTAAAATAGTGTTGCTAGCCCTTTAGGCAATAGATTAGTGTATTCTGCTGGACTCAACCGCTGACTCTCTAGAAATATAATAGGATTAGATATCGGAACTAAGTTAGCTAGTTCATAAAACTCAAGCAAAGTTTTATAGTCACTTGAATAGTCTCCATCGCAATTTTCTGAGTACTCTTCACAGATTGATTTAGAACTTATTCCCTCACCTCTCGATTTCCAAAATACGAAAACATTGTGAGAATCCACATCTAACCATCTGATTGGAAATTCATTAAAAGGGTATGAATTTGGTAAAACAATTCCGATATTGGGTAATTGTTTTTTTATTGGTCCTACTCTAAATGCCTGGTACCGTATCCAGTCAATTCCAAAAACATCAAATTCTGAGTTTGTAAGGTCATTCTGTTCTTTTGACAATTCTTTTAAATAGTCAAAAGAAACAGATTTTCCATTTATATAATACAACGGGACGGCCGTTGGTTTGTATGAATCAATAAAAGTCTGATTCGCTTCATTACGACTAGCGGAATCGCTACTTTTACAAGATATTGGTTGTAGTTGAGAAACTTGTCCAAGCACCTGCATAGATGACGGTTTTTCACATTTCAAAATTCTATTTACTTTACTTTTACTTTTTGGGTGAATGATCGAAGCCCAAAATACATATACATTTAACTCTTTTACCTGTTCAATTTCTTTTAAAGCAATATTACAAAACTCACAAAAAGGATCTTTTATTGCTACGACCACAGGAGCTTCTTTCTTATAAGGAAACACTCTGAACTTGCCATGAAGTTCTGGGTCGGGCACCAGGTACTCAGCGAATGATTTTGATAGAAAGATCAAAGAAACAATTGAAAGTAAAATTACTAATCTAAGTTTTTTCATATGAACTTTTCATTTTAATAACTTATTAGACCATATTTTCGCAAACAAACCATGCCTACTAATTTGCTCTTGATATATTCGATAAGCCGTATCTTTACCCAAATGCCGCTCTTCCGTGATAGCTCGAAGATAGTAAATTCCATTTAGCGCAAGAAGCATTAATGAATGCTTAAGTCCATCTTGCCAAGATACTACTGATAAAAATGGTAATGCAATTAGCCACCAGCTTATATTTTTTGCAAGATAAGCTGGATGTTTCACGTAACGATAAGGACCATGAGTCAATATCCCTCGATGCGTAAGATTTGAAAATCTTAGACCAAAAGTTATTGACGCCCAGACATAAACAAATAGCATAAGAAGAATTAACGTACCCCAAACGCCATAAATTAAAGGGAAGTTTTCAAACCAAAAGCCCCAGGCGGTCTTATCTTCATACTGAATATAGTAGCTAGACCAAAACGACCAAAAGGGTTGATAACAACTAATTGCCACTGCCCAACCAAGTAAACTTGGATCTGTAGACCTGATATGTGAATCCAAAACCCTTAGAGTAAATATATACCCTACCAAAACAAACAATAGATCAATGTAGTAAAGAAATAGAAAACAGAAATCATAGAATGCTGTAAATGAGCTAAATATATCGTCATAACTGGATAATCTTAACGAGCTCAAGTTATCACCCATGTACACAAACATCAGCGGCAGGAAAAAGGCCTTGACCAACCAACCTAACCAATACTGCGACATGGCCGGTGATTTAAGCTTTGACCATTCTCCAAAAAACACCCTACCCATTTGCCACATGACATCTTTGGGTTCAATCATGATTCTATCTACTACGGCAATATAAAATGGTGCCGCAATGACTAAGTATGGGAAGCACCGAAGTAAAAAATCATAATACTTCTCATAGAAGCTTCCGCTGTACTCAGGCAGAAACCAATAGGCGAGAGCTATTATTGCTAAGGTACAATAAAAGCCAATTATTTTAAGAAAAGTTCGCCCTAACCACCCTTTGTTATTACGCGAGAAATCCAAACCAGTTGAACGCCTTCGGTGTGTTTTCAAAAATAATAGTTCCAATAAAGCAATTGGAATTACGAGAGCTGAAAGACACAGTATTTGCGCATCTACAGTGTTCAGGTGACCACCAAACACGCTAATCAAATAAAGCGTAGCAAGCGAGGAGAAAAGTCCAATGAGGTTTATAGGTATGGATGTTATCGGCCTGTTACTATTGCTAAATTGATCTTTCATTCTAAGTTCCTTGCCTTATCGGCCCAAGGAAAATAATAGAAAAGCCGCGACAAATAATTCGCTTTAGCTTCAATTCTCAGGTCCATTTTTTTCCCGCTCGTAAATTCCAGAGCATACCTATATATTCGTGATTCTCGATGACCAACCCTTTCCCATGTATCAATATGTTTAAAACCAATTAATGCACCATATTCATCATACTGTTTATTTATGCCATCCCTTACACCTTGAGCAAACTTATCGTTCACAATTGGCCCTGTTACACTTGACACTACTCCCTCATTCTTAACTACCATGGCTAAATATTGGTATGTAGATACATACTCTAAAGGGTCCGCCTTTACTTTAATATAATTAGCCTGTTCACTTACTTGGGCCTTAATATCATTATTATTTTGCTTTACTGGAATAACTAAAGTTGATATAAATCGATAACCATCTTTCGAATCGTCACAAAAATCCTTCGAGGAAACCCTCACCCTTACTTCTTTAACATTTTTTACAATCTGCATCAGCTCTCTTACGGCAAAGTAATCTGATTCAATCGAATCAACAGAAATTTCACGAATGTTATTCTTAGCAACGCCCTGTAGTTCAAACTTCAGACATTGCTTTTTGAGGAATTTAAAGAACATAGAAAGAGATACATGGTCTCCTGGGCTAAGGCTTTTCAAATTCATAGTCGCGGATATTACGCCCGGTTCATTATCACTGTTCGGTTTTATCATTATACCAGGCTGTATAGTCGGTACAGCCGTCACAGGCTTAACCTGATCAAGTACAACTCCCCAACTATCATAGTTTTCTAGATTGGCACCTCTTTTGGCACGGTTCCTAAATCCATTAATTCGCTTTAGCCATGACGGATCGATATATGCTTTTCCTTTACCTGATAATAAATCCTGTTTTTCACCTGGATCATTATTCAAATTAAAAAGACGATCCGCATGCCTTCCATAATTATGAATATATTTATTACCGGTTCTACCATCTATAAGCGAGGAACAATAGCGGTCATAAACACATTCAAGGTAGATATCTCGATTATGGACTTCCTCTTGAAGCAAAGACTTACCGTCAAAAACCATTCCTTCCAATTTCACCCCGACCAGTTCCAATACTGTGGGGGCTACATCAGTTATCGACGAATTCTTTTCCCTATGCCTGCCAGTTTCTCCAGGAAGGTGTACAAGCATGGGAACCTTGGCCACCTCTTGATAAAGGATATTTCCGTGCCCCCAGAGCTTATGCTCTTTAAATGCTTCTCCATGATCCCCTACAATTACAAAAACAGTCTCTTTGTATTTACCCAAATCTTTATATTGCTGGATTAGTTCAGATAGAAAATGATCCTGATAACTTAATGCATTCAAGTAGGCATTATATTTTTTATTTGAATTGTATTTTTTCCAACCATATCGTTTAACTGGGTCATAATGAAAGTGAGGGGTTACTGTCAGATATGTCGCGAAAAACGGTTCTTGTTCATTAGCTTTCAGCCATTTTTTGCTTGCAGGTAACATTACGTTATCCTCGTAACCAAAGTAATTTGCCTTATAAAAACCTTCTAGTTCAAAAGACTCTAAAGGGTAAAAAGACTCGTACCCCATATTTTCAACAAGCTGACGGCGATACTCAAAGTTCTCAGTAGCCGACTGAAAGAAGGCTGACTGGAATCCCTCTTGCGATAATATATGGGGCAAACAATGATTTTGTATGCCATTTGGAAGTGTCTCAGGAATGCCTTTTCCTGGGTTTGGAAATTGTCCACAAAGTATTGAGAAGATTGCTCTAGAGGTGTGTGGGGATGTCGTGTAAGCATTCTTAACAAGTACGCCTTCTTTGCTTAGCGCATCAAAAAAAGGGGTCACTCCATTGTTTGCATAGGGCTCAACTGATAACGCTCGTGTTGACTCTAGGATAACAATAACAATATTTTTATATTTTGTTTCATTACGAGAAGTTTGAATATTTTTTACTACACCTACAGAAGTGTAGCTATCTACAGAACTAGTTTCTAAGTAGCTGATGGCACTATTGAGGAACGCGCCTAATCTAATTTCTCTTTTATTTACTTTTGTTTGGGAGTAAACATGTTCAAGTGTCCAAAAAACTGAAATTGCACCTAATGCTACGACGGCTGCTGATTTCCCATTTATTCTGCTTTGGTAATTGATTCGGAGGCGATGAGAAGCAATAAGCACTACTAACAATACCATTAAGCAACCAAGAAAGACGTGCAGCCAGGAAATCTGGGTTGCTATTAAAGAAACACTTGCGTCAAAGCGAGCTATGGCAAACTCAACATTAGCCCAATCTAAAGCAAAACCACTTTGCTCATAAACTGATTGGGTTAAGAGTTCAAAACTCCAAATTGAAATATATGAGAAAGTGAAAACGCCCCATATTAAAATTCTCGCTATAAAGGTTCTAACTAACGAAAATGCTGCTAAGAGAACACCTGCAAAACAAAAATACAAAAGAGGCTCTAAGAGAAGGTAGTGAGCCTCACCTAGGAAATGATCAAATGTCGACCATGCTCCTAAACGCTCACCTTTTGAATAAACCGAATAAAGGGATAGCGGGAAAAACACCCCAATAATAAAATATGCAATTGACACTTACAACTCACTACTTATTAGATATTCTTTTTATTGACTAATATTTAGAGATTACAAATCAAACAACTTTACCTCCTGTTGACCTGCTTTCAGCCTCCATTTAGCGCTTTATCGCTTCAAAAAACACAAATGGTATTAGAATAATCCACCATAAATATGATTATTAACAATCTTTGTAAAAGCACTTGAACAATTTGCCCACACAGCAACCATTATGGATAAGCTCAAGATCTAAAGAAAGGACGTGTTTTTGTTAGTTGCAACCCTTCGCACTCTTACTCTTTGCTTGCTTCATCAGATGCCAACTTATGTTTTACCAAGCGTAATGCACGCGCTTTAAATTCTGCGACATTTGACTGATCTAATGTCGCAGTCACATTCTCTCCAGTCAATATTTCTTGGTCAAGTTGCTCTATTGAGTTATCAATTTTTGCACCTATCTCAGACATTGAATTATTTGTTTCATCCAATAACTCTGCCGTAAGGGGGTAATCTACACTATTGGCTTTATCTTTACTTGAACTAAGTACATCTATTTGTGTATCTCCACTAACGTTAGACGCATTAGTTTCGGCAAATTTAGATCTATCAACAGACGCATTGTCCTTCTCGCTAGCAGCTGAAGAATTACTGGCGTTGTCCTGAAGAAGGCTTAAATCATCGTCATATTCAATAAGCATCTTGCCAGCAATTGCCATCATGAGAATAAACGCTACCAATAAAGCTTTTCTTGCCATACCTAACTCCAGAGTACTCGGGACAATCACTGTGTAACAAAATCAACATACCCATGTTGATAATTACCAATTCGATTACCCGCTAAATCAGTAACATTTTGATGCTGATAATGGCTTACATAAATCCGGTAGCGGTGACCCGAATCCAATAGTTCATCCGGTATAAATGTAATCCTTGTATTATCATCGGTGAATACGAAGGTGCCTGGAACATCATAGGCGCCGTCAGACTCATCATAGATGCGTACGCTATGGTTATTAACTGTTGCGGGATCGAAACGTTCGTTGGTAACGATTTCTATTTGCGTATCTACAGGAACATTCAGAGCATTATCCGCTGGAGAGGTAGAAAATAGAGTTCCGCTTTGAATATCTGACGAGTCACTCATCGTAAAACTACCTGTGATGACTTCCGTATATATGTTACCCGCCAAGTCTTCAATACCATTCAAGCGATAGTTATAGGTCTCATCAGCTTCCAGTTCGGTTGCTGGTGTTAGGGTAACTATATCTCGTGTACCGTTTACCGTGTAATTCTCAGGGACAATATTACCTAGACTATCTTGTAGAAGAAAACGGCTAACAATACTTGCAGTATTGACCTTTTCGTCAAACCGGAATCGAATATTGCTATTCAACGGAACATCAATTAAACCATCTTCAAGGCCAACTTGTTGCAGTTTTGGCGTGCTTTCATCAATCGCGGAACCCGTAGTAAAATCAACATAACCGTGCTGATAATTGCCGATCCGATTCCCCGCTAGATCCGTAATATTCTTCTGCTGGTAGTAGCTCACGTAGATCCGGTACTGATGGTCAGCATCTAGCAAGGTGTCAGGTCTAAATGTAATCCGAGTATTATTGTCACTGAAGACAAAACTACCCGAGACATCATACACACCATCAGTTGCGTCATAGATACGTACACTGTTTTTGTCTACCGTTGAAGGGTCGAAGCGCTCACTCGTCACGATATCAATTTGAGCATTAGTCGGTACGCCTGTCTCGTTGTCCAGTGGAGATATAGTGAGAAGTGTACCAGCAGTCTCATCAATATTGTGTTCCGTTGTGAAACTACCTGAAATTGTTTCCGATAGTTTATTCCCTGCTAAATCCTCCATGCCATTCAAAGTATAAGAATAGGTTTCTTCTGAACTTAAAGGACTTAGAGGCGTAAATGATATGAGATTACGGCTTTGATCTACCGACCAGCTAAGGTCAACAATATTACCTAGGCTATCTTGTAGAACAAAATGACTAACAATACTTGCAGTATTGACCTTTTCGTCAAACTGGAATCGAATATTGCTATTTAAAGGAGCATCAACTAAACCATCTTCAAGGCCAACTTGTTGCAGTTTTGGCGCGTTTTCATCAATCCCGGAACCCGTAGTAAAATCAACATAACCGTGCTGATAATTGCCGATCCGATTCCCCGCCAGGTCCATAATATTCTTCTGCTGGTAGTAGCTCACGTAGATCCGGTACTGATGGCCTGCATCTAGCAAAGTGTCAGGTCTAAATGTAATCCGAGTATTATTGTCACTGAAGGCAAAACTACCCGAGACATCATACACGCCATCTGTTGCGTCATAAATACGCACACTGTATTTGTCTACCGTCGATGGATCAAAGCGCTCACTCGTCACGATATCAATTTGAGCGTTGGTCGGAACGTTAGTCTCGTTGTCCAGAGGTGATATAGTCAATAACGTACCCGCAGCCTCATCAATACTTTGTCCTGTTGAAAAACTACCTGAAATTGTTTCTGATAGTTCATTCCCTGCTAAATCTTCCATACCATTCAAAGTATAAGAATAGGTTTCTTCTGAACTTAAAGGACTTAGAGGCGAAAATGTTATGAGATTACGGCTATGATCTATTGACCAGCTCAGATCAACAATGTTGCCTACACTATCGCTGAGCACCATACGATTTGAAATACTGGCAATGTTTACCCGTTCATTAAACTTAAAGCGAATACGACTGTTTACAGAAACACCAACAAGACCATCTTCTAAACCAACTTGAGATACACTTGGAGGGCTATCGTCCTCGTTAGCGCCTGTTACGAAATCAAAATAATCATACTGATAATTTCCAACTCTATTACCGATCAAATCGAGTAAGTTACTATGCTGATAATAACTCACATAAATGCGGTAGGCATGACCGGCAACTAAAACATCGTCGGGAATGAAATTAATACGAGTATTCCCCTCACTCAATGAAATTGAGCCCGACACATAGATGCTATCCGTCGCATCATAGAGTCTAATCGATGATGTATTAACCGTTGTGACATCAAGTATTTGAGGGCTTTTAACGCTGACAATAGTATTTAACGGTATTAAACTTAGATTATCCGCTGGTGATATTACAATTGATGCAAGTGTCGTTAATATTGAGGAACTGGTTTTGAATGACACTTTTTTAGTCGCTTCCATTATATTAGAAGCACGATCCGCCACATTCTGAACAGTCACTGTATAGGTTTCATCGCTTCCCAGAACCATTCTTGGAGTCAAGGTTAACCAACCATGACTACCACTTAAAGACCATTTATACGGCACCTCTTCGCCTGAAGCATCAGTCACTACGACCTTACCACCTTCATCCAGCGTCGAACCATTGATAGCTTCGCTAAAGCGAATGTTTATCCGCGCATTACGCGGTACATCCACCTGACCATCTACAATACTTGTACCCGTTACTTCCGGTGCCGTCGAGTCTTCTTCAAAGCCTGTCGTGAAGTACAGACCATCACCATAAGAGCTATTACCCGCCAAGTCTTTTAAGCCACCGGTATACGCATAGTAACGGCGCCCCATATCCAGAGCTTCAGTGGGAACCATTACTATAGTTCGTCCATTAGCGTCCAATGACCTTGAAATCGAAACTTGTTGATTGTTGGTCGTATCACGTAAATACACTGAACTACCGCTGATACTGGCTGGATCGATGACCTCATTCATCTCTATACTGATTATTGTATTTACCGGTACATTGGTAGCGTTTGAAACCGGTACCCGATTCACGACCGTTGATCGAGTTAAATCCAGATGACTTGCCGTGGTGAAAGACGTACTCACAGCCTCCCCAACATTACCCGCGATATCTGCCATAGCCGGGATTGTTTCGGTGATTTCGCTATTTTCTGGCAAGAGAAGCTCTGCACGTTGATAACGTAATTCACGTCCACTCGAACCAAAGCTCAGATTCATGATGCCCGATTGATATAGGTCTGTTTGATAGAACGTATAAGGGTCAATCACTTCATCATAAATCGCATGCATTGGAGAATTAAGCGGTACATTCACCGAACTATCTGGCGGGCTCAGAGACAATAAACTAGGTGCTGCAGTGTCTTCACTCGCATCTGATGATGTATAGAAGTAGGTATGCTGGCTAGAAGCTAGCGCATCACCGTCCGTGTCGTAGATACCATTGCGTAAATACTCGGCGTAATACAATGTACTGACCTCAAGCAACTGGTCTGGTTTAATAGATATCAAACGCTCATCCAATAGCTCAACACTCACTGGTATTACTTCACCGCTATAATACTTTCTAAATATTACCGTATCGGTATTTACTGTATCGGCATCTAAAGCTTCATTAAAATACGCTTGAACAACCGGATTAGACGTATTCACCGTGCTCCAGTTAGAAGGGCTATTGGATTCTAAATAAGGCGCAACTCCAATTGCTTCACCTGGCAACGTTCTTAGCGTAAACGTTCCTTGATAGCTATAGAGTGCATTATCGTTTAGATCCCTTGCTGCTGAGGTCGCGAAGACCTGAATATACGCGCCTTGTTCGAGAGGCTCATCCGGAACAAACTCTATCGCTTGCGCATCGGCCAAGGCTGTTACTGTACCGGAGATCAGCGAGCCATTTTGAACAACCTTAATCGCATCCGGTAAAGTCGCATCATTCATCATCTCATTCGTAAACAAGACGATGCGTTCCGCCCAGTCTGGGTGGACACTGGAACCACTCGGGTAAAGGTTAACCACGCTTGGACGTGTGGTTTCATTGCTCACCACACCGGTTGTGAACATCGAAGTATAATCCGCCAAATGATTACCCGACAGATCCTGCACGCCATCAGTCATCACCAAGGCTACAGGTGCTCCCTGTGGCAGATTCGCCTCTAAGGTAATCCGCTGGCTATCTCCTGAACGATAGACACTCGGCTTAATTAAGGTGCCATTTGACCAGAATACAAAGTTAGTATTGTTCACTGTGCTAGGGTTCAACGCTTCGCTGAACGTCACGGTGATCGGCATTCCTGGTGTAATGTCCATTGCACCATCTTCCGGTGTAACAGAAACCACTTGTGGCGCTGTCGTATCCGAACTCAATGCCGTATTAAAGTAGTAATACCAACTACTGCTGTAGTAGTTATCGGCAAAATCTCTGACACGATAGAGCCTGACTCGAATTTGACGATTCGGTGGGAAACCATCTTCTGGCGTGAAGGTCGCTGTGTTACCTACAATCTCGGTGCTACCAGGAATGTACGTCCAACCATTTACATTGGTCTCGACCCGAATTGCACTACCCTGGTAATCCTGAATCGCTTCATCAAAGGTAATCACAATCGGAGAATCCAGAGAGACATTACTACTATTGTTGACGGGTGTAATCGATGTTACCCGCGGATAGCTCGTATCTTCGGTCGCATCTGCCCGAGTTGTAAAGCTCATTTCATAAGATGGAACAGCCACTCCCGTGTAGTCACATAACCCTGTCAAGGTCAGCGTATAAGCTGTCGACGCTTCCAAGCCTAAATCATAAGCATAAACATGCGTGGTTCCATTAAAGTCGACCGATTGTGTGCTCACACTGCTGCCATCGTTAATCTCAAGTACCGCATCACGTGCACATACTGGGTCGAGATACTGGTCAAACCACACAGCAAATCGTGAATTGACCGGTACATCCTGAGTCTCATTCTCAATGTTCACCAGATAAACACCGGCGTCATCAGCGACCACCTTATCGCTTGTCGAGAAATATTTATATTGACCGTAGGCCACTCTATTGCCCACAAAGTCTAATAGACTGCGACTAGAGCTATCACTGACACGCAACTGGTAATCCGAATACGACGTCAAAGGTTCATTCGGTACAAAGGTAATACGCGTATTGTTTTCACTTAGCGTGTGAGTGCCGTACTGATACTTATTCGTAGTTTGGTTATACAAGCGTACTGAGCTGTTATTCAGCGACAAGGGATCTATCGGCTCGCTCACTTTGATACTGAACTGTGAATTTAACGGTACGTTCTTCGCATTGTTATATGGCGAAGATGTTAATAAAGTGCCTTGATCTATATCGATATGTGCATTTGTATTAAAGCTAAAAATATAGGGCGAGACAATAACATTAACAGCTCTATCCGCCACATTCTGAACAGTCACTGTATAGGTTTCATCGCTTCCCAGAACCATTCTTGGAGTCAAGGTTAACCAACCATGACTACCACTTAAAGACCATTTA
>Ga0209495_1001494_pt1 | contig 16314 bp, 18 predicted proteins | sample EN1Hudsemesocosm_FD_184629 | JGI IMG/M metagenome (GOLD analysis project Ga0209495, IMG submission 184629) | Methane-oxidizing microbial communities from mesocosms in the Hudson Canyon - EN1E Hudson Canyon (SPAdes) (version 2) | ecosystem: Environmental > Aquatic > Marine > Cold seeps | place... | reverse complement strand
TTTATGGTTTTATAGGTGCTGGGCTCATGTTAGTGGGTTGCTTGCTTGCCCAGTGGCCTGAAAAACAATAATACGGTTTATACTGTAAATACTCTTCAGGAGTCTCATATGTTAAAAGCTAAAAGTACAGCGCTTGTTATTGTTGATGTGCAGGGCGAGTTAGCTCATCTGATGTATGGAAAACAAGCCTTGTTTGATAATCTCAGCAGGCTTATCAAAGGGGGTAAAATTCTTGGCCTTCCAGTTCTTTGGCTTTAACAACTTCCTGATAAATTAGGGGGAGCTACTCCGGAGGTTGCTGATTTATTACCTGATATCGAACCTATTTTTAAAGCTAGTTTTAGCGCGTGCTGGAATACTGACTTTATCTCTGAACTAAAATCTATCAACCAGAAACAGTTGTTAGTCGTTGGCATTGAAGCACATATATGTGTGTATCAATCAGCTGTTGATCTTGTTGATTTGAATTATGAGGTTGAAGTAGTTGTGTATGCTATTTCTTCTAGAGGGCCTGATAACAAACAACTCGCAATAAAAAAATGAAAGACTTTGGTGTGGGTATAACAAGTACGGAGATGGCTTTGTTTGAGTTACTTGAGTTTGCAGAAGGGCAACAGTTTAAAAATATTCTTAAAATCAAAAAGTAAATTTGAGAAAGGTTGTTTCTTTAATTTACTATTAGTATGAATAATTATGTTCTAAGACGGCCTCCTGATTTTGTCAGGTTTCATTTTCTGCAATAAGCGATATAAATAATGAAAATTGAAATGGATATTCCATTGTTAGATGAAATTCTCAATGAATGGGAAGAGCAAATAGGGAAGGATTTCGTTGGCTATAAAAATCATGTTATTCGCATGCTGAATATTTGCTTTTATTTAAAGCCAGATGCAACGGATGTTGAACGGAAAAAGCTTACGGTTGCAGCTGCATTTCATGATATTGGTATATGGAGTAGCCGGACTATTGACTATTTACCTCCTTCAATTTTGGTTGCAAAAGCCTATTTAGAAAAAAATGATCTGGCTTCTTGGGAAGAAGAGATCAGTTTAATTATTGATTTACACCATAAACTGAGACAAGTGAAAAATGATGAGTACCCGTTGATTGAAATATTCAGGCGTGCTGACTTAGTCGACTTCTCGCTAGGCACTATAAAATGTGATGTGCCGAAATCATATATTAAAGCTCTAAAGTCAGCTATTCCGAACGCTGGTTTTCACAAGCGCCTAGTGCAACTTTCATGGCAACAGCTTAAGAAAAACCCTCTCAATCCTGCACCAATGATGAAGTGGTAATTTATTTTGCGACCAAGTAGACGCCGCATTCAATATGGTGGGTGTAAGGGAATTGGTCAAATAATGCGAAATTTTTTATATCATGAGTTTTGCATAATTCTTTAAGGTTTTCTTCCAAAGTTTCCGGGTTGCATGATATATAAATGATATTTGGATAGCTGCTAATCATTTTACAGCTTTCTTCATCGAGCCCTGAACGGGGAGGGTCAACTAGGACAGTGCCAAAATTAGCTTCTTCCAGATTCATATCTTTCAAGCGGCGGCGTAATCGTTCGCCGCTCATGTGTGCCGTAAATTCTTCAGCGCTGACTTTTGCAAAACTGACATTTTTTATGTTATTCATTTCCTTATTGTCATTTGCCGCTCTGACTGATGTTTTACTTATTTCTGTTGCGAATACTCGTCGAAATTTGTCTGCCAAAGCAATTGAGAAATTACCATTTCCACAATATAGCTCTAATAAATCAAAGTCATTACTACCGTTTACGCAATCTCTGGCCCAAGCTAGCATGTGTTGATTCATCTTTCCGTTAGGTTGGGTGAAACCGCCTTCGATTTGTTTGTATTTGAGCTTTAAACCATCTACTTCAAGCTCTTCAATGACGTGGTCTTGATCCAGTAAAATACGCAACTTTTTAGCCCGTCCGATAATATGAATACCGAATTTATCTTTCAGTTTATTCGCTTCAGTGATCCACTCATCATTCAGCTGACGATGGTAAATAAGCGTTACCAGCATATCGCCTGATAAGGTGTTGAGGTATTCGACTTGAAATAACCGGTTCTTTAAAATTGGGGTTTGGTTAATGACTTGCAGTAACTCGGGCATCAGGTTAGCAATGGCTTTGCTGGCGATAGGGAAGTTGGTAACTTCTATGGGTTTGTTTTTTGTGCCTCGCTCAAACATGGCATGAAAGCAGCGTTCACCTTCATGCCAGATTTTAAACTCGGCACGTAAGCGGAAGTGTTGTGGCTCGCTTGCAAATACTTGTAATTCAGGAATATTAAAAGACGAAAACTGCTGCTGAATTTGTTGAGTTTTATCAGCTAATAGTGCTTCGTACTGATCAGTTTGAACGTTATCCATGAAAGAAAATACCTGCCACATCATTTGATGAGTTAAAACGGGCAGGTATTATAGTTCAAGTTACTTAAAAATGTTAAGTCCTAAACCCAAGCTCGAATGGCTATGCGAATGTAGTGAACAGCTAACAAAAAACCAATTAGTTGGTGTCATTGCTTGTAAGGTCCGGTTGTATTTATTTTGAGTGAAACAAGCACACAAAAATCGGGTATAGCGGTACAGTCCTAAAAAGTACCACTAGCGGGTACTTTTTTGTTAACTGCAAACCGACTCAAAAGGCTGGGTATAAGAATATCTGTTAAAGAGAGTGATGTGTTCAATGTTGTACCTGCGCGACTAGAAGAGAGGAATAGTAAATGCTTCTAGTACGTTTAATAAGCTTAGATGGTGTTTAATATTATAAGATCATTTGCCATAGATTTAATATCAGGCTTGGTATAAAGAACCAGACCAGTTAGCTTAGGGTGCAGTAGGTAAATATAGTCGCTATGCATTAGGTCTGATGGCTCGCCAGAATTAATCAAGCTTTGTTTTAGGTCCGATATAGATTGATTGAATTCAGTTTTATCATCTATTTGTAATCCGATAAAAGAGGGGTTGATAGCCGAGAGGTAACGTTTAAGAACGGAGGGTTTATCGTGCTCTGGGTCAACGGTTAGGAGTGCAAAATCTGCTTGGTGGTTAATTTGTTTAGCTAATCTTTGATACAAATTCATGGTCATTGGACAGGTATGAGGGCAGCGGGTAAAGCCTGCTGTAATGTATAAGGGGCGTTTAGAGAAATTTTTCCAGCTTACTTGCTTATTTTGGTGATTACGCATGTTGTAGTCGCCAATCATAAACTTGGTTTGGTAGCCTGATAGTTTTACTTTGCTGATTGCGCTAGTTATCGTTGGAGAATGCACTTCTGGCGAGTTGAGTGAAATAGTTAAAATGATAGTAGAGAGTGTTAAGGTGCAGCCCGTAAGCCACCATAAAATAGATTTTCTCATTTATATGTCCTTTTATTATTTTTAAATACGATAACGTTATCGTCAGGTTAGAGCAAAGTATTTCGATGATATTGGCGGCATTTATGGTACTTGGGAGGAGTTGTTACAGTTTATTTATGGCTTTAGGGTGAATAAGAAGTGTGAAGACGGTATTTATTATTCCCATGCTAAACATGGGAATAAATTTTTAGATGTAAAGCTAGTTTAACTGGTATATACCGGGCCGAAACCGATGCTCCAGATCACCACGCTGATTGCTAGTAAGGCCACGAGCATGACTAGGCCAATAGTGAGGACTGAACTTGCAAACATGAAACCGCGATCTTCAGGGATTTTCATTAGAATGGGTAAGCCTTCGAATAACAAATAAACCGACCAGCAAACAGCAATGATCCCTGCAAGCAAATTAATCCAAAGCACAGGGTAAATGGCAGTTATACCCACTAAAAACAATGGAGTTGTTGCATAAGCCGCTAGGATTACGCCTTTATGCTCGCTTTCATCTGCCCCATAAGTCATCGAGAAAAAGTCAATAAATTTACCAATAATGAATATTCCAGCTAACATGGCTATATAAAATAGAACACAAAGCTGGGCAGCACTTGCTTGAGTGAGTTTAACCGCCGCACCATCACCGATTCGCCAACCGACTTCTGTGGTACCAAAATAGGCAGATAGTGTTGGTATCAGAGCAAGTAAAAATACATGCCCCAAATACAGTTTAGATGTTGATTCTTGGTCAGAGCGTATCGATTCCCATTCACGATCAGGATGGGTCAAAATACCAAAAGTGTGATGTAGACTCATTTCTTGATGTCTCCAAGTGACTTATTGCGATTGATTTTATTGTTTTTGAATGTATTTTATACAACCGTTTTTAAACATAGCCTGTTTTTTTAAACATATCCAACGGTTACTTCAAAAAATTTTCAGTGGTTAACAAATAAATCAGACAAATAAATATTTGTGACCTATTTTTTAACTTTGAAAATAAATGACTTTACCTTTACCTAATTATGAGTAATTCTATTTAACAAGATAGATTTAAGAATAAAAAATAAATTGCTTTAAAGCAGTTAATACCTAAGCACAAATTTAAATAAACAAAAATAAATTATAAACGCCATATTTAGTGACCATTTGTATTGCACGAACTACCTACTTGTTGTGTGAATGCGAGTTCTCGGTTACAAATTTGCTTTAGCTAGAAGGAGATGTTGAGTGAGAAGTCGTAATCTTAGTTGGCTTTTGTTGGGAGTATTGTTCTCCAGTTCAACTTGGGCAGAATCAAGTATTAATTTGACCGAGGGTGTCACAGGCGTTAGCCATGATGTATATGACTTGCATATGCTGGTGTTATACATTTGTACTGTGATTGGGCTGGTTGTTTTTGGTGCAATGTTCTGGTCGATGTTTTTTCACCGTAAGTCGAAAGGGCATGTTGCGGCTACGTTCCATGAGAGTACCAAGGTTGAAATATTGTGGACGGTTATTCCCATTTTTATACTCCTCGCGATGGCTATCCCCGCCACTAATACGCTCATTGCTATCGAAAATAATGATAATTCTGAATTAACCATACAAATTACGGGTTCCCAGTGGAAATGGCATTATAGCTATTTTGATCAGGACCTCGACTATTTCAGTGTGTTATCAACGCCACGTGCCCAGTGGGATAATCTTTCTGGTCCTGGTGAAGAAAAAGGTGAAAACTACTTACTGGAAGTTGATAAACCTTTAGTTATTCCTATCAATCGTAAAGTCCGTTTCTTAATTACATCTGACGATGTTATCCATTCCTGGTGGGTGCCTGCCTTTGCAGTTAAGCAAGATGCCGTGCCCGGTTTTATTAACGAGGCCTGGACAAATGTTGATGAACCAGGTGTTTATCGGGGGCAGTGTGCTGAGCTTTGCGGTAAAGACCATGGTTATATGCCAATTGTAGTGACCGCGTTACCTGAAAATGAGTTTGATGCTTGGCTGAAAGAGCAAAAAGTGGCAGCCATTGCTGCGGCTGAAGCTGAAAAGGCTTCATTGGCTGAACGCATGACGATGGAAGAATTGATGACACTAGGTGAAAGTACATATGTAGCTTCTTGTGCCGCGTGCCACCAAGCAAATGGTGCCGGTTTTCCACCAAGCTTCCCTGCATTAAAAGGAAGCCCTATTGCTTTGGGTGACGTGTCTAAACATATCGACATTGTGGTAAATGGTAAATCTGGCACAGGTATGCAGGCATTTGGTAAACAGTTAACGCTTAAGCAACTTGCCGCGGTGATTACCTATGAACGAAATGCTTGGGGTAATAATACGGGTGACGTCGTGCAAACGGCAGATGTTAAAGCTGCGACTGGGAAGTAGGGGAACAAACTATGACAACATCAACAACAGATATGGCACATGACGATCACGGATATATGGCGACCGGTATAAAACGCTGGCTATTTACGACTAACCATAAAGACATCGGCACGATGTATTTATGGTTTGCATTTATTATGTTTTTAACCGGTGGTTCGATGGCAATGGTCATTCGGGCTGAGCTATTTCAACCGGGTTTACAAATTGTAAATCCTGATTTTTTTAATCAGTTGACCACCGTTCATGGTTTGATCATGGTTTTCGGTGCAATTATGCCTGCCTTTACGGGCTTAGCTAACTGGATGATCCCTATGATGATCGGTGCGCCGGATATGGCGTTGCCAAGGTTAAATAATTGGAGTTTCTGGATTTTACCTTTTGCATTTACCATTTTGTTATCGTCCTTTTTTCTAGGTGGGGCGCCTAACTTTGGGTGGACATTTTATGCGCCCTTATCTACGACCTACAGTAATGGCAGTACAGCTTTTTTTGTATTTGCGGTACATATTATGGGCATATCCTCGATTATGGGGGCGATTAACGTCATTGTGACGATTATGAATTTAAGAGCTCCGGGTATGACCTACATGAAAATGCCGCTTTTTGTGTGGACTTTTTTCATCACGGCTTACCTGTTAATTGCAGTCATGCCAGTACTTGCTGGTGTTGTGACGATGTTATTAACCGATACCTATTTTGGCACTAGTTTCTTTGATGCCTCGGGTGGCGGTGACCCCGTGATGTTTCAGCATATTTTCTGGTTTTTTGGTCACCCTGAAGTCTATATCATGATTTTGCCAGCCTTTGGTATTGTATCGACCACGATTCCAACGTTTTCCCGTAAGAAGTTGTTTGGTTATAGTTCAATGGTCTACGCGACGTCTTCAATTGCATTCTTGTCCTTCATTGTTTGGGCTCATCACATGTTCACAACAGGCATGCCTTTGATAGGTGAATTGTTTTTCATGTATTGCACCTTATTAATAGCGGTACCAACCGGCGTTAAAGTATTTAATTGGATGGCCACGATGTGGCGAGGATCGATTTCGTTTGAAGTGCCAATGATGTTTTCGATTGCTTTTGTGATTTTATTTACGATTGGTGGATTTTCTGGCTTGATGCTGGCAATGGCGCCGGTAGATTTTCAATATCATGATACCTATTTCGTGGTAGCGCATTTTCATTATGTGCTTGTGACGGGGTCTTTATTTTCAATTTATGCTGCAGCGTATTACTGGCTTCCTAAATGGACGGGTCATATGTTTAATGAGACTCTAGCCAAGGCGCATTTTTGGTGCTCTCTGATTTCAGTTAATTTATTATTCTTCCCAATGCACTTTTTAGGCTTGGCGGGTATGCCTCGACGTATTCCTGATTATGCACTGCAGTTTGCTGACTTTAATATGTGGGTTAGTATTGGTGGCTTTGCATTTGGTTTATCGCAACTTATTTTTTTAGCGGTGGTCATAAAATGTATTCGCGGTGGTGAAAAAGCGCCGGCTAAACCTTGGGATGGTGCTGAAGGCCTAGAATGGACGGTACCATCACCTGCGCCATACCATACGTTCTCAACGCCACCTAAAATAGATTAATCGTTATTTTTAAAAGACAAAAGGATGTTTGAATGCAAGGTCATCATAACAAGCAAACAAATAAACTGGTTCGCAAGCTTGTCGTTATTGTGCTTGCCATGTTTGGTTTTGGGTTTGCTATGGTGCCTTTGTATGACGTCTTTTGTGATATTACAGGTTTGAATGGAAAAACTGCGACTGAAGCGGCACAAATAAATGAGTCAGGTATCGATACTGACCGAACGATTACAGTGCAGTTTATTAGTCGTACAGCCAAGGAGATGCCCTGGGAGTTTCGGCCGGAAATAGCTGAAATTGTGGTTCATCCCGGTGAAACAAAAATAATAAAATTTTATGCCAAGAATAACACTTTGGTAGATATGCTCGGCCAAGCTGTACCTTCAGTTGCACCTGGGAGAGCCGCAAATTACTTTAAAAAAATAGAATGTTTTTGCTTTGAACAGCAGTTTTTATCAGGGCAAGAAGAAGTATGGATGCCGTTGCAATTTTATATTGATGCAGAAATTCCTACTGATGTGAATACGTTGACGCTGTCATATACTTTGTTTGATATATCTTTGTCAGACAAAGCTTCGCAGGCATCGACACCTGAAGAAACCGCTATAGTTGAATCCTAAGTGTTATGCACTAAGATTATAGAATATAAATAAGGGGATAAGTGATGACAACAAAAGAATACGAAAGTTATTACGTGCCAGCCGATAGTCAGTGGCCCATTATTGGGGCTTTAGCCTTGTTTTGCATCGCTTTTGGTGCTGGGGGCTTTGTCTCGCAGATAGGCGCTGAAACGGAAGGCTCTGGTTGGGGGTATCTTCTTATGACGGGGATTGCCATCGTGATTTATATGATTGTTGGCTGGATCGCGAATGTTATAAGTGAGTCTATGTCAGGCTTATATAGTGAACAAATGAGTGCTTCATTTCGACAGGGCATGAGCTGGTTTATTTTTTCAGAGGTTATGTTCTTTTGTGCCTTTTTCGGGGCTTTGTTTTATGCCCGAGTTCTTTCTGTGCCATGGCTAGCGGGTGACGGGGCGAATGTCATGACCGGTGCGGTTTTGTGGCCTGAGTTTCAAGCTGCCTGGCCATTAATCAAAACGCCTGCGGGGGGTGAAACCCAAGCGATGGGATGGTTCGGTTTACCACTGCTTAACACCGTCTTACTTTTAACGTCTTCAGTGACTGCTCACTTTGCACACCTTGCTTTACTAAAGAATGATCGTACCAAACTTAAGCTTTTCTTGGGTATCACGATAATACTGGGTATTAGCTTTATGTTTTTTCAGGTTGAGGAGTATATAGAAGCTTATCAGCATATGAATTTACGTTTAGATAGTGGTATTTATGGCTCTACCTTTTTTATGCTAACTGGCTTTCATGGTATGCATGTGACCTTAGGTACTGTGATGTTGATTGTGGTATTTATGAGAGTATTAAAGGGGCACTTCACGCCGACAGATCATTTTGGTTTTGAGGCGGCTAGCTGGTATTGGCACTTTGTTGATGTAGTGTGGGTATTGCTCTTCTTGTTTGTGTATATTTTATAAACGTCTAATAGACCTTTATTATTGCGGGTTGGTTCCGTTATCGGACAGCCTGCAGTGATTAAGTTCCTTCTTCTTAGTAAGGGCTTGGGTTTGGGGTGATTAACCCTGTTGCTACGCCAACGAGTACAATGACGATGATGATGCCTGAAAACATAAGCCTTCTCCCAATGAATGTCGACATAGGTGGTTGATTTGGGTCATTTCTGGTCATAAGAAACAATGCTTTAAATAGATTGTAAATCATAAAAATAACTAAGCTAATGAGCACAATTTTTATTATCACGAATTTTTCTCCGCTAATGATCTTGATATGAATGTTATATTATTCAACAGGCTGCCGTTAAAACTAAACAGTTTTATATGCGTGGTAAGCTTGCTGGTGTTTGCATTATTAATCAAGCTTGCATTTTGGCAGTTAGGTAGAGCCGAACATAAGGAATTGAGGTTAGATCAAATGCGACTCTACCAAGATCAAGAGTCCACAGACCTTAGGGATGTTTTAGCGCTTCAGGCTAGTGATGAAGAATTAAATGATATGCCGGTTAGCTTAGCAGGGACGTTTACACGCGGGCAGGCTTTTTTACTGGATAATCAGGTTTACAAAGGTCGTCTTGGTTATCAGGTAGTACAGGTTTTTGATGATGTGAGTAGCGGTTTAACGGTGTTGATTAACTTAGGCTGGGTACTAGGAAGCATTGATCGAGCGTTCATTCCTGAAATTAAAGAAATTTCAGGGCAAGTTTCCTTTAAAGGTAAGATCAGAATTGTTGAGCAATCTATTCTTCTTGCCAATCAAGCATTGAGCAAAGAAACTTGGCCTCAGCGTATTCAATCTATCGAAATACAAAAAATAAGTGCTTTACTAAACCGGCCCTTAGTACCCTTTATGGTTTATGTTAATAATGATGACCGTCTGGGTTATGAAAAAGACTGGATACCTGTCGTGATGCCGCCTGAAAAACATCGGGCGTACGCGGTACAATGGTTTGTCTTAGCCTTTGTATGGTTGGCACTGATGCTTTCAGCGGCATACAGCAGGGCAAAGGTTGATCAATAAAATTAAAATGAAAATTGGCAGGTTTGAAATATGAGTTCATTACGTTTACTGAAATCCAGAGCAAGTATGTTGTTATTGTTGATGGTTTTTATTATTCCAGTCGTCTTAGCAAAGTTGGCTTTGGAGAACGGCTGGTTTACTGAGGCGGCGACGAATAGAGGCACTCTTTTACGCGAAGAGCTGTCGTTACAGTCCCTGAATCTCAGTGATGCGGCATTGCAAAAGAAATGGCTGGTCATGTATCAAGTTTCTAATACGTGTGAACAAACCTGTCAGCAGTCTTTATATGGTATTAACCAAGCTTTTACCTCGCTCGGACGTGAGATAGAACGAGTGGTGCCTGTGGGCTTGTACACCTCTGAGCTGAATGAGCAGGCTCTTGGTGGTTTGAAAGGAAAATATTGGCACTTTAGTCAAATTACAAATGAGGCAAGATCACGACTTAAGCCCTCGCAAGTGTATGTGGCTGACCCGCTTGGGAATATTATTTTACAATACCCTGAGCCGAAAACAGATCAGGAAGTTTTAGATTTCGGAAAGGCGATGTTGTCAGATTTAAGAAAGCTGCTAAAGTATTCCCGAATTGGCTGAGAGGCCAAACTAAATAAATAACATCAAACAGCGAAGTGTAAAACGATATTAACAACCAGTACTAAGAATAGTACGAATAGAATAACGAGCAGCAAGCCAGTAATAATAAAATGGCTTGCTTTACCGTGAGCAAAATCACGCACTAAATTCTCTTTGCTTTGAATGCCCAGTAAGGCCCAAAGCACACTTTTAAACGTTTGAAACAAAGACAACGGTTTGGAATCATTTGTTTGTGGAGGGGGGGGCTTTTCCATTACTTCAAACCTTGGTATTTGTTAAAAGTGAGGTATTTGTTGAGTTTTTTCCGCTAAAAGTGCGTCGTATTGTTTAACTTTAATTGGACCCATTAAAAATTACCTGCCTACTTAAAGCGGGCAGGCATGATAAATGATGTCGTGAATTACAATAGTACTTTAGGTTTGAGTTTCGTTAACCTTGTAGTGTGATCGGCAGGTAGTGATCCACTAGTAATAAGGCGAACAGTACTGACAAGAAAAAAATTGAATAACTAAAGGTTTTCATCGCATGCTCATCACCTTCACTCAAATATAACTTAAATGCATGGTAGATAAAGCCTAAGCCCAATACGACAGCGCCTGTTAAATAAATCAACCCTGTCATGTGCAAAGCAAAAGGCAGCAAAGTAACTGAAAATAGCATAAAACTATATAGTAATACTTGATGCTTTGTGAAAGGAATGCCGTGTGTAACTGGCAGCATTGGTATATCAACCTTCGCGTACTCGTCTCGACGACGGATGGCCAAAGCCCAAAAATGGGGAGGCGTCCATACAAAAATAATAAGAAACAGCAAAAATGCTTCTGTTGTTACTTCGCCAGTCATTGCGACCCATCCTAAAAGTGGTGGTGCAGCACCTGCAGCGCCTCCCCAAACAATATTTTGAGGTGTCCAGCGTTTCAGAAACATCGTGTAAATGACGGCATAAACAATGACGCAGCAAAATGTCAGGATTGCAGTGAGTACGTTAGTGGTGATGAGTAATATGACCATTGAAAAGATGCAAAGTGTTAAAGCAAAAGTGATGGCCGAATGGGATGTCAGCCCGCCAGTAGGCAAGGGTCTTGCTTGGGTTCGTTCCATTTGCGAATCGATTTTTTGATCAACCCAGTGATTGATGGCAGCCCCTGAGGCAGCGGCTAAGCCAATGCCAAGTGAAGCGAAAAATAATGTATCGAGTGCTGGTATCGTTGGGGATGATAATAGCATGCCAACAATGGCCGTAAAAACGATGAGCAAAACGACTTTTGGCTTACATAGTTCTAGATATTGATGCCAGGAAAGTGGACTTGCAGGTTGGGGGAGTGTGGTCTCAGTCATTGTGATTAGCTCTCTTTATTATGGATCTATTTTTTTTAGTGGTCTGTATTTTTAATGGTGTAGTTATTTGAACTAAGTTACTTGAGCGTTAGTGCTGTAGGTAGCATCAGTTGTTTTTCTTGTAATTGTGATTGTTGCAGGTAGGGTATTTATTTTTCGATAAATGGTAAGCATTGTGAGTAGTAATAACGCTGCTACCCCGTTATGTGCCACCGCGATAGGGATGGGTAGCACTAAAATGATATTTAGCATGCCGAGAGAGACTTGTGTTGCCAAGACGGTTGCCAATATTAAACCGTAACGTCTGCTGATAGCGGTTCCTAGCAAATATAACTTAAGTGCAAAGCAGCCTACAATTGCCAGGGTTATCAGTGCACCAATACGGTGGGTTAAATGAACCGCAGTGCCTGCTTCGAGTGATAAGACACCCCCTTCATAATTTATATCCGTGGTATCGTCCTTTGACCAAAGAGTAAAACCTTCCTTAAAGTCAGTGGGTGGGAACCATTGTCCCTGGCATGTGGGTAAGTCAGTGCAATATAAAGCAACATAATTTGTGCTTGTCCAGCCCCCTAGGGCTATTTGAAAATAAATCACGATCAAGCCAAGTAAGGCCCAGCGTTTTACTGTGTTTGAGGTACGTAACGTGTTGTGTGTATTTGAGTGGTCCAAAGCGGTGAGGCTTGTCCACCACAGTAGTGCTAAGGTCAACATGCCTCCGAGCAAATGTAAACTGACGATCACGGGCTTCAGTAGCAGGGTTACCGTCCACATTCCTAATGCGCCCTGAAAGCCAACGAGGAGCACTAAAAAGAGTGGCAATTTAAGTTGTTGTTTAGGATTATGACGATGCCGGTAAGCTAAGAATGACATGGCGAGAATGAGTAAACCTAAGATGCTCGCAAAGTAGCGGTGAATCATTTCTTTCCAGGCCTTCGGTGTTTCAACCGGGCGTTCTGGAAATACACTGTTCGCGGCGGCAACTTCATGTTCAGCAGAGGGGGCAAGAAGTTGACCATAACAACCGGGCCAGTCTGGGCAGCCTAAGCCAGCGTCAGACAATCTGACATAAGCACCTAAGACCACAACCAGCAAAGCTAGAAATGTAGCGACCAAAGAGATTCTGTAAAAGGCTTTATTATTCATCATGATTATTTTTTATTATAATTTGAGTTTGCTATTAAATAAGACAGTACAAGCAGTGTATGGCAAACTGAGGTGAAATAATATGATTTTTTGTCTTTGCTATTAAGGGGGGTTGAAAGGGGGCAGCAGCTAGAATTTAGCTGCATAGATTTTGAGGTAATGTCTGGCAGAATAGGCCTATAAAAGGTCCTGAAATTTACGAGAAATAATCGTCATTACAATCGCAGCCAGTCGCGCATAAATATCACTCATGTAGGCTTTATTTGGTAGGCTGTCTTGTAGCTTTTTTTGCACCATCTCAAAACGAGAATAACCTTCACTCTGGTCTTCTTTGAGGCATTTCATTACATCTGCCATAATGCTTGAATAATTACTTGAACCCATATCTTCCATAATTTTTTGGGCGTGTTGTTCAAGTTCATCGATACTCATTGTCTTTAATCGAGTGACCAGCTCAGCTTCTTTTATACGTATAATATCGTGATCATTTAAACTATCTTTAGTCATGATTTTTCCTGTCTGTTCTAAAGTTTAACAATTGATTGAAACTTGCCTGAATCATCAAAACTGATGGCAAAGCTACCATAAATCCCATGATGCGTGGTGTATTTACCTAGAATGTTTGCCGGGAATTGAATGGAGCGGCCATCCCGACTTTTGGCATGAACCAAGTTGCATTCACCACGGTAAATTTTTAACCATTCATCTTTATTTATAGAAATGTCGACAATAATCTGTTGCATTGTATGTTAAGTGTTATTGATGGTTTACAAACCAATATGTTTGCCAGAAGCGCAGAACTTTTTCCGGGTATTTGATTTTACCTAAGCTGCCATTATAACGTGCGAGTGCACGAATTAAATTACCGTTTTCTTTGTCAATGTAATGTTTCAGAATCGTACAACCATAACGAAGGTTTGTATCGACCGTTGTTAAATTGTCATCAGGTCTACCGATCTCTTTTTTCCAAAAAGGCATTACTTGCATTAAACCTTGTGCACCCACGCTTGAAATAGCAAAGCGTTTAAAGGCGCTTTCGACATGAATGAGAGACATGACTAATTCCGGTTCTAAGCCGGCATGTTTTGCCTCGGCATGGACGCGCTTAAGTAATTCAAGGCGTTGTTCAGGGTCTTTGATATAGCGTTTTAAACGGCCTGACATATCAACAAGCCAGACTTCTGCATCAAAACGGTCATAGAAACTGGATGATTCGCTGACTGTTTTAGTGAGCAATGCCCGAAGCTCTGCGTCGGGCACTTGTTTGGCTTCAGTTGCACCAATTAACAGAAGCGACAGGCATAAGCTTCGAATTAAAATTTTAAACATAACCCAGTTTTTTGCAGACAAAGGCAACGCTTTCTTCTAATGAAATATCCTGATTGTCAGTATCAGAACGACCCTTATATTCTAATGTGCCATTCTTAATACCACGGTCACTAATAACCAAGCGATGAGGAATGCCTGTTAATTCCATATCGGCAAACTTGAATCCAGGGCGTTCATTCCTGTCATCCATAAATACATCAATGCCAAGTTGTTTTAATTGTTTATAAAGTTCTTCAGTTTTTTCAGCAACCAGCTCTGACTTGTGCATATTGAGTGGAACAAGTGCTAGCTGGAAGGGGGCAATCGAGTCTGGCCAGATAATCCCTTTCTCGTCGTAATTTTGTTCAATAGCAGAGGCAACGATTCGTGAAACACCAATACCATAACAACCCATTTCCATAATGGTCGCTTTACCGTTTTGATTTAATACAGTGGCATTCATTGCCGAACTATACTTGTTGCCTAGTTTGAAAATATGCCCCACTTCAATACCGCGCTTGATGACAAGTTGCCCTTTACCATCAGGGCTCGCATCGCCCTCGACTACATTTCTCAGGTCAACCACTTCACCCAAAGCAACGTCTCGTTCCCAATTAACCTGTGTTAAATGAGCATCATCTTTGTTAGCGCCACAAACGAAGTTGGCGCTTAAGGCAGCGCTTCGGTCTACAAAACAAGGAATAGATAAACCAACCGGGCCGATTGAGCCGACATTCGCGCCGAGTGATTTTTTAACTTGTTCTTCACTTGCCATGGTTAGTGGTGAGGCAACACCAGCTAACTTCTCAGCCTTGATTTCATTTAAGCTATGGTCACCACGTAATATTAAGGCTATTAGTGGCGTTTCACTGTTTTCATCTTTATCAGTTTCACCCAGTACAATTAAGGTTTTAAGTATTTGCTCTGTGCTTAATGATAAAAAGCTAGAGACTTCCTCAATACTTCTTTGGTTGGGCGTAGCGACTTCCTGCATGTCACCATTTGGTGCTGCGCGTTCAGTGGTTGGAGCCAAAGCTTCAGCCATTTCTATATTTGCTGCATAACTACTTTCAGTACTGAAGGCAATATCATCTTCGCCAGAGTCAGCGAGTACATGGAACTCATGAGAGGCGCTTCCACCGATGCTACCAGAGTCTGCTTGTACTGCTCTGAAATCCAAACCGATACGAGTGAAGACGCGATTATATGCTTCAAACATTACTTTGTAGGTTTCATCTAAAGAATCTTGGTCAGCATGAAAGGAGTAGGCATCTTTCATTAAAAATTCACGGGCTCGCATAACACCAAAACGAGGGCGGCGCTCATCACGAAATTTAGTTTGAATTTGATAAAACGTGGTTGGTAACTGTTTATAAGAGCTTAACTCATTGCGCGCCAAGTCAGTAATCACTTCTTCGTGGGTCGGGCCAAGACAAAAGTCACGCTGATGACGGTCTTTAATGCGTAGTAACTCGCCGCCATATTGCTGCCAGCGGCCTGATTCTTCCCATAACTCAGCAGGTTGAACTACTGGCATCAATAATTCCTGAGCGCCTGCTTGATCCATTTCTTCTCGAACAATCGCTTCCACCTTGCGCAAAACTCTCAAACCCATCGGCATCCAATTGTATAAACCAGAAGCCAGTTTTCGGATCAAACCAGCTCGTAGCATAAGTTGATGGCTGATTACTTCAGCGTCTGCTGGAGTTTCTTTTTGAGTCGCAATTAAAAAACGGCTGGCGCGCATAAGGCGTTATTATCCTGTTTGATATAAATGTAATAAATAATATTTGGCGTATTTTAAATATCTATACGCTTGTCGTATAGTCTTTGTTCTAGTTTTAATCATTTCTCTTAGGAATAAGTATGGGTTTATGTGCATCAGAGGTAGAAAAGCGGATTCGTGAGTGGGTGCCAATGGCAGAAGATATCGATTTGCGTATTGAAGAAATTCGAGAAAACTACTCAAAAATTCGTATCCCTTTTCAGGATAAAGCGATC
>Ga0209495_1001493_pt1 | contig 16315 bp, 17 predicted proteins | sample EN1Hudsemesocosm_FD_184629 | JGI IMG/M metagenome (GOLD analysis project Ga0209495, IMG submission 184629) | Methane-oxidizing microbial communities from mesocosms in the Hudson Canyon - EN1E Hudson Canyon (SPAdes) (version 2) | ecosystem: Environmental > Aquatic > Marine > Cold seeps | place... | reverse complement strand
AATTCTATGCTACAAGAGGGTGTCAAATGGGAACTTGATTGTGCCAAATAATTTCTATTTGGCACCATAGTCACTTATTAGGCATTTTTTACTTCACTAATAAGATTTTCTAAAGGAATAGATAACTGTGAATGTAATTTTCGTATCATATTCAAAGATAAGCCTCTTTGGTAATTTAAAACTTCTGAGACTCTTCCTCGCCCACCAATATAAGGTTCTAAATCCTTTCTTGAAAGACTCATTTGTTCCATTCTAAATTTAATAGCTTCAATTGGGTCTGGTGGGAGAATAGGGTAATGTATACTCTCATAATCATCCACTAAGACTAAAAGAATATCTAATTTATCCCCAGCGTCAGTCCCTTCGTTCGCCCCCCAACACTTTTCTATTTCAGCAAGGGCTTGGTTGTAATCTTGCTCTGTTTTAATTGGATGGATTTCCATCATACTTCCTCCGCATTAATTTCATCATACTGTTTATGCGTACCAATAAATCTAATAAAGCAAGCTTGACGGCCATAGTCAATAGAAACAATTAAGCGATACTTGTTTCCTGAAATATTGAATACAACTCGATTACTTTTTAAAATACTTGCCGAACGAAACTGCTCTTTTATTTCTTGTGGTGTTTTCCATGTTGCTCTCAATGTTTCGCCATGCCAAACCTCTAATGAAGATTTAGAGTCTGTATATTGAGGGGACGACTCCCAAAACTCCCTTAGTGTTCTTTTAGATATTATTCGCATAAACTTCAGTATACATAGATACCAGTATGGGATCAATGTTTGCCTTTGCATTCTAAAACCGGTAGAGCAAACGCGGCGGTTTTACCTGTACCAGTTTGAGCGGTGGCAATTAGGTCTTTACCAGAAAGAATAAGGGGAATGTTTTTTTCTGGTAGCGGTAGGGGCTTTATAACCCAAGTATTCAATAGCTTTTACAATAGAATTACACAATCCAAGGTTTAAAAATGGCATAGAGAGTCAGACAAAACATTGGGGTCAGGTCTTTGACTTATGATACTTAACCGCCTTTTTTTCTGACATCAAAACATCATAAACCAAAGACCCCGACATTTTTGCGAGCCTAAGTGGTCTTGCCATTTTTCACCTGAATGCTAACTATTAATGGATGATCTTAGCAGAGGTGTAATCATAAATCAAAGACCTGACCCCAAAGCCCCCTTTACTATACTCAGCAACATTCGCAGCAACCTGAATTGATAATTCGCGTGTAGGGGTAAGAATAAGCGCGCGTATACGTTTACCACGCAATTTACGCTCTTTGTTAAATGTCTCTAAAACCGGTAGAACAAACGCGGCGGTTTTACCAGTACCGGTTTGAGCAGTAGCAATTAGGTCTTTACCAGAAAGAATAAGGGGAATGGCTTTTTTCTGGATAGGGGTAGGGGTTGTATAACCCAAGTCTTTAATAGCTTGTACAATAGATTTAGACAATCCAATGTTTAAAAATGGCATAAAGGATCAGATAGGTCGTCATAAGGAGAGTAGGGCGCAGTATAGCACTAAGGGTTTGGGTTACGGCAAGTCTTGCTTGCTATAGAACAAATTGAGGAGAACAATGACTTTTTAAATTAAAAAAATATACACATCAAGTTACTTGGTCAGAGGAAGATGAAGTAGTTCAAGCTGGCTGCCCCCCTTGATATTCAAGCTAGGTTTTATTACTTTGAAATTCTTTTGATTCAAGCTCCCATCGTAGCATCCAACCATTAATTTCATTAACTGGCATAGGCCGTGCGATTGCAAAGCCTTGGGCATAATTACAGCCTATTTCTAATAATTTTTTACCATGCTCAAGTGTTTCTACACCCTCAGCAATTACCTCCCTATTAAAAACTTTTGCCAAGCCTAGAGTAGCAAGAATAATCGCCATATCTTCAGTATCAACCAACATGTCGCGTATAAATGTTTGGTCAATTTTTAAAGTTTTTGCAGGAAGGGTTTTTAAGTATGTTAACGAGGAATAACCTGTACCAAAATCATCCAAAGAAAAATGAACGCCTAGATCAATACAAGACCTCATGATTTCACTGACATGTAAAACATCATCTAAGACAGCTGTTTCTAATATTTCCAGCTCAAGATATTCGGGACAAAGATTAGGATAGGCCTGAAGATGTTTTTGTAATTGACTAACAAAATTTGGCTGTACTAAATGACAAGGAGCGATATTAACACTAATAATTAATTTAAGATTTATTGCTTGCCATTGATTTAATTGCTTCATGGTTGTTGCAATTACCCAATCACTGAGATCCACCATCAAGTCAGTATTATCAATAATAGGTAAAAATTCAGAGGGTAGTAACAAACCTTTTACAGGATGCTGCCAACGTATCAGCGCTTCAACCCCTTGCACGTAACCATTAGATAAGTTGACCTTGGGTTGATAGTACAGGACAAATTCATTATCACTAAGAGCCTGTTTAATACGTGAAATAGATTGCTCTTGCTCAAAAGCTTGTTGATTTAATTTTGAATCAAATAAGTGATATCGATTTTTACCTTTCTGTTTGGCGATATACATTGCTTGATCAGCATGCCGCATTAAAATATCAGAATCATTATTGTTTTGCGGGAAAAGTGTCACGCCAATGCTGACAGAAATACTGATAGAATTTTCGTCAATTATAAAAGGCTGTTGTAAAACCTTTAAAATACGTTCAACTGAACCGATAAATTCATCATCAGCATTTAAATCCAATAACAATACGATAAACTCATCACCACCAATACGAGATAAGGTATCTACTTTTCGTAAACACTTCTCAATACGCTGGGTACTTTCAATTAATAATTTATCTCCCGTATCATGACCAAACTGATCATTAACTTGCTTAAAACCATCCAAATCTAAAAAACAAAGTGCCATTGTTTTTTTTCTGCGTAATGATTGAGCAATCCCTTGGTTTAGACGGTCAGACAAAAGCGTTCTATTTGGTATACCAGTTAGCTCGTCATAATAAGCGATCTTTTTTAAAGCTTCTTCATGTGATTTACGTAAGGTTATATCGGAAAATATAGCTAAAAAATGATCTATATTTCCTTCGGAGTCAGTAATGATAGAAATACTGGTTTCTACTGCAAAAAAATGCCCGTCTTTATGTTTATCCCAAAATTCACCATCCCAGTATTCCTCCGCAAGTAATTGCTTCCACATACGTTGATAAAAGGCTTTATTTTGTACGCCCGATTGTAGAATACTTGGATTTTCACCTTTAACCTCGCTCAATTCATATCCGGTAATGCAGGTAAAAGCAGCGTTGACATCAATAATTTTATTATCTGCATTTGTTATGATAATGCCATCATGTGAATGATTAAATACACTGGCCGCCAACTTTAATTGCTCCTTCATGATTACTTCACGGCGTAATCTTTCACGCTCCATGAAATTAGCTATCCGCAGGCGAGCAAGTTTTATATTAATTGGCTTGTTAAGGAAATCAACGGCTCCAAGTGCAAGGCATTTTTCTTCTGTTGAATTGTCAATCAGTGCGGTGATAAAAATCACTGGGATACTGGCTAACTTACTATTCAGTTTTAACTGTCGACAGACTTCAAAACCATCCATACCAGGCATCATAATATCTAGCAAAATCAAATCAGGGTGTGATTTTTCTGCAAGTTGCAAGCCTTTTTCTCCAGAGGTCGCCATCTGAATGACATAGTCTTGTGCTAAGGCACCTCCTAATAGCTTTAGATTCGCGGGTGTATCATCAATGATAAGAATTTTTAAGCGATGCTTACTCATGTTGATCACTCTTTCTGTCTAATGACAGTAGATTAACAAATTCATGTAAACAATGTCTTGCTTGATCAAAATCCATTTCGTCAATCAAGCTTTCAAGAACAATTAGGTGATTCAGTAGAGAATGATTTTTGAACATAGCTTTTAATTCTATAAAGCAGATAATTGAATCGAACATATTTTCAGCCAATAAATCATCCAGCTTTTCTATCAATTGTTTAGCTTGCTGTTGCTGTTGTTCTGACAGTAAAACTTTTTTATCAGGAATAGTAGTTAATATTGGATCTGTTATTTGTACTTGTTCGCTGGTAATAATACTTGAACTAAAATCCACATCAACAGTGACAAAAAACCAGAATCGAGAGCCTTTTCCTAAAGCACTATCACAACCCACTTTTCCATTCATTAATTGACTTAATTGCAATACGATAGATAAGCCTAGGCCTGTACCTCCATATTGACGAGATATACTACTGTCGACTTGAGAGAATGCTTTAAACAGTATGGATTGTTTATCCTCTGCAATACCAACGCCTGTATCCTGTACAGAAAACTCTAGTACTGCGTTGTGACTACTGCGACTAACTTCTTTGACACTGACAAGGATAAAGCCTTTGACGGTAAATTTAATCGCATTATTGACTAAATTAGAGAGCATTTGTCCTAAACGGTCAGTATCGGCCAGATATTGCTGTGTATTACTGCAAGCACAATCAACTTTGAATTCTAAGCCTTTCTTTTTTGTCTGATTGGCAAACAGAAGTTGCTGCTCATTCAACAGATTTTTCGGATAAAACTTACTATTTTCCAATCGAATTTTTCCTGCTTCAATTTTTGATAAATCCAAAATATCATTAAGCAATACCAACAAACTATGCCCCGATTTTAATATAATATTGGTATGGTTTATTCGTTCAGAATCTGTTATATCAGTTTCTAAAAGTTGCTCAGCCATACCTAAAATCGCATTCATTGGTGTTCTAATTTCATGAGACATAACAGCAAGAAATTCACTTTTTGCTTTATTTGCAGCCTCTTCAGACCTGGTTATAATCTGATTGTTTAATATCAATGCAAGATGGCTAAAAAAAGGGGATAAATAATCGCGTAATACTATAGACCCCATCGCATTGGAAACTTTAATGGCAGCTAACATATTTTGATTTATCAGCAGCGGGAACCCCCAGTCCCAGGTATTTGACTGCTTAGCATCAACAAGAAAAGAAGTTGAATTATAGGATTTTTTTTCAATAAAATCTTTTTGCTCAAAAATCTCATTAACAAAGGGGTCTGTTATTTCCTTCATTACTGTCACATGACCGAACAAATCAATATGGTTCAATTGATTATCAGCATAGTAATACATTTCGATATTGGTTCCACCAAGGCATTGTCCTAAGCCAATCAAAACATTTTTTAATTGTTCGTGAATATTCCCTTCAGGACTGATTTTTTCTAATAAATGCTGAATCAAAAATAAATTTGCTTTATCTTCAGACAGCTTACTTACGCGCGCGTGCAACTTTTGGTTTTGTGCTTGTAATTTCTGGTTTTGAGCTTGTAATTGTAGGTAATCTGCTTCACTAATCATGTAGTTCAGCAAGTTTATGTTGAATGGCTTCGGTCATCACTATTTCAAGTTCCTGTAAATCGACATCAATCCAACGCAAAGGTAAATCTACAAAAGCAGCAGCTTTTTCAGCGGCAGCGGTATAAACCGCGCTATAGGGGGTTTGTAACGCAAGAATATACTTATGACTACTATGAAAAATCTCGCGAATGACAGAGATATTGTTTCCAAAAGATTCGGTTAATACGTTCTCCCAGGTGAGCGCCCAATCCTCGAGTAAAAAAAAGGCCCCCTGAGACAATTCACGCATAAAAACTTCATAACCCAATAACATGACAATGCAATTTTGTCCACGAGTACGGCAAGTTTGATGTGCTTCGAGATAGTTATCCATGCCAGGGTGACAACTGCCATAAAAAACCAAGGTGTTTTTACCTTTAGCCTCTTCTTCATCTAAGGCTTTGTTCAGCTCTGTAGAGAGTTTGCTTACATAGCTATGTAAGGCAGAATTAAGATAATGTGTTTCTAAATGCCATTGGTTCTTTTTAATTAGGCTGTCCACTTCCTTATGTAAAATGGAGCAGCCCACCATCACCATTTTGTCAGACAGCTCTGCTCTAATGGGGATTGTTTTCATTAGTTGCTCCCAAACTCAAAAGCTGCCTGTATCATCGCTTGAATATTTTCTTCTGGTAGCTCCAGCGGCATTAAGCTAGACCCAAATAGAAAATGTCCGCCTGGCTTTCCTATTTCTATAAGACGTTTAACTTCTGCACGAGTTTGCTCCGGTGTCCACTTGACCATCTTGATATCATCAATTACGCCACAAGTAACCGCACGGGTATTGATTATGTCTTTAGCTTCAGACAGGTTATCCAGCGGGCTAATATAGTAAACCCCCACACCTAGTTGTTCGATTGCTTGATCAACTGCAGCGGCCATTGGCGCACCGCCGCAATAATAAACAATGCCGCTTCCCCCTTCTTTTAAATCCTGTTGCATCCAAGGCATCGCCCAATCAGAAATCATTTTTTTGGGAATAAAATACGGAGAGCCAAAAGAGGTGGCGTAAAGAATAACGTGAGCCCCCGCTAGGCGTAATGCTTTTATCTGTTGTTGGCAAAAATCGCTGCATTTACGCATGAGTTCATCACGAATATCTGCCGGACCACTGAGTACCAGTTCCATCCATTTTTCCATACCCATTAATAAAATAGGTAGCGTATTTGATGACGAGGCATAGCCACAGATTGGATTGGTTGAGCCTATTTCATCACTTAATAGTGCTAAACAGTCTGCGGTTGTTTGCCAATGTGGGTGCTGACTAATATCGGCGGGAATTTCTAGTTTGGCAATATCATCCCAACTTTTAATCACAAAGTCTTTAACATTAGGAGGGCCTTTTTTTGGAAATAATATTTCCTGGCAGCCTAGAATTTCGGCCTCAATACCCACGTAACTCATGCTCCATGCATTATCATGACCGTAGCGTTTAAGTAATTTAAGTTGTCCCTCAGCCATATATTCACCACGAGAAAAATACTCCTTGGGTGACATATTTAATTCTCTAGGGCCATAATCTAAAAAATTACAAAAGACGGGAACTCTAGGGGCCGGTTGCCCAGTGATGGAGGCAACTAAAATTTCTAAAGGTGTCATGATTGTTTAACCTCTTGAATTAGATCACAAATTATCTTTGCAGCTGAAATGCCATCGGGAGCCCAGCTGTCTGCTCCTACTTGAGTATACAATTCGTTATCGTAACGATAAGGCGAACCGCCAACCACTAGCTTAATTTTACTTTCGAGGCCTTTCTGTTTTAATAATTCTCGCACAGCCAGACTTCCTTCCTCACCGGTCGCGGTATGCATCATCATAGATGAAACGGCAATGACTTGAGCATTCTGTTCTATCGCGGCATTAACAAATTCTTCTGCAGTCACATTGACACCTAAATCGATTACATCAACCATCATTGATTTTAAACAGCCCATAACAATTCGTTTGCCCAGAGAATGTAAATCACCAAAAACCGTACCAATTATTACCCGACCGATCACTTCAGGTGGCTGAGTAAATTTCTGTAACATTTTTTCGGTAATTTCAGCAGCGATTTGTGCTGTCATAAAATGCTGTGCCAGATTAGTATCCAGATCATTCAAGACATGCTCCATCATATCTTCAACTGCTGGCATAACAATCTTAAACACAATATCTTCGGGAATTACACCATTAGCCAATGCATTTTCCACCACTTCCAAAGCCGCTTCTTTATCAATTTCCATAACAGCTTCGTTGTAGTCTTTGATATAAGTCTCGAACATTATTTATCTCCTATGAAAGGTTTTAAACGCAGATGATTAATAAAACAGTCATCAGCAATTATTCGGGAGCAGGTCTTCAGCCTGCATATTAAAAGCAGCCTAAAGGACTGCGCCCCAAAGCTGTCTGGCATATTCCTAAGTTTAGAAAGTTGGCATAGGATGCGCTGAGACACGAAGCGCATCTTTCGGTGCTGTGATGCGCTTCCTAACGTCAGCACATCCTATTGTTTTAGTTTTACTTAATAGTATTTATTCCCATGGCGACAGTGGGAATAATACTTTTTTCCTACAAACCTGAAAAATATTTAAGCACGTTTCATAATACGTGCTTTATCACGCTGCCAATCTTTATCTTTGGCTACAGCACGTTTATCATGTAATTTTTTACCTTTAGCTAAACCAATTTTTAATTTTGCCCGACCTTTGATCCAATACATTGAGAGGGGGACAATGGTATAGCCTTTGCGTTCAACGCCACCAATCAGTTTATCCATTTCGTATTTGTGTAACAGCAATTTCTTGCGTCTTACCTTATCGGGTACGATGTGAGTTGATGCCGATAACAAGGGGGAAATATGAGCACCTAATAGCCATACTTCACCTTTATGAACAACAATATGGCTTTCTTTTAGCTGTATTCGACCCTCTCTAAGGCTTTTAACTTCCCAGCCTTCAAGTACCAGGCCTGCTTCAAAGGTATCTTCAACGAAAAACTCATGGGTCGCTTGGCGATTAAGCGCAATTGTATTGTCTTGTTGTTTATTCTTGTTCTTGGATTTTTTACCAGCCATAGTAATGAAAAATATTAATTTAAACTGACGGAAAGGAAATATTTGGGTATTTTACTTGATTCGTAGATAATGAACGTAACTATTTAGCTTTTTAGGGTGCACAGTAAAAAAAATGGCAAACACAAAATCGATACATGGAGAATGGTCATCACGATTCGCTTATATATTAGCGGCCACAGGTTCAGCCGTTGGTTTAGGTAATATATGGAAATTCCCCTATATTACGGGTGAAAATGGTGGAGGCGCTTTTGTTTTAGTGTATCTAGCCTGTGTTGTTGCTATCGGTATTCCGATCATGATTGCAGAGACCATGATGGGAAGACGAGGTAGACAAAGCCCTATTAATACATTGGCGACCCTGTCTACGGAAGCGAAGGCTAATACCGGCTGGCATTATTTAGGCTGGATGGGGGTATTGGCAGGCGTGTTAATTTTATCTTATTACAGTGTGATTGCGGGTTGGGCTAACGCTTATGTCTTTAAAGCCATTTTTGGTGGCTTTTCTGCTGATGCTGTTGAAGTTAAGGCCACCTTTGATGACTTTATTGCCAGTCCTGTGCAATTAGTGTTTTGGCATACTGTCTTTATGATTGCAACCATGAGTGTGGTGATGCGTGGTGTTAATAGTGGTTTAGAAAAAGCCGTGCAATTATTGATGCCTGCCTTACTTTTCTTGTTGATTTTGCTAGTTGCCTATGCAATGACAACGGGCGAAGCTTATTTCCAAGGATTGTCTTTTCTATTCACTCCGGATTTCAGTGAGATTGATGCTGATGCGGTATTAACCGCAATGGGCCATGCATTTTTTACCTTAGGTCTGGGTATGGGGGCTATTATGGTTTATGGATCTTACTTGCCTAGTGGTGTTTCTATTGCTAAAACCAGTTTATATATTGCAGGTGCAGATACTATTGTTGCCCTGTTAGCGGGTATTGCTATTTTTCCATTGGTATTTGCAAATGGATTAGAACCTGGATCGGGTCCTGGATTGATTTTTCAAACATTACCTATAGCCTTTGGCAATATGACGGGTGGCTGGTTGTTTGGTATTTTATTTTTTGTCTTATTAGTCTTTGCCGCTTTAACCTCATCCATTTCACTTGTTGAGCCTGTTGTTGCCTGGCTGGTTGAAAATAAAGGTTTTTCTCGGCTTAAAGCGAGTGTAGTCAGTGGTGTTTTAACCTGGGCTCTTGGTGTTTCCGTAGCACTATCATTTAACGTCTGGTCAGATTTCACCATTTTCGATAAAACTATTTTTAATTTCCTTGATTACTTAACCGCTAACTTAATGTTGCCAATAGGTGGTTTCTGTATCGCTGTTTTTGCTGCCTGGATTATGAATCAAAAGCATGTTAAGGAAGAACTGGATCTACCGGAACAGCAATATGGTTGGTGGAAATTTTTAGCCAGTTATGTTGCCCCTGCTTCTGTATTTTTGGTGTTTTTACATGTTGTAGGAGTATTCTAAAGATGACCATGGTACAGAAAAGTGCATTGGTTAAATATTCTGCTCTGCAAATGTTTCAGATAGTCGATGATATTGAAGCTTATCCTGAATTCCTGCCGTGGTGCAGTGGGAGTCGGATTTTGACAAGAGAAGATAATATTGTCGAAGCTGAATTGCAAATATCAAAAGCAGGGTTTAATAAAACATTTGCGACCCGAAATAGAAGTGATGAGCATGGTAAATTGTTTATGACTTTATTAGATGGCCCTTTTTCATCACTGGATGGGGTCTGGGATTTTATGCCCTTGCGTGAGGATGCTAGTAAAATTTCACTTGATCTGGAATTTGAAATGCATGGAAAATTTGCAAGCCTGGCATTTGGTGCGGTGTTCAATCAGATCTGTAATACCATGGTTAAATCCTTTACAGACCGAGCCAAGCAAGTTTATGCGTAGTATTAGCGTTGAAGTCGCTTATGCAACACCCAATAAGCAACAGATTATTGAGCTATCAGTTAATTTGGGGCAAACAGTAGAGCAGGCAATTATTGCTTCTGATATAGCAAATCAGTTTCCTGAAATTGATTTGCTAGCTCTGTCTGTCGGTGTTTTTGGTAAGGTATGTAAATTAGATAAGGTTGTGGAACAGGGCGATAGAATAGAGATTTATCGGCCTTTATTACAAAACCCGATGGAAGCAAGAAGGAATAGGGCGGTTAGTTCCAAGTAATATATTTGAGTGGGTATTGCTACCCAAGCATATTAATGGTTTGTTACTTTTTCCTGATTACGTATCACTCTCCGCCACTATGTAGAGTTTTAATTTGAATGTGGAACAGGTAGGAGCGTCCGCCCTCGGCGCGATTTTAAATAGAGATCTTGATCTAAAGCAAGAGCCTGTTATATTCGCGCCGAGGGCGGACGCTCCTACATTAATAGTTAACCCTGAAACTCATTCCAGTACTGTTTGTTATTATTCAACAATACTGTCTCTACAAATTGGCTGAAGTTTGTGGGTAATCGGGTGCTTTTTTTACTCGCTTAGATTTTTAATTTGATCATTAGCTTCGATCAAATTATCATCCTCAGTTTCTGAAGTTTCTGAAGTTTCTGAAGTTTCTGAAGTTTCTGAAGTTTCTGAAGTTTCTGAAGTTTCTGAAGTTTCTGAAGTTTCTGAAGTTTCTACAGTTTCTACAGTTTCTACAGTTATTGGGGCATCATCACTAAACATTCCGGTGATTTTTTCCCAAAGCGTTTTATCATGTTCGCGAGGGGGTACATCTACAGTGCTTTCTGTTGAAGGTTTGATGACAGGTAAAGTAGTCGGTCTAAAATCACCTTGTACACCGATTAATTTATCATCTTCAAAAAATAAGGAAAGGCGTTTTTGTTTTCTTTCTTCGCCACCTGGTTGTTCAGAATAGAGGTAATCCCAGCGTTTTTGATGAAACACATCAACTAACATGGAAGAGCCCATAATATATAATACTTGCCGCTTGGTCATTTTTGGACGAAGTTGGTCAATGACATCCTGACTAATGATATTTCCTTGTTGGATATCTAGAGAATAGACTCCAGGCAAATTGTTTAAAATTGTAGAGCAACCTGATAGGGCAATGCTTGATACCAGTGCTATGGGGTAAATGGATTTTCTCATGTTCTCTTAAGGCTGAAATAGCGTATAGGGAAAATGATACCGTATGTTAAAAGATAATCCTATAAAAGTATCAGCGTCTTTGGATAAAAAAAGTTACAATTACCGTTTTCTTATATACCTGATTGATTTTGTCGATACTAAATCATGATTACATGGAGATTAGCAGTTGGAAAGTAATGATTTAAGAAATGTCGGTTTAAAGGTGACATTGCCGAGGGTTAAAATTTTAGAGATTTTAGAAAAACAGACAGATCAACGTCATTTGTCTGCTGAGCAGGTTTATAAAATTTTACTGAGTGAAAATGAAGAAATTGGATTGGCGACGGTTTATCGGGTGCTGACCCAGTTTGAAGGAGCCGGCTTGGTAACACGGCATCATTTTGAAGGTGGGAACTCTGTTTTTGAACTGGATAAAGGTCAGCACCATGATCATATCGTTTGTATGAAATGTGGCAAAGTTGATGAGTTTACCGATAGTGTTATCGAAACACGTCAAGAGGATATAGCCAAAAAGCTGGGTTATGAATTAACCGATCATAGCTTATATTTATATGGCTTTTGTTCGTCCTGTAAAAGCAAAAAATAAGCTATGTTTAAACCCCTTACACTCTATATAGGTTTACGCTATACGCGCGCTAAACGTCGAACTCAGTTTATTTCCTTTATTACCTTAACCTCGGTTTTAGGGATTGCACTGGGTGTTACCGCATTAATCGCAGTGCTTTCAGTTATGAATGGTTTTGAAGCCGAATTGCGTGAACGTATTTTAGGTATGACTTCTCATACCACCATTACTGGTCGAAATAATCGCTTAAAGGATTGGCAAAAGTTAGATAAACAGCTTATCAATCAACCGCATGTTGAAGGTTCTGCTCCGTTTGTTAAGGGCCAGGTTATGGTCAATGCTGACAGACGCGTTAGTGGTACTTTATTGCGTGGCATCGTGCCAGAGCTGGAACCTAAGGTTTCTGAAGTGGCCAATAAGATGAAAGCGGGACAATTAACTGATTTAGTTGCCGGAAAGTTTGGCATTGTACTGGGAGCAGAACTGGCGAATTTTCTAGGGGTTATGCCGGGTGATAAAGTAACTGTTATCAGTCCTCAGATTAACTCGACGCCAGCAGGCATATTACCGCGTTTAAAACGTTTTACTGTGGTAGGAATATTTCAGGTTGGTATGTATGAATATGATCGTAATATGGCGATTATTCATATAGAGGATGCCAAAAAACTATTCCGTTTAGGCGATGCGGTGACAGGTTTAAGATTAAAATTAGATGATTTATTTAATGCGCCCAAAATAACTCAAACATTAGCACGTCAACTTTATGGTCAATACAGTGTCAGTGATTGGACCAAAGCACATAGCAATTTTTTTCGGGCGATAAAAACTGAGAAACGAGTGATGTTTATTATTTTGTTATTGATTGTAGCCGTGGCCGCATTCAATATAGTTTCTACGCTGGTTATGGTGGTGACAGATAAACGAGGTGATATCGCCATTTTAAAAACCCAGGGACTTTCGAATAGCTCAGTGATGGGGATTTTTATTGTTTTGGGAGGCATCATTGGAATAATCGGTACCGCCCTTGGAACATTAGGGGGCGTTTTGTTGGCTTTAAATATCGAGACTTTGATTCCCGCCATTGAAAGTTTCTTTGATGTGCAGTTTATGGCTGCTGATGTTTATTATATTAGTGATGTACCCTCAAAATTAGTCTGGGCTGATGTTTATGCTATTGCAGGCATATCATTTTCGTTATCACTTCTTGCAACCTTATATCCTGCCTGGCAGGCTTCCAGAGTAAATCCTGCCGAGGTATTGAGATATGAATAATTCTGTCATACTGCAATGTCAACAATTGGCCATGCGTTATCAGCAAGGTGATCTAGACGTTAATGTGTTGAAAGGTGTTGATTTAACCATTAATGCAGGCGAACGAGTGGCCATTATGGGCGCTTCAGGCTCAGGTAAAAGCACTTTGCTGCACTTATTGGGAGGGCTAGAAAAGCCTACACAAGGGGAAGTGATCCTGGATGGTGAAAACCTAAATTCTATTAGTTCTAGAAAGTTAAGCAAACTAAGAAATCGTTCTTTAGGCTTTATTTATCAGTTCCATCATTTATTGGGTGAATTCACTATTTTAGAAAATGTGGCCATGCCTGTTTTAATCGCAGGTCATTCAGTAAAAGAAGCGCGGAGTAAAGCAAAAGACTTACTAGTTCGGGTTGGTTTGGGGCATAGGGTCGAGCATAAACCGGGTGAGTTATCAGGTGGAGAGAGGCAGCGTGCAGCAGTAGCAAGAGCGCTAATTAACTCACCGAAGTGCGTACTGGCTGATGAACCTACGGGTAATTTAGACAGTAAAACAGCCGAACAGATTTATCAGTTGATGCTAGAGTTAAATCAGGAATTACAGGTCAGTTTTCTGGTTGTTACTCACGATATAGATCTAGCACAAAGAATGGATAGGGTGTTGCATATGGAAGATGGCTTAATCACTCTATAAGCATAGGAATGTGTACGAAATAAGGGCGCTGGAAAGAAATAAGTGTCCGGTATTGGGCAGGGTTTTTGTTTGTCTTCAGTGGGGTAGCAACAGGCGCATAGCCAGCTATGTAACAGTTGCTACCTCGCTGAAGGCGGACAAAAAGACCAGCAAGATTGGATGATTATTTTTTTCCATCTCCCTAAGTTAGGAAGTGGGACTTTAGTCCCGCATTAGTAAAGGCGAGGCTAAAGAGGCTGTGAAAGTATTGGCTTTTAGCTCCCCTCTTTGGAAAAGAGGGGTTGGGGGAGATTTTATTATAAAAATAATTCATTTAATATCAATGGGTTATTGATTTACAAAATCCCCCTCTATCCCCCTTTTCCAAAGGGGGAGGTCAAAAAGAGAATACTTTCACAGTCTCTAAAGCCTCACTTCCACGATGTTGAAGTTATTTCATGAAAATTCCTTATCAATCAAAACTTGAACTCACGGTACTTAAATTATAAGTGGCTTATGATTTCGCTTGTTAAATCCATTACTAGTGATAAAAAACATCAAATTTGATCATCGCCAGGTGTTAACTCTGGCGCTCCCCATGATCTTAAGCAATATTTCTACACCATTACTGGGTTTAGTGGATACCGCAGTGCTAGGTCATCTCAATTCTGCAGATTATTTGGCGGCTGTGGCCCTCGGTGGCTTAATCTTTAGCTTTATCTTTTGGGGCTTTGGTTTCTTGCGGATGGGAACATCAGGTTTAACTGCACAATCCTTTGGAGAAAATAATAAGAGGGAAATTAATGCGGTGCTGGGAAGGGCGCTGATCGTTGCATTAATGATTTCTTTTTTATTGTTACTTTTAAGACCCTATATTGCTTCGATGAGTTTTAATTTATTGCAAAGTAGCGTGATAGTTGAGCGATATGCATTGCAGTATTTTGAAATCAGAATTTTAAGCGCACCCGCGACACTTTGTCTATATGCCTTGATGGGCTGGTTCTTAGGCCAGCAAAAGGTAAAGATTCCATTGTTGGTGGTGATAACAAGCAACCTGATTAATATTGGTCTGGATTTGTTGTTTGTTTATCATTTAAATATGCAAGTGGAAGGCGTCGCTTTAGCCACTGTTATCGCAGAATATATAGGCTTGGCAATTGCTTTGATTGTTGCTATCAGAATTGTAAAAAAAGATAAAACACCAGGGTATTGGGGAGAATTGAGCAATATGAGTCAATTCAAAGCGATGTTAGTGATTAATAGCCATATTTTTGTGCGTACCTGGTGTGTGATTTTTGCTTTTGCTTTTTTTACGGCACAAGCTTCCAAGTTGGGTGGGGTTATATTGGCGGCTAATACTGTATTACTAAATTTTCAGACTTTTATGGCTTATGCTCTGGATGGTTTTGCTCATGCAGCTGAAGCTTTAGTCGGAAAAGCAATCGGTGCAAAAAATAGAGTCATGCTTAAACAGGCTATCGCAACATCAGGGCTTTGGTCATTTGTTATTGCCGTTGTTTTTAGCTTAATTTATTTTGTTTTTGGGCAAGAAATAATTAATACATTAACCAGTCTACAGAATGTCAGGTTGATTGCTTATGATTATCTGCCATGGCTTATTATAATGCCCCTGGTTTCATTTCTTTGTTATCTTCTGGATGGCGTTTTTATTGGTGCAATGCTGAGTAAACAAATGCGTAATACCATGTTGTTTTCTTTATTTGGTGTGTTTTTACCTGTTTGGTATCATACCCAATATATGGGGAATGAAGGTTTGTGGCTGGCAATCACTGTTTTTATGCTCGCGCGTAGTTTATCAATGGTTTTTGTACTAAAAAATAAATCCTTGCTTGAACCTAGAAAAATCAATTGAGCGCTTAGTTATACTCAAGCTATTGAATATGAAGATAAATCAAGTTTGTTAGCTTTCACCTATTTGTTGAAGACTTATCGCTCCGTGGTTTTGTGAATAAATCTGAACGAAAAATCCTGCAGAATCACTCTTGATAAGGACTATGCCATTATCTGCGAGTGATTATTTGTCTTTTTCGCCCAGATTTTCCACAAATTCCACGTCCAACTGATTTTTCTAGGTTGAAAACAACTAAGACTTACCCCATATTCTAAGAAATCATATTTTAGTTCGCGTAAAATCATACGTATTAAACAAAACCTTGTGGATAGTATTATGAAACACTTTTTATTCTTAGCTTTATTAATAGGCTCAAACCTTTGTTACGCTGAAGAAGTAAAAAAGGAGACAAA
>Ga0209495_1001491_pt1 | contig 16325 bp, 18 predicted proteins | sample EN1Hudsemesocosm_FD_184629 | JGI IMG/M metagenome (GOLD analysis project Ga0209495, IMG submission 184629) | Methane-oxidizing microbial communities from mesocosms in the Hudson Canyon - EN1E Hudson Canyon (SPAdes) (version 2) | ecosystem: Environmental > Aquatic > Marine > Cold seeps | place... | reverse complement strand
AAATAAACTGATAATAATTCCTACACCATTCGCTTCATACAATTTTGAGGTTGTAATCTTACAGAAAAAGAAGGGGCAACGGAAATCCGTCACCCCTTAAATCTTCAAACCTTAAAAAAATTTAAGGTGTAGTTGTAGTGCTTCATTAAATCCAGACACCAATTTGAGCCCCACTAAAGACCCCCACTAAAGTAGGGGGCCCTTTAGTGGGGGTGACGTAACTAGGAATTACCTATATCTTGATAAGCGTGAATTAAAATTCACCGTGAGATATAGGGATATAACGTATTAACTGCTTAGTAACTTGAGCATTACACTTAAGCTAACATTTAAGGTGAATAATTGATCTATGCTTCCAATCCCTTCTTACCGCCTTGAACAACTTGCTAAGATGGGTCTTCCTGAGCAAGTATTTATTCCTGCTTTATTACAAGAGTTACATCATGAGATCCCTTCACGTATTAACACCTTCTGCTGGCAGAATTCTGAAGGCAAACTCGACAATATTTATGATGAATCCCTCAATACAACTGTAATTGCCCATTTTATATCTGCAATGTCGAGCAACGGCACTGATATGTATACCAAGACAACCGAATGGGTAAGTACATTAAACAAAATAACAACAAGCTACGAGTTTTATAGGAAATGTCCCTATGTGGCTGATTTCTACAAGAAGATTCTTCGTCCTATGGGCTATCAAAACAGCTGTTTTGTACCCATAATTGATCAAGATGCAAATAAAAGACATGGCATTTTAATGCTTCATCGCAGAAGGTCTGATGGTGATTTCATAGAAAATGAACGTCAATATTTATCGCATGTCGCAAAAATAATTGTTATGGCTTCAAAGCAATTCGTTAACCCTGAAGTGTTCACTATGGATGGGTGGGAACAAGGAATGTTAGTGCTCGACTCAAAAGGCAAGTTACAAAAAGGTTGTACGATGGGCCTTAAGTTACTAGCAATGGCGTCTTCATCTAAGTTTAATCAATCTACGACTAAAACACCTAATGATCTCAGTATTTTTAATGGACTTAAGGAATTAATACAATCGATATCCAGCGATTCATACCGACATTTACATCAATGTGCAGACCCGACATTAACAGTTGCAAACGCATGGGGTGAATTTAGACTCCGCGCTTTTTTGACAGAAGATGTCAACGACTCTAAAACAATGGAAATAGGCTTAACTATTTCTTGGCAAGAACCCTTCATATTAAAACTATTTCACCGAATAAAAAGGCTTAATCTAACCCCGCGCCAAGAATCAGTCGGTTTATTCTATGCCAATGGTGATCACCTACAAGTTATTGCGGAAAAACTGGGTATTAGTTTGCATACTATCAAAGAACATATTAAAAACATTACGTTGCGCCTCAATATAAAAACCAGATCAGATCTAGTTGCACTTATCTTATGTGACAAAATATTTATAGACTAAGATTGACCTTCACATAGCAATTAAAAACAGCTTTTACTTGAGGGTTATTGACGAATCCAAACACCGGTTTCTTGTCGACATGCTATCGATTTAACAGCTATTTCTTTCACAGTTGTTATTAACTTGGCTTGATACTCTCTGCAAAAAGTACCTTTTTCTTTTTCAAAGGTTCTGATAGCGGTAAATTCTAAGGTCCCATTTATTCCGCGCCATGTTACAGGCTGATTGGTAAAGTTATTTTCAAGTGTCTTCTGAGATATTTTTTCATCATCATCAGTAAATGACAATTGAGTTTCAGTCGCTAAACCTGAAAGTAAAAGCATTGCATTGTCATCTTTTTGCATCGTATCTTCAGGAGCATCTGGTTTAATATTTTGACAAGCGATTAAGCTTAAAAATAATATTCCAAAGGTTACCATTCTACTTAACAACATACTTTTCTCTTCATATTTTCATAGGGATAATTCATCATAACATGCTGATGAATAAAGCTCTTAATCAGGATAAGGCATACCTGATATTACAGAAAGACTGTAACTGTGATCAAAACATTCCTAATTGGAGCTGGGCTGCTTCACTCATTAAATCTTTAGTCCAAGGTGGATCCCAGACTAGTTCAACATGTACTTCATTAACATTCGGTACAGTTGCTACTTTTGCTTCAATATCACCCGGAAATGATTGGGCAACAGGGCAACCTGGTGCCGTTAAGGTCATTTTAATATCAACCTTCATGTCTTCATCAATCGTAATATCGTAAATTAAACCTAGCTCATAAATATTGACTGGAATTTCAGGATCGTAGATAGTTTCTAACATCTCGATCACGTCACCTTTCAGCTCTTCAGGGCTAATATCAAAATAGTGTTCGCTCATAATTTAATCCTTAGCCTACTCTGTTGAAACTGAAACATCATGGTCATTATCCATTGCAGTATGCATGGTATGCCAAGATAATGTTGCACACTTAACGCGTGCGGGAAATTCTTTAACACCGCTCAATACTTCTAATTTACCTAAAGCAGTTTGGTCAAAGTCTTCGCCGGTCATTTGTTTGTGAACCTGCTGGTAAATATGTTCAGCTTCAGCAATAGTTTTACCTTTTAATGCTTCTGTCATTAGTGATGCGGATGCAACAGAAATTGCACAACCACTACCTTGAAAACTCACATCTTCAATCACATCACCATTCAGTTTCACAAATACAACTAAAGCATCACCACATAATGGGTTATTACCATGGGCAAAGTGATTGGCATCATCCATTTCATGGAAGTTACGTGGCTTTTTATTGTGATCCATGATCACTTGTTGGTATAAATCTCTTAAGTCTGCACTACTCATGCAAATAACTCCTGTACTTTTTGAATGCCCATGACTAAAGCATCGACTTCTTCCATCGTATTATAAAAGGCAAATGAAGCACGTGCTGTAGCAGGGATACCAAAGAACTGCATCACAGGTTGGGCACAGTGATGACCTGTACGAATTGCCACGCCTTGTTGGTCAAATATAGTGCCGATATCATGTGGATGTACACCATCAATCATAAACGACAACACACTGGCTTTTTCTTTAGCAGTACCAATGATTCTCACGCCATCCAAGGCCGTGAATTTCTCAGTCGCTGCAATAAGTAAGTCGTGTTCATGTTGAGCAAGCTTGGCAATGCCTAAACCTTGCATATAATCAATAGCAGCACCTAAACCTATTGCACCAGCAATATGTGGCGTACCCGCTTCAAATTTATACGGTAATTCATTGTATTGAGTATGCTCGAAGCTGACCGATAAAATCATGTCCCCTCCGCCCTGCCATGGTGGCATTGCTTCAAGTAAGTCTTGTTTACCATAAAGCGCGCCAATACCCGTTGGTGCGAACATTTTGTGCCCTGAAAACACATAGAAGTCACAATCTAAATCCTGAACATCAACTTCCATATGAGGCACGGCTTGTGCGCCATCAATTAAGACAGGAATATCTTTAGCATGGGCTTTGATAATCATATCTTTTATAGGATTAATTGTTCCTAAGGCATTCGACACATGTCCGACTGCTAATATCTTTGTTTTATCCGTCAATAATTCATCAAATGTTGATAGATCCAATTCACCTTCAAGGCTCATTGGAATAACATTTAATTTTGCACCTGTTTGCTCACACAACATTTGCCACGGAACGATATTAGCGTGATGTTCCATATGACTAATCAAAATTTCATCGCCTGCATTCAACTGTGGGCGAACAAAACTTTGAGCTACTAGGTTAATTGCTTCTGTTGCACCACGAACAAAGATGATTTCTTTATCTGACTTGGCATTTACAAAGTTGCGTACTTTTTCACGTGAGCCTTCATAAGCATCCGTTGCACGTTGACTTAAACGATGCACGCCACGGTGAACATTAGCATTATCTTTTCGGTAATAATCAGAGATAGCATCAATAACCTGAACTGGTTTCTGACTACTTGCTGCATTATCTAAATAAACCAAAGGCTGTCCATTCACTTCTTGATGAAGAATAGGAAAGTCTTGTCTGATGGCTTTAATATCTAACATGCTTAGATTCCACCTTGCGGCAAGCGTGTTTCAATCACTGTTGAAAGTGCCTGACGAATTTCTTCTGATGGAATACGGTTTAAAACATCAACTGCAAAGGCATAAGTTAGTAAACTACGTGCAGTCACTTCATCTAAGCCCCGTGCTCTTAAAAAGAACAAATGATCTTCATTGATTTGACCCACCGTACTACCGTGAGCACATTTGACATCATCAGCATAAATTTCCATCTCTGGCTTGGTATCAATTTCGCAACCACGAGAGATTAATAGGTTTTGATTTTGCTGGTTTGCATCGGTCTTTTGAGCATCTTTATGAACAATCACCTTGCCGTTAAATACAGCATGGCTATTATCATCTAAAACACCTTTATATAACTCTTCACTTGTCGTATTTGGCACCGTGTGGTCAATGCGTGTGTGATTATCGACATGCTGTTCATTATTAACTAAATACAAACCATCCATGACGACATGCGATTGCTCACCTAATAATTGGCTATGTATATCGTTACGAGCGAGTTTTGCACCCAATGAGATGTTATTCGTTTTCCACTGGCTTTTAGAGCCTTGTTTTGCAGCTAAAGTCGCGATGTGTGTCGTGTTATCAGATTCTTGTTGTAGCTTATATTGGTTTAATTCAGCATTACTTGCTAATACTGCTTCAGTCACTACATTAGTCAACGATATTGCATCTGTTAGACCTACATAATGTTCAATAACTGTTGCTTGGCTGTTATCTGCCATCACAATCACATTACGTAGATGCGTTGCTAAATTAGCTGTTGCACCTGTATTAAGAAGCAGTACTTCAATCGTTTTTTCAACATGCACATCAGTATCAACGGTGATCACAAAACCTTCGTTCATTAGCAAAGTATTGAGTGCATTAAAGCCGGCTTTAGTAATATCAATTTGTTGACCAAGATGAGGCTGTGCTTTAGTCAAACCTTGTTCATCAGATAATGCATTAATTGTTAAACCATCTTGTAAATCATCTAACAATGAAAGTTCAGCAGAGAAAACACCATCAATAATCACTACGCGGTAATTATTATCACTTAATAAAGCAAGTTGTTCACATTGTTCTAGGCTAACTGTGCTTACCTCAGGCTGGTGCGTATATTCCTGCTGTGCCATTGCCCACAAGCTAGTGTATTTCCAATCTTCTTGTTTTTTTGCTGGCAGACCTTGGCTATTGAACTGAGCTAACGCTTTAAGACGCATGCTTTTTAACCAAGCATTATCTTGTCCTAGATTTGCAGTAATACTGGCAAAAGGTGTTGCCAACTCGCTTAGTGTCTTCTTACTAGGCATTTTCATTAACCCAGCTGTACCCTGTTTTTTCGAGTTCTTTTGCTAATTCTTTATCACCTGATTTAACAATTTGACCATCAGAAAGAACATGAACAAAATCAGGCACAATATAATCAAGTAAACGTTGGTAATGGGTAATCATGATAATTGAACGGTCAGCAGAACGTAAGGCATTCACCCCTTCTGATACAGTTTTCAATGCATCGATATCTAAACCTGAATCTGTTTCATCAAGAATAGCTAATGCGGGCTCTAATAATGCCATTTGTAAGATTTCATTACGTTTTTTCTCACCACCTGAGAAACCTTCATTTACACCGCGGTGGAGAAACTCTTCATCCATTTTGACCAGTTCTAATTTACTACGAACCAATGTTAAGAAGTCGATGGCATCAAGATCGTCTAAACCTTGATGTTTACGTACTGCATTCAATGCCGCTTTAAGTAAATAGATATTACTCACACCCGGAATTTCTACTGGGTATTGAAACGCTAAGAATACGCCACGTTGGGCACGCTCTTCAGCTGCTAAGGCTAATAAATCTTCACCTTTATATATCACGCTGCCTTGAGTGATTTCATAACCATCACGGCCAGCTAAAACATTTGATAAAGTACTTTTACCCGCGCCATTAGGCCCCATGATTGCGTGAACTTCACCTGCATTCACTGTTAGGTTAATGCCGCGTAAAATTTCTTTGCCATCAACACTGGCATGAAGGTTTTTAATTTCTAACATGTTTAATCTCTTTAATTTTAGGGGTTCTGTCTAGCCGACAGAGCCTTCTAACGATAGGCCTAATAAGTTTTGTGCTTCTACAGCGAATTCCATTGGTAACTGACGCATAACTTGCTTACAGAAACCATTGACGATCATTGAAACAGCATCTTCAACATCTAAACCACGTTGTTTACAATAAAACAGCTGGTCTTCACTAATTTTTGATGTCGATGCTTCATGTTCAACTTGTGCTGTTGGATTCTTAACCTCAATATAAGGGAAGGTATGAGCACCACACTCATCACCCATTAATAAAGAATCACATTCTGTATAGTTACGTGCGTTCTCAGCATTTGGTCCAACACGAACTAAACCTCGATATGCGTTTTGCGAACGTCCAGCAGAAATACCTTTTGAAATAATAGTTGAGCTGGTATTTTTACCCAGATGAACCATTTTTGTGCCTGTATCAGCTTGCTGCATATTATTGGTCACAGCGACTGAATAGAACTCACCAACAGAGTTATCACCTTGTAAAATGACACTTGGATATTTCCAGGTCACCGCTGAGCCTGTTTCAACTTGTGTCCATGATACTTTTGAACTTTCACCGCGGCAGGCTGCACGCTTAGTTACAAAATTGAAAATACCACCCACACCATTTTCATCACCTGGGTACCAGTTTTGTACTGTTGAATATTTAATCTCAGCGCGATCATGGGCAACTAGCTCTACTACTGCTGCATGTAATTGATTTTCATCACGCATCGGTGCGGTACAGCCTTCGAGGTAACTGACATAAGCATCGTCATCAGCAATAATCAATGTGCGTTCAAACTGCCCTGTATTAGCCGCATTGATTCGGAAATATGTTGATAACTCCATTGGACAACGAGTGCCTTTAGGAATATAAACAAATGAACCATCACTAAATACAGCTGAATTTAATGCTGCGTAGAAATTATCTTTATATGAAACAACACTACCTAAGTATTTCTTAACTAATTCAGGATGCTCTTTTACCGCTTTTGAAAATGGCATAAATAAAATGCCTTCTTCAGCGAGCTTATCTTGAAAGGTATTGGCAACAGATACACTATCAAATACCGCATCAACCGCAACACCGGCTAAGCGAGCGCGCTCATCTAGTGGCACACCTAACTTTTCATAGGTGCGTAATAACTCTGGATCAACCTCATCTAAACTCTTTGGACCATCTGTTTTTTTCTTTGGTGCTGAGTAATAACTAATATCTTGATAATTAATTTCAGGATAATTAACGTGCGCCCATTCAGGAGTTTCTAATGTTAACCAGTGACGAAATGCTTGCAAACGCCATTCTAATAAAAACTCAGGCTCACCTTTAATACGTGAAATTTCACGCACCGTATCTTCGCTCAAACCTGGCGGTAGACTATCCGCTTCAATATCAGTGACAAAACCAGCTTGATAATCACTGTCTAATACTTCATCTATTTGCTGTTGTTCTTGTTCAGCCATGGAGCTCACCGTCTTGTAATGTTGCTAATTCCACCTTTGATGCTGATGGATAAAATTGTATTGGGCTTGCGCCAGATGATTGTGGCACTAACATGTCGGACAGTTTCACTTCATCCAATGCATGAGAAACAGCATTATTAATTCGTGTCCAGTTAGTTTGTACATCACAGTGGGATTCTTGCTCACAGTGACTTTCCTTACTGACACATTCTGTTAGCGCTATGGGGCCCTCGATTGCCGTTATAATCTCAGCCACTGAAATCTGCTTAGGGTTTCGACTTAAATTATAGCCACCTTGAGCACCACGTTCAGATGTTAACAAACCACTTTGAGACAATGCTTTCAGTACTTTCCTCACTGTTGGCAATGGCATTTGAACTGCATCAGATAAAGTGTGTGCACTGTGCTTTTGATATGTTTTAGATGCCAGATAACTCATCAAAACGATGCCGTAATCTGTTAATTTTCCCATGCGTAACATGTGTGCCCCTTTCAATTGAGACTATTATAGTACCAATTAAAGCAATAACCAAGCTTTATACTCAGTTACTATCAATATAGATGAAGGAGGTTTAGTTTTAAAAACTATGCGATAATCCGCCGTTGCTGAACTTTATCAATCTTTTCCTGACTAATAGGTCAGCATCACACATTGATGACTTTAGACAAATATCATTATTGACTTTTTAGAGACTATAAAATGAATTTAAAATCACTTCTACTTATTCCCTTTTTATTTGGAGCACCTGTAATGGCTGATACTCACGCCGCTAAATTAGATACTGAAAAACAACAACTAAGTTACATCTTCGGAGTTCAAGTTGGCCAAAACATGTTAGCTGAAGGCGTTGATCTTGAAATGGATGCATTCGCCGCTGGTGTTGCAGATATGTTTGCTGGTAACCAACCACAATTAGATCAAGTCACTGCTGAAAAAGTTATCGGTGAGTTCCAACAGAAAAAAGCCAAAGAAATGGCTGAAGAAATGAACAAAAAACAACAAGCTGCTCAAGCTTATATGGAAGCAAACGGTAAGAAAGACGGTGTTGTTACAACTGAAAGTGGTTTGCAATACACAATCATCAAAGAAGGTGACGGCGCAACACCAACTGAAAAAGATAAAGTTATCGCACACTACAAAGGTACATTGTTAGACGGTACTGTATTTGATAGTTCTTACGATCGTGGCGAACCAGCAACATTCCCTGTTACTGGCGTCATTCAAGGTTGGATAGAAACATTACAACTTATGAAAGAAGGCGGAAAATGGGAAATCGTCGTTCCAGCTAACTTAGCATACGGTCCTCGTGGTGCTGGTCAAGGTTCACCAATTGGTCCTAACGAAACATTGATTTTTGAAATTGAGTTGATTGCTATCACTCAATAAGATTTAATCTTGTAAAAATAGAAAGGCCACCTCAGCTTGCTGAGGTGGCCTTTTTTATGTCTGGAATTTATAAAAGTAATATAGTTTTGACTACCTAAAACCTGTAATATTCTCAACAGCCCATTCGGGGCTTAAGCCCCTCCTACAAAAATACCCAACAGATCTCTTTAACTACCGTTGGATCGCGCTTTAACCGCGAAAAACTGACTACCTAAAACCTGTAATATTCTCAACAGCCCATTCGGGGCTTAAGCCCCTCCTACAAAAACAGCCAACAGATCTCTTTAAGTACCGTAGGAGCGCGCTTTAGCCGCGAAGAAGCCAAAGAGATTCTTCACTATATAATATCGTCCCTATATTTTATGACTTCAGTAATTCAGTTAAATGAGGCCAATCAAAACACGGTCCTGGATCTGTTTTTCTCTCAGGTGCAATATCTTGATGACCTTTTAGTCTTTTGGTATTTAACTCTGGATATGTGTCACATAGAGCTTTAATGACTTCTGATAATTGGTGATATTGTACTTTTTCAAAGGTTTGCTCATCACAGCCTTCCATTTCAATACCAATCGTAAAATCATTACATCGCTCGCGTCCATCCCATGATGATGCACCTGCATGCCATGCACGCTGATGAAAAGGGACATATTGGATTATTTCACCAGATCGGCGGATTAATATGTGAGCAGAGACTTTTAACTCTGATATTTCTTTAAAATAAGGGTGTGCTTGCGGATCAAGCTTATTCAGGAATAAATCATCAATCCAACCACCACCAAATTCACCGGGTGGCAAACTAATATTATGAATTACAATGCCACTGATATCGTCTGTACTCGGTCGTACATCTTGATTAGGAGATGCATGAAAATCGATATTAGTTAGTAATCCTAATTCGTGATCGATGTGCAAATTTACTTCCTAATTCCGTGTAATACCATTCTTGTCAGACTAATTACACCAACCAATTGTCCATTATCCATTACTGGTGCTCTTGACAGTTTCAAGCGCTCTAATAAACGAGCACAATAACGGATATCCATTGATGCATCGACTGTAATTGCAGGCTTGATCATTACTTCATAAACATTAACTCGATCAGGTGATTTATCTCGAGCTAAGACATGATGTGCAATATCAGCCATTCTCACTACACCGTATTCATCATCTTCATGACGTTTATCTACAATTAACATTTTATTCTTGATGCTTTGCATTTGTGTCAATGCATCAGAAATAGTGGTCATACCATCAACAATATCTATCTCTGGTCGCATTACATCACGAACGCGTACAATTTCTCTCGGTTTCATATCTCTTCCTCTACAATATCGTGTAATGTTTTTATTTGGTGTGAAACACCCACGGCATCTTCAACATCAATTTGTATAGCAATACCCGTTCCTGGCTTTTCATCAAACTGACCAGCCTTTTCTATCGTTTCTAGTATGTGTCGACTTAAATGTTCTTCAACTAAAAATAAGATGACGTCACGTTGTGTTTCTAAGCTTAAACCAAAAAAGGTTTTACTTTGTTTCAAGCCTTCACCACGCGCATTATTAATAATGGTTGATCCTGTTGCACCAGCGTCACGAGCTGCTTTCAGTACTGCATCAGTATGTCCATCTTCTACAAAACATATTATTAATTTGAAATGCATTAATCTTTCTCCTCACTGTCTTTATTTTTTTGTTTATTATCACGCCACTCAGATAACTGAGCATAAGTCATCACACTCATAATGGGGAATAAGCTAGCAAAGGCGATCAAACCAAAACCATCTAATAATGGACTACGTCCTGGAACTGTTGATGCCAAACCTAAACCTAAGGCCGCAACCAATGGCACGGTGACTGTTGATGTGGTAACACCACCTGAATCATAGGCCAAAGCTATAATTAATTTGGGTGCATAGAATGTTTGAATAATCACAATGACATAACCCACCATAATGTAATAATGCAGCGGTGTACCTGTAATGATTCGGAATGTACCTAGTGATATACCTATCGCAACACCAATGGCCACAGCAATACGCAAGCCCCAAACAGAAATCGCGCCACCAGATACTTCTTCCGCTTTAATAGCCACGGCTAATAAAGAAGGCTCTGCAATCGTAGTGGAAAAACCAATGGCGGCAGCAAAGATATAAACCCACATATAGTCACCCCAATGAACCTCATCAGGAATAGCTTCCATACCTGCATAAATAAATGCCGGATCGGTTAACTGTGATGCCATTAACTTGCCGAGTGGGAATAAAGCTTGTTCAAGGCCTTGTAAAAAGAAGACCAAACCAATCAGTACATAAAAGAAACCAAAGAGTACTTTTTTAAGGTTAGGAATCGCTTTTCTGATAACCAACAATTGAAAACCAAAAATAATAATCGCAATAGGCATAACATCTTTCAATGTCCCTATGAATTCGTCCACAAGTGATAGCAGAAAATCCATCAGAAAAACATTCCATAAGCCATAACAAAGATCATCGGCGTGAGAGAGGCAAAGGCAATCAAGCCAAAGCCATCCACCATTGGATTTCGGCCTTTAATACTTGATGCTAAACCCACACCAAGAGCGGTAACTAATGGCACGGTAATAGTGGATGTTGTTACACCACCTGAGTCATAAGCAATACCGATAATTTCTGCTGGTGCAATCGTTGTCATTAAAACAACACAAGCATAGCCTGCAATAATCAAATAATGTATTGGCCAACCTTTTAAAATCCGCAACACACCAATCAAAATGGCAAAGCCAACAGATACGGCAACCGTATAGCGTAAACCATTAGCATAACTATTCATTGCGTCATCTGTATGTTCAATCACACCACCAACAGCAGCGACACTTGCGGCTTCTTCTGCTACGGCAATTAAAGCCGGTTCAGCCACAGTAGTACCAAAGCCGAGTGAGAAAGCAAATAACAATAACCAAAACACACTACCTTTGCGCGCAAAGGCATAAGCCATACTTTCACCAATAGGAAACAAGCCCATTTCTAGACCACGTATAAAAAAGGTAAGGCCTAACATTACAAGCAACACGCCACCAAGGATCTCGCCTAGATTTGGAATGGGCTGCTGTAATACGACTAATTGAAAGAACGCGATAACGGCAATAATGGAAGCCAGATCTCGCGCACTATTCAGAAAATAGCCTAAAAAGATAGAAAATTGCGCTTTCACCCGTTACCCTAATCACCTTTAATAATAATTTATACAAGCGTCGACCATGACAATAGAAAATACTATTTCTGCTCAACTCATACATTCTCAGGTCAAATTAGCATTACAAGAGGATATAGGTCAACAAGATTTAACAGCTGATTTAATTCCAATGGATACAGTAGCAACGGCAACAATTATTACACGTGAAGATTCGACCTTATGCGGCCAAGAATGGGTAGAACAAGTATTTGCACAACTCGACCCTAGCATCAGCATTAAATGGTCTTTTTCTGATGGTGATCAAATGCTGGAGAATGATGTTATCTGTACTTTACATGGCTCTGCGAGAACATTACTAACGGGTGAAAGAACGGCAATGAATTTTCTGCAAACCCTATCAGCAACAGCAACACATACCAAACAATACACTGATCAAGTTACTGACTTAGCAGTGCATATTCTAGATACGCGTAAAACGATTCCAGGCCTTAGATTGGCTCAAAAATATGCCGTTCGTTGTGGCGGTGGTTTTAATCACCGTGTTGGCCTGTATGACGGTATCTTAATTAAAGAAAACCATATTAATGCAGCAGGTTCTATTGCTGCGGCAGTTAAACAAGCTAAGATGCTACATCAGGGGATAGACATCGAAGTAGAAGTTGAAAACTTTGATGAACTTGAACAAGCACTGTCAGCAGAATCAGATATCATTCTGCTTGATAACTTTGACATTTCATCACTTAGAAAAGCGGTTGAGGTTAATCAAGGACAAGCAAAACTCGAAGCCTCAGGTGGTATTACATTGGAGACATTACGTTCAATTGCAGAAACAGGTGTTGATCGAATTTCTATTGGTGCACTGACTAAAGATATTCGCGCTATTGATCTTTCAATGCGTTTTATTTAGCTGAAAAAAAACCATGGTGTTATTACTAACACCATGGTTGAGAGTAAGGAAAATCTTATCCTTAAGACTACCTAAAAACTGTTTATATTATTCTAAACCAATCTGCCAAATTTCACGGTTAGCTTCAACAATTTCACCTGAAGATGCATCCACTTCCACTTTCATCTCTTGATTTAAAGTTGTATCAATATCAAATTCATATGAAGCAGCACCATTCGGCTCAATTTCATATTCAACTTCAGTAACTGTTCCAGGGTAAATAGCTAACGCAGTTTTACGAGCATCTTCCTCACTCACTTTTGCTTTAGCAGCGAAAAGAGGATGATTTACATTATCTACTTCACGCTCAACTTCAGAGACTAGTCCACGGTGAGCATTACATTCTACATCCCAGTCAGTACCATCTATACCACGAATATCGAACTCATACATATGAGCACCTTCTTCGTTTTTAAATTCAACTTTTACCACTTCACCAGGACGCTCATCTAATGCTGCCGCCATACATTTTTCAAACTGATGTGGGTTATCGCCAGCAAAAGCTAAAGAACTTGTTGCTATTAAGATTGCAGATGCAATTAAATTTTTTATCATTCTATTTTCTCTTTATTCCATTTAAATTAAATCAGGCTACTAATCATTAATTAGCAGCCTGAAGGTTCACTCGTCTTACATTGAAACTTTGATGCCAACCCAACCCGCACGTGGAGCGCCCGCACCAACAAAACGTTCATCACTTAGCGTATCTAGGCCCGGTGCTTCATCAGGCTCGCCGTAAAGACCAAAAGATTCATACTCCTTATCAAATAAGTTATCAACTTTGGCGAAGAATTGGACATTCTTGTTTAACTTATAACGACTGTGTAGATTCACAACCCCATAACCACTGATCTTGTCATCAACATTCGCTTCGTCACCACGCAAATACTGGCTTGAACTATACGAAGCCGTTGCACCTAATGAGAATTTATCAGTAAAGGCATAATCAGTACCGATTTTGGCATTATGCTCTGGCGTGCTTGGCAAACGATTTCCCTTGCTTACATTAAATGTTTCGCCACCTCTTGAATAAGCGAAATCATCTTCATAAGTCGCTCTTACATAACCGTAGTTAGCAAACCATTGAAGTTTATCTTGCTGACCATTTAGTCCTAATTCGATACCAGCACGTGCTGTTTTATCGATATTAGCGAAGTTACCTAAACTAAAGCGAGGGTCAACATTACCTGTTGCATCTTCATCTTCTTGGAAAAAGAACAAATCATCTTTTAATTCAGTGTAATAAACACCGGCATTCCAGTTAAAGCTAGCTTGCTGACCACGCAATCCTGTTTCAAGCGTTTTGGCTACAACATCATCCAATGGTGGATCTGCCAAAAATGCATTTGGATAAGCACATGGTGATGTCGGTTCAGCACAGGTTAACTCAGATGCTGTTGGTGCTCGATTTGATTCACTATAACTACCATAAACACTTAAATTGTCTTCAATAGCGTAAGTTAAACCAACCGAAGGATTAAAGCGTTTAAATACATGCTTCTCACCCGTTTCGTTCAAGTCTTGCCCCCCCCCCTCACTCGTACCCGAAATATCAATCTCGATACGGTTATAACGTGCACCTAGCGTTAAGGCTAACTTGTCATTCAGTGAAATAGTATCAGTGAAAAACAAGCTATACGTTTCTGTATCAATTTGTCCATTTACAATTGTTTCATCAATTAGTACGCTCGTTCCACTGGTACCGCGCGTTGATGTGAACTGAGCAATTTCTGATTCTGATGTATGTTTAACATCAGAACTATCATAGGTTGCGCCCACTATTAGCTGATTTTCTTTGCCAAATAAATCCTGTAAAAATGTAGATTGCAAACCGAAGCCGTAACTATCCTGTTCCGTTTCGCTAGAGTTATTCAATGCAACGAAATCGCCATCAGCAAAACCTAGCGTATCTGCATCTTCAATTGATTCATCTAAAAATTCAGCCAAAGTAATATCGCCATCTTCAAATGCTTCAATTTCATCTTCTTCAGCTAAGACTAAACCAGCACCATAATCATATGCTTTTAACTCAGAACCATCGCCATTAAATGTAGTACGGTCACTCGAACGATAATAGGTGTTGGCAGATAACATCACATTATCGTTAACCCAATGTGAACCGTTCAAAGTAAACATGCGTAATTCATTTTGTGTATTATCAGGATGAGTAAAGACCGCTTCACGATCCATATCAACCAACTCAATAGGTGATGCACCATTACCATTTAGATCACTATCAACAAGCGTAATACCTAAATCTAATGATGATGTTTCATTTCTGTAACTTAAGTTAGAGAAGAACTGTTCTACACGTGATGGGGAAAAGTCACGCCAACCATCTTCTTTAGTAACTGAACCTGTAACAAAATATCCAAAGTTACCATCATTACCACCACTTGAAATAGTGCCTGAATCACGTCCAAAAGAACCTGTGTAGGCTTCCATCTCGTGACCTGCATGAGTGAAACCATTTTTAGTTTGAATCGATAAAGCTCCACCCAGTGTGTTCAATCCAAAAAGAGGATTAGAGCCCGGCATCAAATTCATGCTGGCAATAGCAGATTGTGGAATTAACTCGAAGTTAACTGCATCACCGAAAGGTTCATTGACACGAACACCATCCATATAGACCGACATACCTTGGGAATTACCGACAAGAGGCGAAGATGTGAAACCACGGTATTTCAAATCTGGCTGAAATGGATTGTTTTGGGCAGAATTAATACTGACACTGCCTAATGTTTTGTTCATAAAATCTGATAAATCAAGCGCTTGAACTCGCTCTATATCCTCAGAGCTTGCTGATTGCACATTACTCGCAATCATATCTGCTGGCAAACCAACACCATGCAAAGGTGTTGTACCAATCACTTCAATTTCACTTAATTCAACGCTATCTTCTTCAGCGAAGGCATTTGTCGACATCAGCACTGCTGTTAGCATTAAAGATAAAGTTTTACGTTTATGTTGCATGATCATTTTAAATTTTACTCTCTTCTTCATTGTTATTATATTTAGCCTAGAGCACATTTAATGCCAATAATTATTTACGATTATTATCAATGCATTAGGAGATTAACAATAGTATGATAATTGAGCTGTGGTTCTATATAGCCAAGCTAGCTGGTTATTATCAACCGCTTAAAACCAGGATAAAGTCTTCTGCAGTTTCACTACATCGCCAATAATCACTAAGGTCGGTGCAATTGCTTGTTCACGATCTGCTAGCTCAGGTAATTCTGCAATAGTACTTACCCAGACTTTTTGATGCTCAGTAGTA
>Ga0209495_1001487_pt1 | contig 16375 bp, 13 predicted proteins | sample EN1Hudsemesocosm_FD_184629 | JGI IMG/M metagenome (GOLD analysis project Ga0209495, IMG submission 184629) | Methane-oxidizing microbial communities from mesocosms in the Hudson Canyon - EN1E Hudson Canyon (SPAdes) (version 2) | ecosystem: Environmental > Aquatic > Marine > Cold seeps | place... | reverse complement strand
CTAAGATTGTTACGATTGTTGGACGTAAAAATGAATATGGGAAAATAGAGATCCTAGGTTTTGGTAAAGCAAAATCTTTAGGAGTGCAGCGAGGTGTAGTTTCAAATATTACTCAAACTATAGAGTCTATTCAACATGCAGTTAATGAAGCTGAGGTGGATTCAGGTTTAAAGTTGAATAATTGTGTGGTAGGTATTGCAGGGCAACATATTCGTAGTCTTCAGCACAGTGACTACATTCTTAGAGAAGATGCTCAAGAAGTAATCACTCAAGCAGATATTGATAAGCTTGTAGAAAATGTACACAAGTTGGTGATGCTTCCGGGTGAGGAAATCATCCATGTATTACCTCAAGAATATAAAATAGACGGTGAGCCAAATATAAACGAACCTATCGGGATGTTAGGTAGACGGTTAGAGGCAAACCTCCATATAGTTGTTGGGCAAAAAGCTGCCATAGGAAATATATTCTCTTGTGTTAAGAAATCGAATTTAGAGGTTTCTGGAATTACACTTGAACCTTTAGCTTCTGCTGAAGCAGTATTAAGTGACGAGGAAAAAGAGGCCGGTGTATGTTTGGTTGATATTGGTGGTGGAACAACGGATGTAGCCATTTTTAAAGATGGAATTATTCGTCATACAGCCGTAATTCCATTTGGAGGTAATGTGATTACCGAAGACATAAAGGAAGGTTGTTCAATCATCGAAAAGCAAGCTGAACTCTTAAAAGTAAAGTTTGGTTCTGCATGGCCTGGAGAGAATAGTGAAAATGAAATCGTTTCTATTCCTGGATTAAGAGGAAGAGAGCCTAAGGAGATTTCATTAAAAATGTTGTCTAAAGTTATTCACGCACGTTTGGTAGAAATTATCGATCAAGTGTATGTAGAAGTGAAGAATTATGGACACGAAGAAGGTAAGAAAAAGTTAATTGCAGGGATTGTTTTAACCGGAGGTGGATCTCAGTTAAAACATATCAAGCAATTGTTTGAGTACGAAACGGGAATGGACACTCGTATAGGTTTTCCGAATGAGCATTTAGCTAAAGGTGACCGTACTGATTTAGAAAGTCCAATGTATGCAACTGCTATTGGCTTGTTGATGAAAGGGGTGGAGTTCAATGAAAGAAATCCTCAGATAGCATCAACAGCTGAACAAGCTACTGAAGCTCATTCACCTATCAATCAAACGATTGATGAAATAGGTAATGCTCCAGAGGGTGTCGCGGTAGCAACGGAAACAAAAATAGAATCAATTACAGATCCAAAAGAATCCTTTTTTGATAAATGGGTGAAGGGATTTATGAATTTTTTAGCGAATGAAGATTAATATAATAAAACTCTAAATGATGGCGAATTTAGACTTTGACATGCCACAGAATCAAGCTTCTTCGATTAAGGTAATCGGTGTTGGTGGTGGCGGTAGTAATGCCGTAAATTACATGTACGAAAAGGGGATTAGAGGTGTAGACTTTGTGGTTTGCAACACTGATCAGCAAGCCCTTGATGACAGTCCTGTACCCAATAAAATTCAATTAGGAGTTTCAGTAACTGAAGGTTTAGGTGCGGGTGCAGACCCTCTTAGAGGTAAATTTGCTGCTGAAGAAAATATAGAAGATGTTATAGCTGTATTAGAGTGTAATACTAAAATGGTATTCATTAATGCAGGAATGGGTGGAGGAACAGGTACAGGAGCTGCCCCTGTAATAGCAAAAGCTGCTAAGGATATGGACATCCTTACCGTAGCTATTGTGACCATTCCATTTGTGTTTGAAGGAGAATTGAGAATGTCTCAAGCTAAAGAGGGAATTGAGGCGTTAAAACCGCATGTAGACTCACTAATCGTTATCAATAATAATAAGCTTCGAGAAATATATGGAAATCTTGGTTTCAAATCAGGTTTTGCTAAAGCGGATGAAATATTGGCAACAGCCTCTAGAGGTATTGCAGAAGTAATAACTCAAAAAGGGCATTTAAATATCGATTTAAACGATGCGAAAACAGTACTATCGAATAGCGGTACAGCCATTATGGGCTCTGGAACAGCATCAGGTGATGGACGAGCTTTAAAAGCCGTAAAAGGTGCAATAGAGTCGCCGTTATTGGATAATAATCATATTCGCGGAGCGAAGAAGGTGTTGTTACTTATCGTGTCGGGGGCCGAAGAAGTAACCTTTGAGGAAATGGGTAAAATCTCAGATTTCATTCAGGATCAGGTAATGATTGAAGGTGGCTCACCTGCAGATATCATTATGGGGGTTGCAGAAGATGAAGAATTGGAATCGGCAGTTAATGTAACAGTTGTTGCTACGGGTTTTCACGAGGGAAAAGTTGTAAATCCTCTTACCGGTATTCCAGTGCAAATTGTTCACGATTTAGATGATAAGGTACAAGCAAAGAAAACAATAGAAGAGCCATTATCGATTACAGTTCCTACTCAAGAAGAGAAAGTAATAGAATCTGTAGTTGAGGTAAAACATATATTAACTGAAGAGCCTTTAGAGCTCGTAGAAGAGTTAGTGGAATTTATTCCAGAATCAATTGTTCAAGAGCTCGGAGAAATTGAAAAAGTAGAATCGTCAATTGTTGATCTTTCTGAACCAGAACAACAAGTAAGTATGACTTTTGAGTTTGATGTAGAGGAAGGCCTTGAGAAAGTTAGTATCCCCAAACGTGACGAACCAAAAGTAGTGTTTAATCTTCTTGAGGAAATTGAAGAAGAGAGAGTAGAAATTGAAGCAAATAATGATGTTGAAGAAGCGTTAGACTCTGAAGGAATTCAAGAAGAAACATCGTTTGACCTAGAAAATTTTGAAGAGTCTTTAGAGGAGTTAATTTCTGTTGAATTAAATAATGTTGAAGAAGAGGTTGTTTCATTTGAATTAGAAACAACACAAGAAGACTTCGTAGGGGAGTCTCCAATTAGTTTTAGTTTAGATGAGCCTGTTACACCAAAGGAGACAGAGAATAAAATTGTTCACACCCTTAGCTTGGATGAGGATGAGGATGAGAGTTTAGGTTTTGAGCCTGCATCTTTTGATGTGGAAGAGCCAGTTCTTACAACTCGAGATGATATTGTAAATAAAGCACCTACATTCAGTACCGAATCTATAGCTGATAAAGTAGTACAAAATTTAGATATTGAGTCTGCTCCTGATGTAGTTGTAGATGTTAAGGAAGTGGTTTTAGACGATGAGATTCAAGTTGAATCAGTAGAAAAACCAATACTTGCTGAAATGAAAACAAGTGTTACTTTATCAACACACAGCGATACGGTTCAAGAACAGATTGATAGAGCTCAAAAGCGTAAAGAGCGTCTTCAGAAATTTAATTACCGTTTTAGAAATAATTCAGTAATCGACAAGGCTGAAAGAGAGCCAGCTTATAAAAGACAGGGAGTTCAATTAAATGATACTCTTCATTCTTCAGAACAGACATTGTCGAGAGTGAGTTTGAGTACCAATGAAGAGGGTACTATTGAGTTGAAAAGTGAAAATTCGTTTTTACACGATAACGTAGACTAAAAACAAGCAGATGAGTTTGAAATCGAAGATAATGCCTGCCATGAAAGAGGCAATGAAAGCAAAAGATAAAGTTACACTAGAAACACTTAGAGCGATTAAAGCTGAACTAATGACTGCAGAAACAGCAACAGGAGCTTCTGGAGAAATGAATGAGGCTAATGAGGTAAAGTTACTGATGAAGATGCAAAAGCAACGTAAGGATGCTGCTGCGATATACATTGAGCAAGGTCGGGCTGATTTAGCTGATGACGAAATTGCTCAAACAAAAGTTTTAGAAAAATTCCTTCCTCAACAAATGAGTACAGAGGAATTAGAAAGTGCTGTAGCACTCATTATTGAAAAGGTTGGAGCTTCTGGTCCTGCTGATATGGGGAAAGTGATGGGTGTTACATCTAAAGAGCTTGCTGGTAAGGCTGAAGGTAGATTGATTGCCGACACTGTAAAAGCACTCTTGAACAAGTAGCGTAAATTAGTTAGTGTTAAAAAAAGCCAAATTGTATCACTTTGATGAGGGTAATTTATAAATTCTATATAAAGTTGATCTTCCGGAAAGTCATTATAGATAGAGCTAATGTCAAAGCATAAATTTTTGGTTATCCAAGCTTCGCATAAATCGTTATTGCTATTGTGACTTAATCGAATAGTAAGGTAAACCGGTGGAGTGGCACAAAATAGTGGATCAAGAAATAGTTCATATTCACGCTCTTGGCAACCTCCAGAATGGGATATATTTAACAGAAGGTCTTTTTCATCCAATTAGATTTCATTTATTAAATAATAATCATTTGAAAAATTGACTTCTTGATTAGCAATACTTATTTGCAAACACTCATGAGTGTTAATTGGAGTTGTTTGTTCACATGATAGTAATAACATGAAAGCACTCAATAAAACACCTGAACAGATTTTAGTATTGGTACGTAAATTCTTCGTAAAAAGTTTCGTCTCCATTGCAATCAATTTGAATGTTAATAGATCCTTGGTCAGGTAGTTGAAGTGAACTTAAATCGAAATAGTCACTATCTGTAAATGGTTCTGTACAAGGACCATCACCATTGTCATATCTTATTTGAAGTCTCGTGTTTAAGACGTCAGAAGAGTCTACTAAGTGGTATAAATGTATTCTGCTTGGGTCACACCCGCCTAGGTAGCTGTGTGTTATTTCAATACAATCATTAAATATAGTTAAACCCTCTATATTTAAAGTGTCATCAGGAAGTTGATCATCAGTGCCTGAAATAGGCGTAAGAGACTTACAATTACTATTCAGGTTGAAATGTAGGGCACATTCAATTTTTATTGGATTACCAATCATGCAAACCACTCCTGTGTCTTTAGGACTGTGATTAATGAGGTAATATTCGCCAAGCTCCCAAGTAAAGTCTATTGGCCCCTCAACAATCTCATATAATTCTGAAGAACTGTTTTGTAATAAAATACATGGTGAACCAGCTGCAAACACCACTACAGTGTCATTGTATTGACATTCTTGATCGCAAACACCATCCGTCCAATCTAGAAGCCCAGCTTTGAGTTCTGCTTGGCAGCTATTAAAGTAGGTTAAGCCATCACATCCACATACTGGACTGTAGTTAGAATCGCATACTGAAGATAAATCAATCTGTCTCGGGTCTTTACAAATGTAAGCATCTTCCTGACAAGACAAGAAGAATGATATTACTGTAAAAATTAGCCCTAATTTTTTCATCTACATAGTTTTAGCATTTGCTAAGCAATAATTGTTCCAATACATCCTGAATGTTGTATTTGTTAAGAGTTTATTTATAAAATGAAAAAGCCCAGAACTGATTCAGAACTGGGCTTTAAGTATCTTAAGACGCTTGCTTACATCATCCCTGGCATGCCACCAGGCATTCCACCGCCCATTGAAGCTGGGTTTTCTTCTGGAATATCGGCTAACACACATTCTGTAGTCAACAACATACTGGCAACAGAAGCAGCATTTTCTAGGGCTACACGTGTTACTTTTGTAGGGTCTATGATTCCTGCTTCTAGCATTGGTTCGAAGGTATCTGTTTTAGCATTGTAACCAAAGTCAGCTTTACCTTCTTGAATTTTAGAAACAATCACAGCACCTTCGCCACCAGCATTGGCTACAATCTGACGTAATGGAGCTTCAATAGCTTTAGTAATAATTTGCACCCCTGTTCTCTCGTCTTCGTTTTCAACTGAAACACTTTCAAGAGCTGCAGCAGCACGTACGAGAGCTACACCACCACCTGGAACAATTCCTTCTTCAACAGCTGCACGAGTTGCGGCAAGTGCATCGTCAACGCGATCTTTTTTCTCTTTCATTTCAATTTCTGAAGCAGCACCTACGTAAAGTACAGCAACACCACCAGCTAATTTAGCTAAGCGTTCTTGTAATTTTTCACGGTCGTAGTCAGAAGTGGTTGTTTCCATTTGCGCTTTAATTTGATTTACACGCAATTCAATTCCTTCTTTCTCTCCTTTACCGTGTACTATGGTGGTATTGTCTTTGTCGATAACAACTTTGTCAGCTTGACCTAACATTTCGATAGTAGCGTTTTCTAATTTGAAACCACGTTCTTCAGAAACTACAGTACCACCAGTAAGGATGGCAATATCTTCTAACATCGCTTTACGACGGTCTCCAAATCCAGGAGCTTTAACAGCAGCAATTTTCAAACTACCACGTATTTTATTTACCACCAAAGTAGCCAAAGCTTCTCCATCTACATCTTCAGCGATGATTATGATAGGGCGACCTGTTTGGCTTGTTTGCTCTAGAATAGGGAGCATATCTTTCATATTCGAAATCTTCTTGTCGTAGATTAAGATGAAAGGACTTTCTAACTCAGCCTCCATTTTTTCTGCATTGGTAACAAAATACGGAGACAAGTAACCACGATCGAATTGCATACCTTCAACAACTTCAACGGTTGTATCTGTACCTTTTGCTTCTTCAACGGTAATAACTCCCTCTTTCTTTACTTTAGCCATAGCCTCAGCAATTAAAGCTCCGATAGAATTATCGTTGTTTGCAGAAATAGAAGCTACTTGTTCAATTTTATCTAGATTGTCGCCAACTTCAATTGATTGTTTTTGAAGTTCTGAAACAACTGCTTTTACTGCTTTATCTATTCCTCTTTTCAAATCCATAGGGTTAGCACCTGCAGCAACATTTTTTAAACCTGTAGTAACAATTGCCTGAGCTAATACGGTAGCCGTTGTTGTACCGTCACCGGCAATATCTGCAGTTTTCGAAGCTACTTCTTTCACCATTTGAGCACCCATATTTTCAACTGCATCCTCAAGCTCAATTTCTTTAGCTACAGAAACACCATCTTTTGTAATGGTTGGTGCGCCAAACTTACGATCGATGATAACATTGCGCCCCTTTGGACCTAAGGTTACTTTTACTGCATTTGCTAGTGCGTCTACACCTCTTTTTAGTGCGTCTCTAGCTTCTATGTCAAATGTTATATTTTTTGCCATGGTTTTACTTTTAGATAATTGCTAATAGATCAGATTCACGCATAATAAGGTAGTCGTTACCTTCAAGCTTTAATTCTGTACCTGCATATTTGCCATACAATACATTGTCTCCAACTTTCACTGTCATGTCGTGGTCTTTTGTTCCATTTCCTACAGCTACAACAATTCCTTTTTGAGGTTTTTCTTGAGCAGTATCAGGAATAATAATTCCAGAGATTGTTGTCGTCTCAGCTGCTGCTGGTTCAACCAATACTCTATCGGCAAGTGGTTTGATGTTTAGTTTTGACATTTTATCTTGAGTTATGTTATTTAAAATCTATAGGCTCTAAGTCAGAAATTGTGCCATTGCTTTATTTGTGTCATTCTGTCTTAGAAGTTCTAAATGTAAAGCAAAAAAAAATGCCAAACTGGTCAGTTTGGCATTTTGTATAATTTTGAAGGAGCTTATTCAGCAGCTTCTGGAGTTTCTGTCTCTGTTGGAACAAAGTCTTCAGCACTGTCTTCAACTTGCTCAATAATGTCAGATTGGTTTGCACCATCACCACGATCGATCGCAAAGTTAGAAACTAAAGTTAATGCAACTAAAGCTAAAGCTAAAGTCCAAGTACTTTTTTCTAAGAAATCTGAAGTTTTCTTAACACCCATAAATTGGTTTCCTTCACCAAAAGTAGACGCTAAACCACCACCTTTAGGGTTTTGAACTAGGATTACTAAGAGTAGTAATGCGCAAGTAATCAGTATCAAAATTGAAAATAATCCGTACATATCTAAGGGTTTATTTGTTTAATGGCTTTAATTTGGTCTGCAAATAAACCACTTTTTTGTGGATATTTCAAACTTAAAATCTCGTAGGCTGTTATTGCCTTGTTGTAATGACCTTGCTCTAGGTAAACTTTAGCTAAAGTTTCTGTCATTAAGCTGTTATTTTCTTCTAAACTCTGCTGTGCCATTTGGCTTGGCGAGAAGTACTCTTTCTTAGGACGTTCCTTCTTTGCTACTTTGGTTATAAAGTCTACTATTTTATTCGTTTTATCTACAGGATTTAGCTTTTCATCCTTATTAGGTTGATGGCTTCTGTCGATAGGCTTGACTTGTGATAATTTCAACCATTCACTAAACGAATGTGTTTCGGTCTCATCAAACTCTAAAGGTTTTCCAAGGTCTAAAGTCTCTTCAGGCTTTAGTTGTACTTGTCCTATCAGCTCCTTTAGCGGAGCTTTAAAAGATTCATGGGTAATATATTCAAATAGTAATGTACGGTTGCCAGATATGGCTGCCGTCATCTTGAGCTCTTTGTTATACGTTTCACTATTAGCATCTTTCAAGGCTTTCAAACGTAGTTTGTGCAAAGAAGAGCAGTAAGGATGCGCGGCACATAAGTCATCTAATCGCGAAAGATCTTCTTTTTGAATACTTTCGGGTTTGCGAATAAGTTCTATGAATTGAGCACTTTGCATTTTACCAATTTACAACAGCTTTATTAAATATATCCTCAATCAACTCAATAATTATTTCGTCGATTAAATTTTCTTCCACACTCGTCAAACTTAAGCTACTATCAAAATCTGCAAAACGACTAAAGCTTTGTTCGTAGGATTTACTTGGTTCAATTTTATTATTGAATCTTACAAATACTTTAATGCTAAGTCTATTTTGATTGGCTTGATCATTAGAGCTTATGCTAATGGGTTTTACTTGGTAATCGCTTATATAGCCTTCAAATTGAATATCGCCATTAGAACTTATTAAATCTAAAGAGGTTTGTTGTATAAAACGATCTTGCAGCGCTTCTGTAAATTTTTGGCTTAAGATAGGTTGAACCAATGCGGCCTGATTTTGGAAATAAGAAATCGAAATTGTTTTGATGTCAGGATGTATGTCTGCTCCTGTAAAAGTGTAAACACCACAGCTACATAATAAAGCAATGCTTGCAATAAGATACTTTAGTTTCGCCATCTTACAAATCGTATTGTTTAATTTTTCGATACAATGTACGCTCAGAGATCCCAAGTTCTGCTGCAGCACCCTTTCTTTTTCCACGGTGTTTATCTAGTGCATTTTTTATCATTTCAATTTCTTTGTCTTGAAGTGATAACGTTTCTTGTGGCTCTATTTCTTGTGCTTGAATTGTTCGTGACTCTTGTTGTATTTCTTGATGTGAAGGCAACAGAATTGCTTGATTTGATTGAGCGTCGTTAAGTTCCTCATACACTTTTGAAACAAGTCCTTCATTGTCTTCAGTGAAGTTTACATCACCTTTGGTAAGCTTCTGAGTTAATTTTTTCAGATCACCAATATCTTTCTTCATATCGAAGAGAACTTTGTATAAAATTTCTCTTTCAGTGAAGTCATTTTCAGTATCCTTTCCAGCATCATATAATACTGGAAGTGTTTTCATGTTGTTGTTCGGTAGGTAGTTTCTCAATGTTTCCGCATCAAGCATTCTACTTTCTTCAACCACAGATAATTGCTCGGTAACATTTTTTAATTGACGAATGTTCCCCGGCCAGTGATATTTAGAGATTAAATCAATAGCATCTTCTGTTAATCGGACGGAAGGCATATGATACTTCTCGGCAAAGTCCATCGCGAATCGTCTAAAGATAAGGTGTATGTCTCCTTTGCGAGATCTAAGAGGTGGAAGGTTAACCTGTACCGTGTTTAGTCGATAAAAAAGATCCTCTCTAAACTTATTTTTTTGAATCGCTTCTTGCATATTCACATTTGTAGCAGCTACTATGCGAACATCTGTTTTTTGAGCTTTCGATGAACCTACTTTAATAAATTCACCTGTTTCTAAAACGCGCAATAAACGTACTTGTGTGGCTAAGGGAAGTTCTCCAACTTCATCTAAGAAAATCGTTCCTCCATCAGCAACTTCAAAATAACCTTTTCTACTGGCTGTAGCACCGGTAAATGATCCTTTTTCGTGACCGAAAAGTTCACTATCTATTGTCCCCTCAGGTATGGCACCACAGTTTACAGCAATATACGAGCCGTGCTTACGAGCCGATAATTGATGTATAATTTTTGGAATAACTTCTTTACCCGTACCACTCTCACCAGACACCATTACAGAGATGTCGGTGGGTGCAACGCGCATAGCTTTAGATATACCACGGTCCAACTCTTCAGCAGAGCCGATAATTCCAAATCGTTGTTTTATATCTTGTATGGAAGCCATTTATTATTCGTTAAATGTTCTAAAGTTAAAAATTTAATTCCAACGACTAGCGACTACAATCTATAGATCAATTTAATCTTCTACAGATTCACCAATTAAAGTAGCTGAATTACAATCTGTAATACGTACCATAACGTAATCTCCAGGCTTGTAATTTTTCTTTGGGAATACCGCTACTGAGTTGTGAGTTGTTCTACCAAATAAGTGTTCGTCAGAACGCTTTGAGAAGCCTTCGACCAATACTTTGAATATTTTACCAACTCTAGCTTGGTTGTATAGCATTGAGTGTTCTCTTTGCTTAGCAATGATTTCCGTTAATCTTCTTGACTTTACATCTTCAGGGACATCATCTTCAAACTGACGAGCAGCTTTTGTATTCGGTCTTTCAGAATACTTAAACATAAATCCGTAGTCGAATTTAACGTAGTCCATCAAGCTTAAAGTCTCTTGGTGGTCTTCTTCTGTTTCAGAACAGAAGCTTGAAATGATATCTTGAGAAATAGCGCATCCAGGAATGATTCTCTTAATCGCATCAATACGCTCCATATACCATTCGCGTGTATAACCTCGATTCATCATCTCTAAAATTCTAGAGCTACCCGATTGAACCGGAAGATGGATGTAATCACAAATATTCTCGTGCTTAGCCATAGTCTCTAACACCTGATTACTCATGTCTTGCGGATGAGAAGTGGAGAATCGAATTCTCATTTCAGGACTTACTAAGGCTACTTTTTCTAATAGTTGAGCAAAGTTTACAGAACCGGCTTTTTGAATTTCAGAGAGTTTTTTGAAATCCATTTTTGCACCTCCACCGTACCATAGGTAAGAATCTACATTCTGACCTAAAAGAGTGATTTCTTTGTAGCCTTTTTCGTGAAGTTCGCGAACTTCGTTTACGATACTTTCGGTATCTCTACTACGCTCTCTACCTCTTGTGAATGGAACTACACAAAAAGTGCACATATTATCGCAACCACGCATAATTGAAACAAAGGCAGTAACCCCGTTGCTGTTTAGGCGAACAGGACTGATGTCAGCATACGTCTCCTCTTTAGAAAGCTGAACATTTACGGCTTTCTGCCCGTGGTCAACGGTATTAATAAGGTTTGGTAAATCTCTATAAGCATCTGGTCCAACAACAATATCTACTAGTTTTTCTTCTTCTAAGAATTTTTCTTTCAAACGCTCGGCCATACAGCCTAGAACACCAATAGTCATTTCCTTTTTCTTCTCTTTAAGCTTTTGGAAAGTTCTTAAACGCTTACGAACAGTTTGTTCCGCTTTTTCGCGAATCGAACAAGTATTTACGAAGATAACATCCGCTTCTTCGATATCTTTTGTGGTTTCAAATCCATTTTCTGATAAAATTGAAGCTACAATTTCGCTATCAGAAAAGTTCATTTGGCAGCCATAGCTTTCAATATAAAGCTTTCTTCCACCTGGCTTCTTTGCCTCAAGTACAAGGGCTTCACCTTGCTTTCCTTCGTCAATCACTTTATCTCCTGTGTGGTACTGTTCCATCTTAAATGTTGTTTTTCAGTGGCAAAATTACAAAATGATATAATTCTGACAAAGTGTCATACCAGATAAGAATGAATATTAACGATTAGTTAAGAATGAGTGATTAAGGCTGAAGTTCCTTGAACCCCACAGTGCATTCATATTCATGATATACTTAATACTCAAGTTTCTATCTTCAAATATTTTTATCTAAATTTATTGTTTATTTTAAAAATTCCTTTTAATATAATTAAAAGGGAGGAAAATGTGATCATATAATAGCTGTACAATTAGGAAGTATAAAAAAACTTATTCTAATTTTGCAGCAAATTCAGGAATTGATATGGCAAAGAATCTAGTTATAGTTGAGTCGCCTGCAAAGGCAAAAACAATCGAAGGATTTTTAGGTAAAGACTTTAAGGTTTTATCGAGCTTCGGACATATCCGCGATTTATCGCATAAAGATATGGGAGTGGATATCCCTGGTGGGTTTATCCCCAACTACGAAGTATCTTCTGATAAGAAAGAAGTTGTTAAGAATTTGAAAAAGGAAACTAAAGCTGCCGATACGGTATGGTTAGCAACCGATGAAGACCGCGAGGGAGAGGCTATTGCATGGCACTTGGCGGAAACTTTAAATCTGAAGAATAAAGAAACTAAACGCATTGTATTTCATGAGATTACCAAAACAGCAATTACCAATGCTGTAGAGAATCCTCGTGAGATTGATTATAATTTAGTGAACGCACAACAGGCCCGTCGTGTATTAGATAGATTGGTAGGTTTTGAGCTTTCGCCAGTGTTATGGAGAAAGGTGAAGCAAGGATTGTCTGCAGGACGAGTTCAATCGGTGGCGGTACGTTTGTTGGTTGAGCGCGAACGTGAAATCACAAGCTTCACATCAAATGTTTATTACAAGATTATTGCTCAGTTTACAAATCAAGAAGGTAAGATATTCAGAGCAGAGGTTTCTTCGCGTTTAGCGAGTTTAGAGGAAGCACAAGCATTTTTACAAAAATGTGTAGATGCTAATTTTAGCGTTGCAAATTTAGAAAAGAAACCTGCTACAAAAAAACCAGCGCCTCCTTTTACGACTTCAACTTTGCAACAAGAAGCTGCGCGTAAATTAGGTTTCTCGGTGTCTCAGACGATGACAGTTGCTCAGCGTTTGTACGAAGCGGGTAAGATTACTTATATGAGAACAGATTCGGTGAATCTTTCGAATGATGCAATGTCGGCTATCAAGCAAGAGATTGTTAACGAGTATGGGGAGTCTTATTCTAATCCAAAAACTTATTCGACAAAATCGAAAGGAGCGCAAGAGGCTCACGAGGCCATTCGCCCAACTTATATGCACGCTCGTAATGTGAGTGATGACAGTGGTCAGCAACGATTATACGATTTGATTTGGAAGCGCGCTATTGCTTCACAAATGTCAAATGCGAAATTAGAGCGTACTACGGTTACGATTGACAATTCGGATCACGAAAAGAATTTTATCGCAAAAGGTGAGGTAATAATATTCGACGGTTTCTTGAAAGTTTACTTGGAAGGAACAGATGAAGATGGTGATGAAGAGCAAGATGGAATGCTTCCAAAATTGGAGGTTGGCGAAAATGTAGCTTATAGAACAATTAGTTCTAGAGAACGATTTACGAAAGCTCCAGCACGATTTACAGAAGCGAGTTTGGTGAAGAAGCTCGAAGAATTGGGTATCGGTAGACCGTCAACTTATGCACCAACAATTTCTACCGTTCAACGCAGAGGCTATGTGGAGAAAGGAGATGATGAAGGAACATTGCGTTCGTATCATTATGTGGAGTTATCGAATTCGGTAATCGAAACAAAAATATTAGAAGAGAAAGCAGGTTCTAAGAAAGGAAAGTTGTGCCCAACCGACATCGGTATGGTCGTAAACGACTTCTTGGTGTCTAATTTCAATTCAATTTTAGACTACCACTTTACTGCAAATGTAGAGGAAGAGTTTGATGAGATTGCCGCAGGTGATAAAGAATGGAATAAAATGCTTCTTGATTTTTATGGAGATTTCCACGCAAAGGTTGAAGATGTAAAAGAGAATGCAGACAGAGCTGTAGGAGAACGTCTTTTAGGACTCGATCCAAAAACAGGTATTAATATTTATGTACGTATAGGTCGTTATGGTCCTATGGCACAATTAGGAGAGGGTTCGGAAGAAGTAAAACCAAAGTTTGCCAGTTTAAGAAAAGGGCAGTCTATTGAGTCGATTACTTTGGAAGAGGCTATTGATTTATTCAAACTTCCTCGTCAGGTAGGTCAGTTTGAAGATAAGGTAGTAACTGTAGCTATCGGTCGATTCGGTCCTTACGTTCGTCACGATAGTAAATTTATTTCTTTAGGCGAATACGATCCAATGACTATTGAGTTGGATGTTTGTATTGAATTAATAGAAGCAAAGCGCAAATCGGATGCTGAGAAGCACATTCATACTTTCGATGAGGAAGAGCCAACCATTCAAGTGTTACACGGAAGATGGGGCCCATATATTAAAGTTGAGAAGACGAATTATAAGATTCCTAAAGATGTAGAAGCTGAAGACTTAGATAGAGCTCAGTGTTTGGTGATCATGGAGAATCAACCTAAAAAGAAAGGGAAAGTAAAAGCTAAGCCCAAGGCAAAAGCCAAAGCGAAACCAAAGGCTAAGGCAAAACCAAAACCCAAAAAGAAATAAGTCAAAAAAGTCCCCACTGAAATTGGGGGCTTTTTTGTTTTGTCTATCTTTCAAGCATGGATTTAACTCAATATTTTGAAGCCTATGAGCATGCAATAAGTCATGATGCGTCTCGTAATGAAGGATTAAATTCCTATGTAGACTTTTATGATGAGCATTTTGATCAAGATGTTACGACTTACGATATATATATCGTTGGTGTGCAGGAAGGACGTTTGTCTCTGAAGAATGAAACTTGTGCTTTCGCTCCAGATGAAATTCGAAATTCGCTTTATGAACTCTACCAGGGAGATTGGTCTTTAAAGGTGTTAGATCTTGGGAATTTAAAACTTGGTCATAAAGTAGAAGACACATATGTAGTCCTAGAAGAGATTGTTTCAAACCTTATTTTAGAGGATAAGATTGTGTTGGTTTTAGGCGGTGGACATGATTTAATAAGCCCTATATATAAAGGTCATTGTGCTGCTGGGAATCCATTAAATTTTGCTTCGGCAGATGCATATTTAGATTTTCAAGATGGTGATGATTATCACTCAAGATCTTTCTTGTCGAAACTCTTAGCTTCTCAAGAATCTTTATTGTCTAAGTACACACTAATGGGGTATCAAACGTATCTATGTGCTCCAAAGGAAGTGAGCTTGCTTGAGCAAATGGATTTTAATCTATTGCGTTTAGGTGATGTAAATGGCAGTGTAAAAGAGATGGAGCCTTATCTCAGAGATGTAGATCATTTAAGTGTTGATGCCTCTGTAGTAAAATCAGCAGAGTTACCGGCTAATGTTTATGCATCTCCAAATGGTGTTTCTGCAGAAAGTTTGTGTGCAATTATGCGTTATGCAGGAATGAGTCATCAACTGAAAAGTGTGTTACTTTCTGAATTAAACCCTCGATTAGATAAAAACAATCAAAGTTCTATGGTGTATGCACAGGCGATTTGGTACTTTATTGAAGGTTTTCATTTGAGAAAAGATGATTTTCCCGATGAAAAATTGAAAAACTTTAAGCGTTTTCATGTGAGTTCAGACTTGTCAGAGTTGCTATTTTATAAAAGTATGGCTTCTGAGCGTTGGTGGGTGGAACTACCCATGAATAATGTTGGTGTAAAAAGAGCTTTGTTACCATGCTCATTTTTAGACTATAAAAAGGCTGTGGCAGGTATGTTGTCTGAAAGGTTGCTGAAGCTGGTGAGGTTTTAGTTTGTTGGCATGAGATTTGCTAAAACATCAGCACTGCAATAAGAGATACAAAGGTTGTTAAGAGAAAGCCGCAGGTTTTTGTTTTTTTTTCTATCTTTAGCCCTCTCAATTAAAGGTGCAACGAACGGATAATGCATTGTATGAAAAAGGTTTTAGTACTGTTTTTCGTGTTACTGAGTGGATTGGCGAAGGCCCAACAAGATCCTCAGTTCTCGTTAAACATGTTTAACATATACTCAGTGAACCCTGCTTTTTCGGGCTCCTATGATCAATTTAACGCTTTGGCAATACATAGAAGTCAATGGGTTGGATATGGTGGTGGATCTCCAACGACACAGCATGTGAGTGTTGAGGCTCCAGTATACTTTTTACATGGTGGTGCAGGGATTAGTCTTGTAAATGATAAATTAGGTAACGAGTATTCTCGTGGCGTTAGTCTATCTTATGCATACCAAACTAAACTAACGAAGAAGTCGGAATTAGGTATAGGTTTCAATGTTGGTTTTATGGATGTTGGTTTTGAAGGCGACTGGGTAACTCCTGGTAACGATCAAGGTTTAGATGACCCATCAATACCTGCAATTGGTTCTAATGACGTGGTTCCAGATTTAGGTTTAGGTCTTTATTATAGAATGAAAGAGCTTTATATTGGGTACTCTGTTACTCACCTGAATCAGGCAACTGCAGTATACGATAATGCAGATAGAGATTTCGAATTCAAAAGACATCATTATTTGACATTGGGATGGTTACATGAGCTTACGAGTGATCTGGTTTTACGTC
>Ga0209495_1001486_pt1 | contig 16390 bp, 13 predicted proteins | sample EN1Hudsemesocosm_FD_184629 | JGI IMG/M metagenome (GOLD analysis project Ga0209495, IMG submission 184629) | Methane-oxidizing microbial communities from mesocosms in the Hudson Canyon - EN1E Hudson Canyon (SPAdes) (version 2) | ecosystem: Environmental > Aquatic > Marine > Cold seeps | place... | reverse complement strand
CGATTTTCATTGATTAACATTGTTTGTTGGCCCAACCACATTTGCCATGCTTCTTTCGAAACAGACTCATAGATCTTTTTGCCAAGCTCACCAGGATAGGGTGGAAAGTCCAACCCATCAGCTTCTTCGTGCAGTTTAACACAATGGACAGTATTTGCCATTATTCCCTCAATTTAGCTAATGATTGTAAAAATGATTTTACTGGCGCGGGCAAGCCGAGCTGTAAAGCATCACTTATTTTATACCATGTTGCAGTATTATTCTCACTAATATTTCCATTTGATTTTTTGACTGAAATTAGCTGTGGGTATACTTGTAATTTAAAGTGAGTAAATACGTGCTTAAAGCTAGGTGCGGCAGTAATAGCCGCTATATTTGTCTGGAAATTATTTAGGCATGTTTCAGTGATATTATCTAAAGACTCAGCTTCAGGAAAGCTCCATAATCCACCCCATATTCCTGAGTTTGGTCGCTGTTGTAACAGTACTTTTTCATCCTCATCTTGCAAAATTAACCAGTTTATTTTGCGAGATGGAATTATTTTTTTGGGTTTTGATTCTGGGTAGTTTTGCGGAATATCGTGTTGAAATGCCTGACAACCAGCTTGTAATGGACAAATATTGCACTTTGGTTTGCTCCGGGTACAAACTGTTGCTCCAAGATCCATTTGTGCCTGAATGTAATGTGCAATTCGTTGAGTGGGCAACAACTCTTCGGCAAGCAGCCACAATTTATTTTCTACTTTTTTATTGCCAGGCCAACCAGAAATTCTTTTGTATCGAGTCAAAACTCGTTTGACATTACCGTCAAGAATTGCAAAACATTGATGATGGGCAAGTGTCATGATGGCACCGGCTGTTGAACGTCCAATGCCAGGCAAAGAAATTAAGTCGTCTAAGTCTTTTGGCATTTCACCATTATGTTGTTCAATAATAATATTCGCTGCTTTATGCAGGTTTCTTGCTCGAGCGTAATAACCTAAGCCTGTCCATAAGGCGAGCACATCATCTATTGATGCATTAGCTAGTGAGCTGAGGTCTCCATATTGTTCTGTGAATCTCTGGTAATAAGGAATAACAGTACTTACTTGAGTCTGTTGTAACATAATTTCAGATAGCCAAACATGATAAGGGCTTGGATCTTGTTGCCACGGCAAATCTTTACGACCATGCAGGTCATACCAAGCTAGTAATTGGCTGCTGAAATTCATTGATATATGGATAGGAAATCACCTGCAGTTCGGGACTACAGGTGATGATAACTATTTAGAAAAACCCTTTGAGTTTACTTTTAAGTGCATCCTTAGCTTGATCTTCAGCCGACTTAGCAGGTGCAGGTGCTGCAGGCTCAGGAGCTGGTTCAGCTGTTGGTTCACTAGTTGTTTTTTCTGTAGGAGCAGGAGCTGGTTCGCTGGTCGGAGTGCCTAGAGCACCACCTAATAAACCACCTAAGTCCCCACCAAGTTTCTCTTTTAATTTATCAGCTACTTTGGCTTTGACTTCTTCTTTTGCTTTGTCTTTAAACAAGCTGGCAAGATCTACAGTTGGTTTTGGATTTGCAAATGTACCTGTTATTTTGACAGGAATGGTTAGACCTTTTAAGTCGTCTAGATTTAAACTTCCCTGACCTTTAGATGTGCCAACGATAGACACCTTAAGGGTATAATCAATATTCTCTTTAGGTAAATCAACTGTTCCAGCGCCATTGATTCGCAATAGTGGTGCCTTGGTAATAAGGTCCTGATTGTTGATAATGCCATTTTTGACTGTAAATGAACCAGTTAGGCTTGAAAAATCTGTTTGTAGCGGCGCATCTGATGGAGCTAATTTTTCACCTTTTAATGCTGCTTTAGCTTTACGAATACTTTCGGCAACATTGACACCTTTCAATGCGCCATCAGTAAAAGAAAACTGACCATTCCCTGTTAATGTTTGCTTGATTTGAGTAACGGTTGCACCATTCCCTGTTAATTTAGCTTGAGCATTAGCAACACCAGATATTTTATCATCACCACTAAGATCTTTTAGCAGGGGGCCGGCTTGTACTCCTTTCAAGTTTTCATCAATTGATAATTTTAATGTTTTACCACGAGCATCTAATGCGACATTACCTTTGTATTGCCCTTGATAAAGGTTGGCGCTCATAGGACTAAGTTTTATTAAGCCTTTAGCAGCATTTATTTCTAGGTGGATTTTCTCACTGTGGGTACCGCTTATTTTCAACTTGCCAATATCAAGTGTTCCTTTGGCATTGACTTGTCTTAAGGCATCAAGAGGTAGTGGCTCATCAGCTGATGCCGATGTGGCAGCGGTGGATTCAGCGCTAGCGGCTTGTTTTTGTTCTTTTGTAGCTGGAGGTAAATAACGGTCGGCATCAATTTCATCTAGTGATATTTTGAAGTTGAAAGCAGGATTTTTAAAATCATTTACAGCAAACTGACCAGTTAATTGACTTTGGTCTAGTGTGAGATCTAGTTGTTTGGCATTGAAGTGTTTGCTTGAGCCACTAAATTCAGTTGCCAATTGTACTAATTCTAAAGTGCTACCATCAGCCATGGCTGGAAGCTCAATAGCAAGCCGATTAGCTAATTGACGTAAATTAAATGCTTGAACATCAATTTGACCAGAAAAATTTGGGTTGTCAGATAAAAGTTTACTGGCATTAACGTTACCGTTGATGATTAAATCATGCACTGTGACCAGTAAATTTGATATTGCAGCTGTTTGTTTTTGCATATCAGCTGCAATATCTGCAGTGACTTTAAGGTCAACTTTACCGCCTGGCAAAGCAGGGTCAATTACTTCAGCTGTTAAATCAAATCCTTTTAGAGAACTCTGCTGGTTGGCAAGGTTACTTGTGATGTTGGCTGATAATTTAGCATCAATTGATTGTTCACCTTTACTTGCCTTAGCAGTTAAAGTTAAGTCATCAATAGCAATAAGTTGCTTAACCATATCAGCATTGATATCGCCACTTAGATCAATATCTGCTTGTGAAAATGGTAATTCTTTTCCGGCAGCGTGAGTAGTGAAATTTAGACCTGTTAATGCATAACGTTGATTTTTTAAATCAACCATTACGTTAGTATCTAGGCTGACATCTATTCGAGCTTGAGGTTTTGTGCTCAGTAGGCTGAAACTCATTTCAACTGCAGTTGGTTTTCCTGGAATTAAAGGATCAGTTGTTAGGTTTAAATCTTTTAATTGAAAGTTTTCAGCTTTGCTAGCATCAGACCATAGAATATTAGCATTTGTTAGTTGAACGCCTGCAATGCTAATTGCACCGAGGGCTGGTGCAGTTGAGTCACTTTGTGATGTTTCACTTGTTGCACTTTCTTTTGTTGCATCACTAGAATTACTGAGATCATCCCAGTTTGTCTTTCCTGTTTTATTTTTTTCTAGATTAAGCACTAAACCGTCGAGAACAATAGTATCCATTTCTAATTGTTTGCTTAGGAGAGGCATTAATTTGATACGTACTTGTGTTGCATCAACTTTAGCGAAGGTTTCAGCTTTAAACCCTTTAGCATTACTAAGTGATAAAGGGCCTAGTTCAAGTGCGATCCAAGGGAATACAGAGAGTTCTATATCACCATTGAGAGTAAGCGTTCGACCTGTTGCCTTTTCTACTTGATCAGAGATCTCTTGTTTATAATCATTAGGATCAACGACAAAAGGTAAGGCGATTAAGCCAATGATGATAAGGATGATAACTAAAAATATTAGTTTAAACAGAGTTCGCATTTTATTTCCCTAAGTTGTACTATTTTTTTGCTAAACGAAAGATGAATTAGTCTTTGACCGTGAAACTGAACTGTTCATCATTAAACGTATTATTGATTAATGTATTGACCGATACTTTGTATTTTAAGTTGCCTTCGCTAACATCTAGTTCTTGTAGTGGTAGATACGTCCCTTTTTCTACAAGAATAGTTGTTTCTTGTTTTGAGCCACTTGAAGTAGGTAACAATAAGCCAATGAGTATTTCTGCTTTATTTTTAGGTGTGAGACTAACGGCTTTAGGATGCTTGTTTTGAATATCTAAACCAAGGTGTGTTGTACCTTTTATACTGGTTTCCATCCAACGAATGATTGCTAAGCTAGGCTCATGTTTATCTTCAAAAATACCAATGCTATCGCCGATATTGAGGTGGTAAGCATCAAAAGATGTACTGCTTATCATCATGCCTCCCGTTCCCCTATTATGGATTAGCCATTTAGATGTCTGAGATATTGAGCTATTGATTAAGCATACATGAATGGCAGACAAGCCAATTGCAATATTGATTTTTGGCGAGTCTTCACAGGCCTTTCTTTTAAAGCGGCGTGTGTAGGTGGCATTAAATTGTGGAATTATTTTCTTTAGTAAATGGATATCAACAGCATCAGGCTCTTGGCTATTTGTAGATATTTCATCTTGGAATATCTCTTCGATGGTTTGAAGAATCTGTTGCGTATCAACTAATCTTGATTGATTGAGGGAGCGAATTTCTTCCTGAGTTTCGGCGAGTGGCAGAGGTATTCTATTACTTGATATGTCCACACAAAAATGACCGGCTACAGTAGGATCAATATCTGAATTAATTTGCTCATTTGAAAGTTGAGAGAGAGTTATTTTATTAGCAAAATCTCCCATTAATTTGTAGAGTTCAGCGGCTTCATGTCTAATTAGTCGGAAGGGATTAGCAATGCCCATTAACAGCACGGTGTTATAAATATGGGAAAAAGAGTGCTCAGCGGATACTTTTTTCAAGGCCGGATTTTTATGAAGCGAGTGATAGTACTCGTTGTATAGATAGAATTGGTGAAGCGTATTTAAGGCACTACTCGGTATTGCAAGATAGTGACTATATGCAAAGAGTATTGACAAGCCTAAGTATTCGGATGCCCGGTTAATTGCAATTAAACATTCAGCATTAGAATTAGGGTGTTTTTCTTGTTGAAAATAATCATCAACAATAATTTTATAACCACTACTAAGTTCATCCAGTAATAAGCTCAATGCATGAACTTTTTTAACATAATCCGTATGGCTGGTCGTAGACTTTTTTCCTTTAGCTATTTGACTCTGGGCTAATGTGACAATTGGATGAGCATAGAGCTCTAGTAATGTAAAACGAGTCTGAGCTGGTATAACAAACCGATTAAGTGGGATTAGATTCCCTAAAAGATCACTGACTTTTACATCTGCGTCTTTTGAGTCGATATCTGCAAGCCATTTTTTTAGTAATTTAGCTTCTAAAATAGTATCTGGATTATCTGTACTTGTCTCAGGTAATGATAAGTCTAAGATGGGTTTGCGAAAGCTTGATTTTTTGCCAACTAATCCAGAAATAGCTGAAAAAACAGCTGAAAAGAAAGAAGCTTTTTTCTTTTTTATATTTTTTTTGGATGATGTTGATTTCTTTTTACCTTTTATGATGATGTTTTCAATATCATTCAGTGCGGCAGAAAAATTTTTGGTTCGAAGGGGTCTTTTTAAAATGAGATCGAACGATTCGTTTGATGTACTGCTTGCAGATAATAAAGCGGAGACATATATATCATCATGTTCTTGCCAAGCGGCACGACCCTCATCTGAATCTAGTGAGTAGATATATAATTCAGCTTGTTTAGAACGAACAATATTCCATTCGTGAGAAAGTTGATCGCTGGCAAGGTTAAGCATTGACTTTAAGGAGCTCGTATCAACATTATTTAGACCGCAAAGTTTAATTCGGTATGCTGCCATTTAAGGTGTCTCCATATGTGGTTCTACACTTCTGATACGAACGGTTCTAATCGTATTATTAGCGGTTTGAACTACTTCAATAACATAGTCTTCTATTCGTAAACTAACACCAGGATCAGGGATGCTTTCAAGAAACTCCAAGATCAGACCATTAATTGTTTTGGGACCATTTGTAGGAAGGTTCCAATTATTATTACGGTTTATTTCTCTGATATTAGCAGAACCATTGATAAGATAGCTACCATCTTCTTGTGGATGAATATCTTTATCTTCATCAATTAGGTCTGCTGTAAATTCACCTGCAATTTCACGGAATATATCTTCTAAGCTTATGAGACCAATAATATCGCCATATTCATCCACTACAAGGCCGGTACGGCGACGGTGACGTTGAAACTGGATAAGCTGTGTATTGAGCGGTGTACTTTCTGGTACAAAGTAACCTTGTTTCACAATCCCATTCAATGTTTCTTTCGTGAAATTATTTTCTGCAAGCAGATGTAATGCCTTTCTTACATGCATTATTCCAATAATATTATCCATGCTGTCGGCATAAACAGGTAAGCGAGTATTACTACAATAAGATAACTGTTTGATGATATCTGAGAGGCTGGCATTTATATCTAAACCCTCAATTTCATTTCGAGGCACCATCACATCGTCGACAGTCATTTTCTCTAAATCAAGAATACTGACCAACATCTTTTTATGGCGTTTCGGAATAAGACTACCAGCTTCCATTAATGCAATACGTAACTCTTCAGTATTAATCGCCGCATTAGAAGAATCTTCAGGTGATACACCTAATAGCCTTAAAAAACGATTAGTAATTGCATTAGTGAACCAAACTAATGGATAAAGCAGTATTAATAATGGTTTAAGTATAAAACTAGCAGGAAAAGCAATTCGTTCAGGATGTAATGCTGCAAGAGTTTTAGGGGTAACTTCTGCAAATAACAGCACAATGAGTGTTAAAGAAAAAGTGGCAATAACAATACCATTTTCTCCGTATAACTTGACGCCAATAACGGTGGCAATAGCTGATGCAAGAATATTGACAAAGTTATTACCGAGGAGGATTAAACCAATCAATCGATCCGGTCTGTCGAGTAATTGACTGGCTCTGATAGCACCGGCATGGCCTTCACTTTCTAAGTGTCGCAAACGGTAGCGATTTAGTGACATTAAGGCCGTTTCTGAACTAGAGAAAAAAGCAGAAAGTAGCAGTAATATAAATAAAATCAGAAATAATAAAGCAAGAGAGGTTGTTTCTAACATGACGAAATATGTCTTTCCTTATGCTTTCGCAATGATAAATTCGAGTACTAATTTACTACCAAAATAAGCAAGTACCAAAAATGAGAAGCCAATTAAAATCCATTTAATAGCCGTTTTTCCACGCCAACCATATTGTCTTCTACCCCATAATAAAGTGGCAAATACACACCAAGCGATGATTGATAAGACTGTTTTGTGAAGAAGGTGTTGAGCAAAGATATCTTCAATAAATAAGAAGCCAGTAAATAAGCCAATAGTTAAAAAGATAAAACCAGTGCTGATGAGCTGGAATAAGCTAGTTTCCATCGACTGTAAAGGTGGCAATTTACGGATGATTCCTGCCAAATGACGATGACGCAATTGTTGTTCTTGAATAGCTAAAACAATAGCTTGTAATGCCGCAAGGGTAAATAAACTATAGGCAGCAAGCGATAAAAGAATATGCCATTCAAGTGCAGGGTTGCTTAATACTGTTGTTTGTTCACTCGGGAGTGAAGTTTTAAGAACAAGGCTAAGTGCAACGATAGGGTAAATAACCATTCCAGGATGTGCCTTGGGTACTTTTGAACCTAAAACAAAAGCAATAAATGCCATTAACCATGTTGCCACTTCTAATGTGCTGAATAAACTTAAATCCCAACCACCCGCATTTTCCATTGTAAATGCAATATCAGCACCGTGAGCTATTAGCGCCACTAGCGTTAATATGCTTACGGGAAATAACACAGAACCTTGTTGGTCGCGTTGAACAAAATTACGAATCAAAGCCGCACTACAGCAAAGGTAGAGTAGAAAGGCTAATGAATTAGCAAGTGCCATAAGTGTTCATTCCCTTTATATGAATGATGTTCTGGTAAGTCATAGACTGAATGATAAACGATGTACTCATCATCAGACCAGTTTTTATCACTAAGCATTTTCAAGTTATTTGATCATATGAGCTATAATCATCTTTAATATAATAATTAAACCGATATAGTTCCAAGGTGAATCATGTTTGATAGTTTGAGTGAAAGACTAGGTAGTACGATACAGAAACTTCGTGGCCAAGGCCGGATTACGGAAGAAAATGTAAAGGAAACCCTGCGTGAAGTACGTATGGCATTGCTGGAAGCTGATGTTGCTTTACCTGTTGTACGAGAGTTTGTTGACAGAGTAAAAGAACGAGCATTAGGTCAAGACGTGCTCACCAGCCTAACTCCTGGCCAAGCACTCGTTAAAGTCGTTAATGATGAATTAACATCAGTCATGGGTGAGGCGAATGAATCTCTTAACCTAAATGCACAACCTCCAGCTGTTATTTTAATGGCAGGTCTACAAGGTGCTGGTAAAACAACGAGTGTTGCCAAATTAGCTCGATGGTTAAAAGAGCGTGAAAAGAAATCGGTCATGGTTGCCAGTGCCGATGTTTATCGTCCTGCAGCGATTGAACAGTTAAAAACATTGGCTAATGAAGTGGATGCACACTTTTTTCCAAGTCAATCAGATCAAGATCCAGTAGAAATTGCTAAACAGGCGGTTGCCCAAGCCAAGCTCCAATTTGTCGATGTAGTTATTATTGATACGGCCGGTCGATTGCATATTGATGATGACATGATGATCGAGATCAAACGCATTCATGAAGCCATCAATCCAATAGAAACATTATTCACTGTTGATAGTATGACTGGGCAAGATGCGGCGAATACAGCAAAAGCATTTAATGATGCTTTGCCGTTAACGGGTGTAATCTTAACTAAAACAGATGGTGATGCACGTGGTGGTGCAGCATTATCAATTCGCCAAATTACCGGTAAACCAATTAAATTTATGGGTGTCGGTGAGAAGACTGAAGCCTTAGAGCCTTTCCATCCTGATCGTGTCGTTTCCCGAATCTTAGGCATGGGTGATGTTCTATCTTTAGTTGAAGAAGCTCAACAGAAGATGGATAAAGGTGCGGCAGATAAATTAGCCAATAAACTTAAAAAAGGTAAAGGCTTTGATTTAGAAGATTTTCGTGATCAACTGCGTCAAATGGGTAATATGGGCGGCATTGGTTCGATGTTGGATAAGATGCCAGGAATGAGCAATATTCCTGCAGCAGCAAAAAATCAAGTAAATGATAAAGAGCTAGGTAAGCTTGAAGCTATTATTAATTCAATGACAGCAAAAGAACGTAAGCGTCCAGACATTATTAAAGGTTCGCGTAAAAAACGTATTGCAGCAGGTTCAGGTACACAAATTCAAGATGTGAATCGATTGCTAAAACAGTTTGCACAAATGCAAAAAATGATGAAAAAAATGAGCCAGAAGGGTGGCTTAGCTAAAATGATGCGTGGCCTAGGTGGCAAAATGCCGATGGGTGGTGGTGGACTACCTTTTTAAATAGCTTGAGATTTGTCATAAGCCGGTATAGCCTAGTCTAAAGAATATATTGTTTGTAGGGATATATCTATTTGAGGGTCTGGTATGCCAACGTCATCGATGAATACCGCGGATTATGTCCGCAGCCTAATTGAATCCAGTTTAGATCCGCTAGTCACGATTGCATCTGATGGTGCAATTACTGATGTGAATAAAGCGACAGAGCTTGTAACAGGGCTTAAACGTAAACAGCTTGTTGGCACGGATTTTTCCAGTTATTTTACTGATCCAGAATATGCTCGAGCAGGTTACCAACAAGTTTATGAACAAGGTTCAGTTCGCGATTATCCTTTAGATTTACGTCATGTTGACGGCCATACCACTCCTGTTTTATACAATGCATCCGTATACAAAAATGAACAGGGTGAAGTTGAAGGTGTATTTGCTGCTGCTCGTGATATTAGCCAACAAAAATCAGCTGAACAACAATTAAAACAAGTGGGTGAATATACTCGGAGCTTGATTGAATCGAGTTTAGACCCATTGGTTACTATCGCGCCTGATGGTGCAATTACTGATGTGAACAAAGCGACAGAAGCGGTGACAGGTCGAAGCCGAGAACAATTGGTGGGTACTGACTTCTCTAGTTATTTTACTGATCCAGAATATGCTCGAGCGGGTTATTTGCAAGTTTATGAACAAGGTTCAGTTCGTGATTATCCTTTAGATTTACGCCATAGTGATGGCCATGTAACGCCTGTTTTATACAATGCCTCAGTGTATAAAAATGAGCAGGGTGAAGTTGAAGGTGTATTTGCCGCCGCTCGTGATATTAGTCAACAAAAATCAGCCGAACAGCAGTTAAAACAGGTCGGTGAATATACACGTAGCTTGATTGAGTCGAGTTTAGATCCCCTGGTCACTATTGCGCCTGATGGTGCGATTACCGATGTGAATAAAGCGACTGAAGCCGTGACAGGTCGCAGTCGTGAACAGTTGGTTGGTACTGACTTCTCTAGTTATTTCACTGATCCAGAATATGCTCGAGCAGGTTACTTGCAAGTATATGAACAAGGTTCAGTTCGAGATTACCCTCTCGATTTACTTCATAGCGATGGCCGGGTAACCCCTGTTTTATACAATGCTTCTGTCTATAAAAATGAGCAGGGTGAAGTTGAAGGTGTGTTTGCCGCCGCTCGTGATATTAGTCAACAAAAATCAGCCGAACAGCAGTTAAAACAGGTTGGTGAATATACACGTAGCTTGATTGAATCGAGTGTAGATCCATTAGTCACAATTAGTGCTGATGGTAAAATTATGGACGTTAATGATGCTACTGAAAAAGTGACAGGTATTGATCGCGATGACCTGATTGGTAGTGACTTCTCTAATTACTTTACTGATCCAGAATATGCTCGAGCAGGTTATCAAAAAGTATTTACTGACGGATTTGTTACCGATTACCCGCTATCTATTCGTCGTCGAGATGGGCGTATTACTCATGTTTTATATAATGCTTCTGTCTATCGTGATTCATCAGGTGTTGTGCAAGGTGTGTTTGCTGCGGCACGTGACATCACGGCACAAAAAGAAGCAGAAGAGCGTATCAGTAAAATTGCCCGTTATGAATCAGCACACAGTAAGGTGCTTACAGAATTTAACTCATCTCAAGACCGCGTTGTAGTACTCACCCATTTATTGAATATATTAGCTGAAAATAATAACTATCTGATGAGTGCCTTTTATGGATTTGATGAGTGGGCGGGCACGCTCAACTGTGAAGCAACACATGGACTTAATGATAGTGTTAAAAAACAGTACAAACTAGGTGAAGGCCTAATTGGTGAATGTGCAAAAACAGACAGAAAGATTATTTTAGAAGATGTGGATAATGATGATTTTGTTGTTGATGTTGGCTTTGCCAAAATAAAACCAAAAACAGTCATCATTACACCTGTAAGTTATCAAGAAAAACGTTTAGGTGTCTTTTTGATGGTGTCACGTGAAGCATCATCATCTGATGAACTATCTTTTATTGAACGACTTTGTGTTCAGACAGGTGTTGCATTACATAACCTTAGACAATATGAAGATATGACGATCATGACTGGAAAATTACGTGATCGAAATGAAGAAATTGAACTGAAAAATAAGCAGCTTGATGAAGCAAGCAAGATGAAATCAGAGTTTCTTGCCAATATGTCACATGAGTTGCGAACACCACTTAATGCCATCTTAGGATTCTCTGAAGCGATGAGAGATAGCATGTTTGGAGACGTAAACGCCAAGCAAGAAGAGGGAATGAGTGTTATTTATGATAGTGGACAGCATTTATTAAGTTTAATTAACGATATTCTTGATTTGTCTAAAATTGAAGCAGGAAAAATGGAGTTAGATTGTACTAATTTTGATTTAAATGAAGTTGTTGACCGCTCAATTTCAATTATTAAAGAAAAAGCTAATAAACATAATATCCACCTTAATTTGGATTTTGATAGTCAAATGAGTGAAATTTCAGCTGATGAACGAAAGATTAAGCAGATATTGTTTAATTTACTGTCTAATGCAACTAAGTTCACTCCTGATAATGGAACAATTACTGTTACAACTCAATTGCGTGTCAATATGATACCAACGTGTCATGTTGAAGATAAGCGCCGCACTGACTATATTACTATTTCAGTGAAAGATACGGGGATTGGTATCGCACAGAATGATCTCACTCGTTTATTCAAGCCGTTTGAGCAGTTAGATGGTTCTTTTTCAAAAAAATACCAAGGAACAGGTTTAGGTTTGGCCATGGTAAAACGACTCACAGAGTTACATTATGGTTGTATTGAAGTTACTTCAGAGCTTGGAGAGGGAAGTGAGTTTACAGTTTGGTTGCCAGCGGATAATAAGTCTATATTAAATGAAGATGAGACTTTAGATCATTATTTGCATCAGAAGAAAAACGTTTTAATAGTCAATCATGATGACCGTGGTGCAGGAATTATGAGAACTATTTTGGAAGAAGCGGAGCTCAGTGTTTATCGGAGCTCAAATATCTCTGAGATAGATGATATGGTTAGGCAATTTGATATCGGTGCTGTTTTAGCCGAGGTGAGTGAGCGAGAACTTGATCAGATTCAGCAGTGCCAATGCTTTACTGGTACAGATAAGCCACTGCCGCTTATCTTAGTGCAAATGGGAGATATCGACTTTGCAGGAATAGCGGTTAAACCAAAAGCGATAGTGAATAAACCTGTCAGCAAAAATAGTTTATTACGTGCGGTTATTTCGGCAGGAATTCCACTTGATCAGCCATTATCAAAAGATTATTCGGTACTTATCGTTGATGATGATCCGAATTCAGTAGAGCTAATTAGTACCTATTTACAAGATGAAAATATTGATATTAAAAAAGCATATTCAGGTGAGCAAGCAATAGTACAGTTAGAGCAATCTATTCCTGATCTTATTATTCTTGATCTGATGATGCCGGGTGTAACAGGATTTGATGTCGTTGCTTATATGCAGGCAGAGCATTTACATGATGTTCCAGTAGTTATCGTCACGGCTAAAATTATTACTGAGAATGATGTGCATAAATTATCTGGAAAGGTAAACGATATTATTGAAAAATTTAATATAGACCAGCAGGGATTTGTTGGTTATATAGAAAACCTATTGAGGCAGTCTGATGACAGATAAACAAAAACATATTCTGTTAATTGAAGATAATCCCAACAATATTAAATTGATGGTGATGTTGCTTGAGCAGCAAGAGTACAAAGTAACTGTCGCAGAGGATGCTGAGTCAGGAATAGAACTGGCAAAATCAGAATATCCAGATATGGTACTGCTTGATATACAGTTACCAGAAATGGATGGTATGGAGGCATGTCGAATTCTTAGACAAGATCCTGAGCTCATTTATATTCCAATTATCGCATTGACTGCTTTTGCGATGCCGGGAGATAAAGAGAAAATTTTAGCCAGTGGCTTTGATGAATATATGGCAAAACCTTTCAACTATCGTGATTTTTTGAAATTAGTCGCGCGGTTACTCAATGATGCCTCATAATCAAACACCTAGAATTGCTGTCGTAGATGATCAGCATAGTGTAACTACATTGCTCAGCACACTATTGGAGCATGAAGGTTATGATGTTGTTACCTTTAATAGTGGTGCAGGTTTTTTAGATTACCTAAAGTCTGATCGTGTTGATATGGTGTTATTGGATATTATGATGCCAGGAATGACTGGTTATGATGTCATTAGTAGAATTAAAACAAAGATCACAGATGAATATGTTCCTATTCTTATTATTAGTGCTTTGACGGATAGAGAATCACGTTTAAAGGCACTATCACTTGGTATCGATGACTTTTTAAGTAAGCCTATCGATCGTGAGGAATTATGGCTGCGGGTTAAAAATACGATAAAAGTTAAGGCTTATCAGGATCAGCTTATTCAAGAAAAGAGGTTACTTGAATGTGCTGTTGAGCAGGACGAGAAGGATATTGAACTAAGTCATATTGAAACAATTCGAACATTAATTATTGCCTCAGAATTTCGTGATGATGAAACAGGACAGCATGTAGGGCGAATCGGTCATTATGCTAAGACATTGGCAAAACTTGCCGGAACAAAGCTTGAATATGTTGAAATACTATTTTATGCGAGTGCCCTGCATGATATTGGCAAGCTAGCGATATCAGATAGTGTACTTCAAAAGAATGGTCCATTAACAGATGAAGAGTTTGAGCAGGTCAAGCAGCACACTATAATTGGTGATCATATTCTATCTAATGCGAGTATTTCCCCTTATCTTAAATTGGGCGCTGAAGTAGCATTGACCCACCATGAGCGTTGGGATGGGACAGGTTATCCAAATGGCTTGAGTGGTAAGAATATTCCATTAGGTGGGCGAATTGTAGCAATCTGTGATGTTTATGATGCATTGAGGTCACGGAGACCTTATAAACCAGCATTAGAACATGATAAGGCTATATCAATAATGAGGCATGGTGACGGTCGCACACAGCCAAACCATTTTGATCCTGAATTATTAAGATTGTTTTTATCAAATGAACAGTTGTTTGAAAATATTTACCAGCACGATATTTCAATATTTGATCCAGGTTCATACAAAATATAATTACAGCTGAAATGATAATTTGTGTATGATCTATCAGGTTTTTGATGCGATAAATCTAAATGATTATTTTAATTGGCTAGATTTGCGCTTTATATATTTAATGGTTCAGAAATAAACAAGGCTAAATACCACTCTACGGTGCATTACAAGTAGGTAATGCAAGTTAAGCTTCCCAAAGTGTAGATATGTGCGTAAAATGCATCTGTTTTTCGATCCAGTTTTGTACAGGCAGGAATATGGTAACAATTAGACTATCTCGCGGCGGCGCTAAAAAGCGTCCTTATTACACAGTTGTAGTAACTGATTCACGTAACAAACGTGACGGTCGTTGCATCGAGCGTATTGGCTTTTTTAATCCTTTAGCGCAAGGTCAAGAAGAAGTATTACGTTTAGATCTAGATCGCGTTGCACATTGGGTTGGTGAAGGTGCGCAAACATCAGAACGTGTAGCTAAATTGATCGACCAAGCTAAAGCGGCTTAAAGCCTCTTTAGTTAATAGATAACAGAATGGAAACTTCCGAGGAATTTGTCCCGGTAGGAAAAATCTCTGGTGTCTTTGGGGTTAAAGGATGGATGAAGATATTTTCATTCACCGAACCTCGAAAGAATATATTGAGCTATTCCCCTATTTACATGTCTCGTAAGGGCGAGTGGATAGAGATGGAAGTGTCCGGTGGACGTGCTCAGGGTAAAGGTGTTGTGTTGGGCTTGGTTAATGTAACCGACCCAGATCAAGTTTTACCGCTGATTGGCTCAGAGTTAGCTATTAAGAAAAGTCAGTTAAAATCAACGGCAAAAGACGAATTTTATTGGTCTCAGTTAATTGGTTTAACTGTCATTAATTTGAAAGATGAAATACTCGGTCAGGTTGATAGCTTGCTTGAAACAGGTGCACATGATGTGTTGCTTGTGAAAGATAAACAACGTAAAACTGAACAGTTAATTCCATTTGTAATGGAAGAAGTTATTCAGCTAATTGATTTGGATAAAGGCCTTATTCAGGTTGATTGGGAATTAGATTATTGAGGAGATAGGGCTATGCGACTAGGTGTAGTGTCTTTATTTCCTCAAATGTTTGAAGCAATAACTGAGTATGGTGTAACTGGCCGTGCTGTATCGCGAGGAAAATTAGCGATAGATTATTGGAATCCACGTGATTTCACGCAGGACAAACATAAAACAGTAGATGATAGGCCGTATGGTGGCGGACCTGGAATGGTAATGAAAGTTGAACCATTACAGCAAGCGATTCAAGCTGCAAAGCAGCAGCTAGGTCAGCAAACCAAAGTGGCATATTTGTCACCGCAAGGTCGAAAATTAGACCAGCAAGGTTTGCAAGAATTGGCAACAAGAGAAGCAATGATCTTTGTTGCTGGGCGATATGAAGGTGTTGATGAACGCCTAATTGAGCAAGAGATTGATGAGGAATGGTCGATTGGTGACTATGTTCTCAGTGGTGGTGAACTTGCCGCGATGGTCATGATTGATGGCGTTGCAAGGTTGTTACCAGGTGTTTTGGGTGATGAAGAATCTGCACAACAAGATTCTTTTATGGCAGGTCTTTTAGACCATCCACATTACACAAGACCAGAACGATTGACCGATCAAGATGTACCAGCGGTACTTCTTAGTGGGGATCATGAGGCGATACGTAAGTGGCGCCTTAAACAGTCTTTAGGTAGAACGTGGTTAAGGCGGCCTGACATGTTAGTAATGGAATCATTAACTAACGAGCAGAAAGCATTATTAGAACAATTTATTGCCGACTATAGGCATGAAGAGAAGTAGGATTTAGGAGTAGAACAATGAGCAATATAGTTGAACAGCTAAACGCTGAACAAATGAGACAGGACCTTCCTGCATTTTCTTCAGGTGATACTGTTGTTGTAAAAGT
>Ga0209495_1001471_pt1 | contig 16460 bp, 16 predicted proteins | sample EN1Hudsemesocosm_FD_184629 | JGI IMG/M metagenome (GOLD analysis project Ga0209495, IMG submission 184629) | Methane-oxidizing microbial communities from mesocosms in the Hudson Canyon - EN1E Hudson Canyon (SPAdes) (version 2) | ecosystem: Environmental > Aquatic > Marine > Cold seeps | place... | reverse complement strand
AAGTCATTGGAGAGGAAGGTAATCATATCCTTAAAATTGAGTGGAATAATGTAGGATTCTATGAAGACGAATCAAACAATTACTATATGAATTTCCAATTGTGGCTCTACGAAGGAAGCGATATGATAGAAGTACATTATGGCCTTTCAAATGTGCCTGACAATGTCTTTGCCTGGGAAGAAAATGTCTGTGGTTTCTTTGCCGTGGATTTTACTACCGAAACTGGTAGTGGGTTTACACTCGAAGAAGTAAATGAAAACTATGTCTTTGGTTTTAACTATTTGGACGCAAATTGGGAACCAAATTTCTTTAAGAGTGTGCCGGAAAATGGAACAGTTTTCCGTTTTTACCCAGAATACGCTGTGGGAATTGAAGAATTAGTAACTGTTATTAACACGTACCCTAACCCAGTAAACGAAATACTGTTTATAGAAAATAGTAAACAAACTGATATTGCTTATCAAATAATGAGCCTTGACGGACGGATTTTAGATGAAGGTAATTCTGCTGATTCTAAAATTCAAATTGATATGACCAATTTCAAATCAGGCATTTACCTATTAAATTGTTTAAGTAATGGATATCACTTAAAAAAATCGTTTGTTAAACAATAATAACAAAAGCGACCCATATGGGTCGCTTTTTTTTATACTAAAGTACCCTCCCTCTACTTTTCAGACTTTATAGAAGCACTTAGAAACTCACGGTTCATCAAGGCAATATTTTCTAACGAAATTCCTTTAGGACATTGTACTTCACAGTCTCCTGTATTGGTGCAATTACCAAAGCCAAGCTCATCCATCTTCTCAACCATGTTTAAAGCACGTTCTTGTGCTTCAACTTTACCTTGCGGTAAAAGTGCAAGGTGAGAGATTTTAGCCGATGTAAACAGCATCGCTGATGAGTTTTTACAAGTAGCCACACAAGCTCCACAACCAATACAAGTTGCAGCGTCAAAGGCCTTGTCGGCATCAGCTTTAGGTACTGGTAAGGAGTTTGCATCCTGTGTATTACCCGAAGTATTTACAGAAACGTAACCACCTACCTGAATAATAGCATCAAATGCTGTACGGTCAACAACTAAATCTTTAATCACTGGAAATGCAGCAGCTCTCCAAGGCTCAATATAAATGGTGTCCCCATCTTTAAACGAACGCATGTGTAACTGACAAGTCGTAATTAAATCTTCCGGACCATGAGGCTCCCCGTTGATGTACATAGAACACATACCACAGATTCCTTCACGACAATCGTGATCGAAAGCTACAGGCTCGTCTCCTTTCTCAATAAGCTCCTCATTCAACACGTCCATCATTTCTAAGAAAGACATGTCTGGAGAAATATCAGACATCTTGTATTCCACAATACGTCCTTTGTCCTCAGCGCCATTCTGACGCCAAACTTTAAGTGTAAGATTCATCCCAGCCATTATTTGTAGCTTCTTTGTTTCAACTCAATATTTTCGAACTTCAAATCTTCTTTATGAAGCTCAGGTGTTTCGTTCTCACCTTTATATTCCCAAGCCGCAACGTAAGTGTAATCGGCATCGTTACGCATTGCTTCACCTTCGGCAGTTTGGTGTTCCTCACGGAAGTGACCACCACAAGATTCTTCACGGTTCAAGGCATCACGACACATTAAATCACCTAATTCGATGAAGTCTGCTACACGACCTGCTTTTTCCAATTCTTGGTTAAAACTGTTTTGAACTCCAGGAACTCTAACTTCTTTCCAGAACTCATCGCGGATAGCTTTAATCTCAACAATCGCCTCTTCAAGACCTTGTTTGTTACGAGCCATACCACATTTCTCCCACATTACTTTACCTAATTTCTTGTGGAAGTAATCAACCGTTTTAGAACCTTTATTATCCATAAAGAAGTCTAAACGATCTTGTACATTCTTCTCAGCCTTTTCGAATTCTGCATGCTCAGTAGAAATCGCTCCTGTACGGATATCATCTGCCAAGTAGTTAGAAATAGTATAAGGCAATACGAAGTAACCATCGGCCAAACCTTGCATTAATGCAGAAGCTCCCAAACGGTTAGCACCGTGATCAGAGAAGTTAGCCTCTCCGGCAGCAAACAAACCAGGTACGGCTGTTTGTAAGTTATAATCAACCCATACACCACCCATTGTATAGTGGATAGCAGGATATATTTTCATTGGCATTTCGTACGGATTCTCTGCGGTAATCTTCTCGTACATCTGGAATAAATTCCCATAACGAGCAGCAACACCCTCTTTTCCGAAACGAGCAATAGCATCAGCGAAGTCTAAGAATACTGCTTGACCTGTTTTGTTAACACCGAAACCAGCATCACAACGTTCTTTAGCAGCACGCGAAGCAACATCACGAGGAACCAAGTTACCGAATGCAGGGTATCTTCTTTCCAAGTAGTAATCTCTATCATCTTCAGCAATGTCTAAAGCGGTTTTTTCGCCCTTAGCAATAGCTTGAGAATCTTCTTTTTTCTTTGGCACCCAGATACGTCCATCATTACGTAAAGACTCCGACATCAAAGTTAACTTCGATTGGTGATCTCCAGTAACTGGAATACATGTTGGGTGAATTTGTACGTAACAAGAGTTAGCAAAGTGAGCACCACTCTTATATGACTTCCATGCTGCAGTAGCATTAGAACCCATTGCGTTTGTTGAAAGGAAGAATACGTTTCCGTAACCACCCGAAGCTACAACTACAGCGTGTGCTGAATGTCTTTCAACTTCGCCTGTAATCAAGTTACGCGCAATAATACCACGAGCTTTTCCGTCGATCTTTACAATCTCCATCATCTCATGACGGTTGTACATCGTTACGGTACCCTTGTTAATTTGACGACTTAAAGCTTGGTAAGCACCAATCAATAATTGTTGTCCGGTTTGACCTTTTGCGTAAAACGTACGTTGTACCTGTACACCACCAAAAGAACGGTTATCTAAAAGACCCCCGTACTCACGAGCAAAAGGAACTCCTTGAGCTACACATTGGTCGATGATATTTGCAGAAACCTCTGCCAAACGGTATACGTTAGCCTCACGCGAACGGTAGTCACCACCTTTAATCGTATCGTAAAACAAACGGTAAGTACTATCACCGTCGTTTTGGTAATTCTTAGCAGCATTGATACCCCCTTGTGCAGCAATAGAGTGCGCACGACGTGGAGAATCTTGGAAACAAAATGCTTTTACATTGAATCCCATCTCACCTAGAGAAGCAGCAGCAGCACCACCAGCCAAACCAGTCCCAACAACAATAACGTCGATGTTTCTTCTGTTTGCAGGGTTTACAAGCTTTGCATCAGCTTTGTATTTTGTCCATTTATCAGCTAAAGGACCTTCTGGAATATTGTCGACAAACTTCGTCATAGTCTTATAGTTGAATGAAATAGAAATAGATTGGGAAAGAGATGAATCCTAAAGTCATCGCCAAAGCAAATGCAGTCCCTGCTTTTTGAATCGTAGGCGTGTATTTTTTATGACGTAATCCCATAGATTGGAATGCAGACTGGAATCCGTGGCTTAAGTGCGTTCCTAAAAGAAGCATCCCAACCACATATATTGCAGAGTACCACGATTGGCTAAATGCAGCCAATACCATTTTGTACATATCTTTAATCTCAGCACCAGAACTATCAAGTGTCATAGCAACATCACCAAACTTATACCCGTACCAAAACGACTGTAAGTGGATGATCAAGAACACTAAAATAATAGATCCAGTAAGACCCATATTTCTAGAGTACCAAGTACTCTTCTTCTTGTCCATAGCATACTTTACTGGCTGTGCAGCTTTATTTGCTTTAGTCAACAAAATAGCATCGATAATATGCGTTAAGAATCCTACAACCAATACAATTTCCATTATACGGATTAGTGGGTTCGACGACATAAAACGAGTATACTCGTTAAATTGAACAGGGTCTGTAAACAAGGCTACATTACCAATAAGATGTATCAAAAGAAAACTGCAAAGGAACAAGCCTGTAATGGCCATTAAGTACTTCCTTCCCAGTGATGATGAAAACAATCCAGCGCTATTGCTCATGATGATTTCCTTTTCTAGGGTTATTTAATTATGCTTTTTAAACACGCAAATTTACTATACATCCAACAAGCACACAACCTTAAGGTTAATTAATAATGGTTCTACATAAGTTAAAGGTGGTCGATGGTGTTTGGACTTTGGACCATGGAGGGAAAAATCAAAAAAGTACTATTGCCCTGCGGGCAGATAAAACCAATTGCAATCCTGAGGTTTCTCGAAGGAGATAATTGACTTTATCTGTCCTAGCCATAACAAAGAACATTTCGACAAGCTCTATGTGACAATAATGTTATTATAACCCTAAATTTATAGTGCTCGAAATTTCTACTATTAATAGTACCACCTGAACCCTATCAACGTCCATTGGCAATCGACTACCGTCCAACGACTAAATTTTAACCTTTAACCTTTAACTTTTAACTCAGTATAAACCTATATTTGCTCTATCAAGAGAATACCTTAAAATATATTTAAGATGAAATACGAGAAAATAGACAGCCAATTATTCGTTCGCAATAGAGCGCGTTTTTGCAATGAGTTAAAAGCAAAATCACTTGCCATTTTTAACTCCAACGACATCATGCCTACCAATGCTGATGGGACCATGGAATTTCGTCAAAACAACGACATCTTCCACCTTTCTGGAGTTGATCAGGAAGAGTCTATCCTTGTTATTTTCCCAGATTCTTTTCATGCCAAACACAAAGAGATTCTATTCCTAAAAGAAACCAACGAGCATATCGCTGTTTGGGAAGGATCAAAACTTGATAAAAAACAAGCCTTCGAAACTTCGGGTATTAAAACAGTGTACTGGCTAGACCAGTTCGAAGCCGTTTTAAAAACGTTGATGAGCGAGGCTGAACACGTATATCTAAACAGCAACGAACATTTACGCGCTAACATCGAAGTAGAAACACGCGATGCACGTTTTGGGAAATGGATCCGAGAAGCCTATCCAATCCACGAATACGAACGCGGTGCACCAATCATGCATAAGATTCGTGCGATTAAAGATGCCGTAGAAATCGAGCATATCCAAAAAGCTTGCGACCTTACAGAATCAGCTTTGCGAAAAATTCTAAAGACCATCAAGCCAGGTGTGATGGAGTATGAAATTGAAGCAGATATCATTCACGAGTTCATCAGAAATCGTTCGCGTGGATTTGCCTATACCCCAATTATTGCTTCCGGAGAAAGTGCTTGCGTTTTGCATTATATCGACAATAACCAAACCTGTAAAGATGGGGATGTAATCTTAATGGATTTTGGTGCTGAATATGGGAATTACGCTTCAGACATGACACGCTGTATCCCAGTAAATGGGAAATTTACGCCTCGCCAAAAAGAAGTTTACAATGCCGTATTAAGAGTACTGAAAGCAGCAACAAAAATGTTAGTTCCAGGGAACTATCTTCACGAGTATCACATTGAGGTAGGGAAACTTATGGAAAAAGAATTGCTGGGATTAGGATTAATTTCTCAAGAAGATATTGACAAGCAAAAACCAGAATGGCCAGCCTATAAAAAATACTTTATGCACGGTACTTCGCACTATTTAGGATTAGACGTGCACGATGTAGGTTCATGGACTACTCCTATTGAAATCGGAATGGTGTTTACTTGCGAACCAGGAATTTACATCCCAGAAGAAAACTTAGGTATACGTTTGGAAAATGATGTACTCGTTACCGAAAATGGCCCTGATGACTTGATGAAAAACATTCCTTTAGAAGCCGATGAAATAGAAGCGCTAATGGCTGAATAATTTAATTGGCAGTTTTCAGTTCACAGTTAAAATGACATTCAAATTCCACAACAAAAAAGTACATTATAAAACCGAAGGTTCGGGCAAAGCTGTGGTACTACTCCATGGCTTCCTCGAAAACCTTAGCATGTGGGATGAGATCGCAGAAGAACTCTCCAAAACACATCAAGTTATTAGACTGGACTTACCAGGCTTTGGAAAATCAGATTGCATTGCAGAGACCCGTTCTATGGAACGTTATGCTGAATGCGTACTTCAATTATTACTAGAGTTACATATTGATACGTTTACTATTATCGGACACTCAATGGGTGGTTATGCAGCATTAGAGCTGTCAAAAATTTGTCCTGAAAAAATCCTTCACCTCATCCTTTTTCACTCAACGGCAAATTCCGATTCTGAGCAAAAAAAGAAGGATAGAACTCGTGCTATAAAAGCGATAAACGACAAACAAAGCATTTACCTCAAAACCGCCATTCCCTTTTTATTTCCAGAGCAATTCCAAAAATCTTGCGCCTCTCAGATTCAAAAAATGATAGCTGAAGCTGAAGCCTTGAATCCATTAGGAATAATTGAGGCTTTAAGAGGAATGCAAAATCGCTCAGACAATAATGAAACGCTAAAAAATCTGAACTGTAAAAAAACCTATATCGCCGGAACCCTTGATTCATTACTCAAAATTAAGGATTTGAGACTGGAAGCAGAACGCAATAGCGTCGACTTTTTGGAAATAAAAAATTCAGGTCATATGAGTCATTGGGAGAATACGAAATTGGCAATAGAGGAAATCCAAAAACTGTTGAGATAGTCTTCGAAGGCACGGCACATACTGACAAAAGTATAAACACAAAAAAGGGGAAGCAATTGCTTCCCCTTTTTTAATAACTAAATTCTTCCACTAAATCCCTCAATAAAATAGAAATAATATGTTTTTTGATCGATAATTAAGTCTTTAAAAAAACCACTTAAAAAAGAAATCCTAACATCTTATTTAACACAATAACAGTTAGCGTGCCAAACTTTATTTTTTGACAGATAATTTATTAATCTTTTTTCTCGTGAGCAGTCCAACCCTGTGCTGTTAAAGGGAAAACCTTAGAATCATGACTTACTAAATTTGTTCCAGAATTCTCATCAACCATATAACCGATCACTGTCATGTTCGGATTTGCCTTTATTTTATCGTAGTCTTTTTGAGCTACTGTAAAGAGCAATTCGTAATCTTCTCCACCATTCAATGCACAAGTCACTCCATTCAACTTAAACTCCTCGGCAATGGTCATTACCGTAGGGTCACATGGAATCTTTTCTTCATACACCTGCAAGCCCAATTTTGACGCTTTAGCCAAGTGCATCAACTCCGATGATAAACCATCAGAAATATCAATCATAGAAGTGGGTTTTAAATCCATCACCTTAAGCATCTTTACAATATCCAATCTAGCCTCAGGCTTCAACTGTCTTTCTAACACATACTCAGATCCATGCAAATCAGGCTGCATATTTTTATCTTCCATAAAAACTGCTTTCTCGCGCTCTAAAATCTGAAGCCCTAAATAAGCACCACCCAAATCGCCAGTCGCCACGATTAAATCTTTTTCAGACGCACCCGAACGGTATACAATATCCGCTTCTTTAGCTGCACCCATAGCAGTTACACTAATCATCAAACCAGACATAGAACTAGTAGTATCACCACCAATTAAATCTACCTTATACTGATCACAAGCCAATTTAATCCCATCATACAATTCCTCTACAGCCTCAACAGGAAAGCGATTCGACATAGCCAAAGACACCGTAATTTGTGTCGGCACTACATTCATTGCACAGATATCAGATAAGTTGACCACCACAGCCTTATAACCTAAATGCTTCAAGGGAGCGTAAGCCAAATCAAAATGCACTCCTTCTACCAATAAATCAGTTGAAACCACCTGACATAAATCGCCAACTTTTATCACCGCCGCATCGTCGCCAATACCTTTTAAAGTACTGTCGTTATACTGCTTCACGTCTTTGGTAATCTTGTCGATTAACCCAAATTCACCCAAACTTGAGATAGGTGTGAATTCTTGCTCTTTATTTTCGAATATACTCATGGGGCAAAATTACATTTTTATCCGGTTCCATTCCTTAAAAAAAGGAAATCTAAAAGAGATATATTTCGTATCTTTGCAAGCTTAAATCACCTTATTTAGAATTAGTTAAAATAAAGATTGACTAAAATATGGTTAGTGTAACTGAAACAGCAAAAAAGAAAATCTTCTCTTTACTTGAAGAAGAAGGCCTTAGAATTAACGCCTACGTAAAAGTAGGGGTTTCGAGTGGAGGCTGCTCGGGCTTATCTTATAAGCTTGACTTCACAAATGACAAGTCTGAAGACGATAAACTGATAGAAGACAATGATGTGCGCATCTTAGTCGATAAAAAAAGCCTGCTCTATTTAGCAGGAACCGTTTTAGACTTCTCAGGAGGACTAAACGGAAAAGGATTCACTTTTAATAACCCTAATGCCACAAGAACATGTGGTTGCGGAGAATCATTCGCAGTTTAAACTGCGTTTAATTGAAAGTTGAAGATTGAATGAGTAAAGTAGATAAATTTGAGGATTTAGAAGTTTGTCAGAAAAGCATCGCTTTAGCCAAAGACATCTACAAATAATCTAATCACGGAGCGCTTTCTAAAGATTATGGTATGAAAGACCAAATCCGAAGAGCTTCTTGCTCAAACTCTAACAATATTGCCGAAGGTTTCGAAAACCAAAGCAACAAACAGATGACTCAATTCCTTTACATCGCTAAAGGCTCATGTGGAGAATTGAGAAGTCAGATATATTTAATGTCCTCTTTAGACTTAATTACTAAAGAAGATCAATCTGACTTATATAACAAGTGTATTGAAATCAGTAAAATGCTTGCTGGTTTTATTAAATACTTGCAAAATTTTGAAACGAAAACAAGTTAAAATTTCAACCTAGAACTTTTAACTTTTAACTTTTAACTTTTCAATAAGTTGACAGAAGAAGATAAATTATTAGAAGAAGTAACCTCGGCCGAATACAAATACGGATTCGTTACGGATATTGATTCAGACACCATTAAAAATGGCCTGAATGAGGATGTGATTCGTTTGATTTCATCTAAGAAAAACGAACCCGAATGGTTGTTGGAATGGAGGCTGGAAGGTTTCAAAAAATTCCAAAAGATGACAGAGCCTGAATGGGCTAATGTTCATTATAACAAACCAGATCTTCAAGCAATATCTTACTACTCGGCACCAAAACCTAAGAAAAAGCTAGATAGCTTAGACGAGGTAGATCCTGAGCTATTAAAGACATTCGAAAAGTTAGGAATCTCTTTAGAGGAACAAAAGCACCTTACAGGTGTGGCTGTAGACATCGTGGTTGACTCGGTTTCTGTAGCAACTTCGTTTAAAGAAAAGCTAGGAGAGCTAGGAATCATTTTCTGTTCTATCAGCGAAGCGATTCAAGAGCATCCAGAATTAGTACGTAAATACATTGGTACAGTAGTTCCTCAAACGGATAACTTTTACGCCGCCTTAAACTCGGCTGTATTTACCGATGGATCTTTCTGCTATATTCCTAAAGGTACACGTTGCCCAATGGAGCTGTCTACCTACTTCCGTATCAACCAAGCCGGAACCGGACAATTTGAGCGTACGCTGCTTATTGCCGATGAAGGTTCGTATGTTTCGTATTTAGAAGGATGTACAGCTCCATCAAGAGATGAAAATCAATTGCACGCTGCGGTAGTTGAACTAATCGCCATGGACGAGGCAGAGATTAAATACTCTACCGTTCAAAACTGGTATCCTGGAGATAAAGAAGGTAAAGGTGGAGTTTTCAACTTCGTAACCAAAAGAGGGATTTGCCATAAAAGCGCAAAAATTTCTTGGACTCAAGTAGAAACAGGATCTGCCGTAACCTGGAAATACCCTTCCTGTATTTTAAAAGGTGATAACTCTATCGGTGAATTCTTCTCGGTAGCAGTAACGAACAATTACCAGCAAGCCGATACAGGAACGAAGATGATTCACATTGGTAAAAACACCAAGAGTACCATCATCTCTAAAGGTATTGCTGCTGGATATAGTAACAGTAGCTACCGTGGATTAGTAAAGATTATGAAAGGTGCCGAAAATGCACGTAATTTCTCTCAGTGTGACTCACTACTGATGGGAGATAAAAGTGGATCGCACACCTTCCCATATATAGAAGTAAAGAATAAATCGGCGCTCATAGAACACGAAGCAACGACCTCTAAAATCGGTGAAGATCAACTCTTCTACTGTAACCAAAGAGGGATCGGAACTGACGAAGCTATCGGACTGATTGTGAACGGATACTGTAAAGATGTACTCAACCAGCTTCCAATGGAATTTGCAGTGGAAGCGCAAAAATTACTTTCACTTTCCTTAGAAGGAAGTGTAGGTTAATACCCAAAGAAGAACAATATGCTCAAGATACAAGACCTTAAAGTTGAGATAGACGGAAAGGAAATTATTAAAGGACTCAGCTTAGAGATCAACAAAGGTGAAGTTCACGCTATAATGGGACCAAATGGTGCGGGTAAGAGTACTCTTTCTGCGGTTATCGCTGGTCGCGATGAATACGAAGTTACTGGAGGTACGATCGAATTCGATGGAAAAGACATTATGGATTTAGCTCCTGAAGAGAGAGCTCACGCTGGTGTTTTCTTATCGTTCCAATACCCTGTAGAAATTCCGGGTGTTTCGGTTACCAACTTCATCAAAACGGCCATTAACGAGAGTCGCAAGGCAAAGGGTTTAGATCCTATACCAGCAAAAGACTTATTAAAGTTGATGCGCGAGAAGCAACAATTGTTAGAAATGGACAAGCAATTTATGTCGCGTTCTATCAACGAAGGATTCTCAGGTGGTGAGAAAAAACGTAACGAGATTTTCCAAATGGCTATGCTAGATCCTAAGCTTGCTATTTTGGATGAAACAGATTCTGGATTGGATATCGATGCTTTAAGAATTGTTGCCAATGGGGTAAACAAATTGAAGAACGAAGACAATGCAGTAATGGTGATTACACACTACCAACGTCTTTTAGATCATATCATTCCTGATTTTGTTCACGTATTATACGATGGTAAAATCGTGAAGTCGGGCGACAAAAACTTGGCGCTTGAGCTAGAAGCAAAAGGATACGATTGGATTAAACAAGAGCTGGCATAAAGTTGAGTTTCGAGTTTTATTGCTGAGTTAACAGCTTAACAATAAGAACTAAACTTGCTAATTGTCAAAAACGAATGTCTGAAAGACAATTTTTAACTTTGAACTTTCAACCTTGAACTTAGAAAATAAACTCATAAACTCTTTTGAAAAGTTTGGACAAAGCTTAAATGGCTCCGAAACTGATAGATTACGCAATTTGCGCGCTAGAGGAATCGAAGTTTTTAAAAGTAAAGGCTTTCCTACAACTAAAGATGAAGAGTGGAAATATACTTCCCTCAACAAAAGCATTAAACGCGATTATGATTTCGGCGCTGAGTTCAGCCTCGACATTAAATCGGAAGACGTAGATCGCTTTTTGTGCACAGGAATAGATTCGTATAAACTCGTTTTTGTAAACGGTGTTTTTAACGCTTCTCTATCTAATATAACTACTCAGGATAAATTCTTCGTTACCAACCTGAAGGATGCCTTCGAAGGGAATTCTGAACTCTTTAACGAGTACTACGGCAAACTATCCGACACTCAGCAAAGTATGGTTGCCTTAAATACTGCCTTCGCTCAAGAAGGTGCTTTTGTATATGTAAAGGCTGGTGCAGTTGTAGATAAGCTGATCCAAATATTATACATCAACAGCGACAGCAGTCGTTCGATGATGAATCAAGCGCGTAACCTATTTGTGGTTGAAGACCGTGCTGAAGTTCAAATTTTAGAGCGTCACCAATCTTTAAGTGATGATAATGTATTTACCAATGTGGTTACAGAATCATCGGTTGGAAACGAAGCGAATTTTAAGCACTACAAGATCCAAAATGACCAGGACACTACGACTCTTGTAGATAGCACTTTCGTAAAACAAGGCGCTAAGAGTTCTGCTTTGGTTGATACATTTGCGTTTAGCGGTGAATTAACGAGAAACAATCTGCACTTTGAATTTGCTGGCGAACATGCAGAGGCGCATATGGATGCAATTACCTTATTGAAAGGTTCTAGCATTGTTGATCACCATACTTTTGTGGATCACGCTGTGCCTAATTGTAAATCGTTCCAGTTGTACAAAGGTATTTACGACGAGAAATCGAAAGGGGTGTTTAACGGAAAAGTGATGGTGCGTAAAGACGCTCAAAAAACCAATGCCTTCCAACAAAACAACAACCTTCTATTAACGGATTTTGCGAGTATCGACACGAAACCTCAATTAGAGATTTTCGCCGATGACGTAGCTTGTTCTCACGGTTGTACTATCGGTCAACTAGACGAGGAATCTCTATTCTACATGCAATCTAGAGGTATTCCTCAAAAAGAAGCCAAAGCTTTCTTGATGTTTGCCTTTGCTGGAGACACCTTTAAAAATATTACGATTCCACAGCTTAAAGAACAATTGATCAACTTAGTTGCTCGTGAGTTAAAAGTGGACTTAGAATTGAATGAAGTAGACCTTTAATGGCTTTAGATATTCAAAATATACGTGCTCAATTTCCGGCACTTCACCAAGAAGTAAATGGTCGGCCTCTAGTCTATTTCGACAATGGAGCTACCAGCCAAAAGCCACAAATGGTTATTGATGCGATTACTCATTATTACAGCAAAGAGAATAGTAATATTCACCGTGGTGTGCACTTTTTGAGTCAGCAAGCAACCTATAAATACGAAGCAGCTCGCGAAGCAGTTCGTCGTTTTATCAATGCCGGTTCTATAGAAGAAATCATCATTACTCGTGGAACTACAGAAGCCATCAACTTGGTGTCTTCCTGTCTGGCGAGATCTCTTTTTAAAACAGGAGATGAGATTATTATTTCAGCTATTGAGCATCACTCCAACATTGTTCCTTGGCAAATGGCCTGCGAACAATCGGGTGCCATTTTAAAAGTTATTCCCATATTAGATTCTGGTGAGCTCGACATGGATGCGTACCGCGATTTACTAAACGAGAAGACTAAACTAGTTGCTGTAAATCATATTTCGAACGCTTTGGGGACTATAAACCCAATCGAAGAAATGATTCCTCTAGCACATGCTAAAGGAGCTTTAGTCTTAATTGATGGCGCACAAGCCGTTCCTCATGTTAAAGTAGATGTACAAGCTTTAAATGCAGATTTCTACTGTTTCTCTGCTCATAAAATGTATGGACCTACAGGTGTGGGGATACTTTATGGAAAGAAAGACATTCTAGAAAAAATGCCTCCTTACCACGGTGGTGGAGAAATGATAAAAGAGGTGAAGTTTGAAGGTTCTACCTACAACGATTTGCCTTTTAAATTTGAAGGTGGAACACCAAATATTGCTGGTGGTATTGGTCTAGAAGCTGCAATCCGATTTATAGAGGAACTTGGTGTAGAAAACATCGCCATGCAAGAAGCTGATTTATTGGCTTATGCCACAGAAAAATTAAAAGCAGTTGGTGGTATTCGTTTTATCGGTGAAGCAAAAAATAAGGCGGGATTGGTTTCCTTCATTATGGAAGGTATTCATCATTATGATGCTGGATCAACATTAGATAAATTGGGTGTTGCCATCCGTACAGGGCACCATTGTGCACAACCTGTAATGGATCGTTTTGGGATTCCGGGAACTATGCGTGCTTCCTTTGCGGTATACAATACTAAAGAAGAAATTGACGTGTTTATTGCAGGGATTAAAAGAGTGAAACTAATGTTCGGCTAAATGACGATTCAAGAGATACAAGAAGAGATTATCGACGAATTTGATATGTTCGACGATTGGATGCAGAAATACGATTACTTGATTGAATTGAGTAAGGATGTTCCGCAGATAGAGGAAACTCACAAAGTGGATGAAAATCTCATCAAAGGTTGTCAGTCGAAAGTTTGGTTGTATGCTACTAAGGAAGACGACACCGTTCGTTTTACTGCCGATAGTGATGCCATAATCACCAAAGGTATTGTAGCCTTATTGGTGCGGGTATTCGATGGACAGAAGTGTAAAGATATACTCAAAAACGAATTACACTTTATCGATGCTATAGGACTCAAAGAACACCTGTCGATGACACGTTCAAACGGTTTGGTATCGATGATTAAACAAATGAAGTTTTACGCCTTGGCTTTTCAAGCTAAGTAGCATCCAGCTATCAGGTTTCAGCCATAAGCTAAACCTTGACGAAGACTAAGACGAAAACAAATTATTGATTGCTGAAAGCTCATTGCTGACAGCTGAAAACTATAAGAAATGATGAACGAAGACCAAATGCAAGCCTTAGGCGAGAAAGTAGTTGAAGTAATAAAAAGCATTTACGATCCGGAAATTCCAGTTGATATTTACGAACTAGGTTTAATCTACGATGTACGTGTAAGTGACGAAGGGGATATTGAAATCGATATGACCTTGACTTCTCCTTCTTGTCCTGTAGCAGAATCGATGCCTGAGGAAGTAAGAGAAAAAGTAAGTTCTCTTGACGAAGCGAAAAAAGTGGAAGTTATCATGGTTTTTGAACCTACTTGGACCAAAGATATGATGAGCGAAGAGGCGAAATTGGAATTAGGATTTTTATAGGGAAGAGGAGTTAGGTAATGGGAAATAGGTGAAATTTAATTTTACACTCAACAACATTAACCTTTAAAATATTAACTTCTATCTCAAATAGTATATCTTCTATACATTCTTAAATTCATTATCTACTTATGGACGAAATCATTAACAAAGTTGAGCAGTCGGGATTGATCACCCTTAATCTGGAGGATTATTACAACCAGGATAAGCGTGTATTCATCGACTTGAAAGATCATCTTTACGAAGGGTTTATTCTTCGTGAGCGAGACTTTCGTGGCTTTGTAAAATCTAATGATTGGTCGCAATACCAAGATTGTAATATCGCAATCGACATCACTACTGATGCCATAGTTCCGGCTTGGGCATTTATGCTCGTAGCCTCTGCCGTTTCCACTTATGCCAAAACGATAATAAAAGGTTCTCTCCAAGACCTTAACAAACACCTGTACACACTTGCTCTTCAAACAATAGACTTAACCGAATTACAAGACAAATTTGTAATCGTGAAAGGCTGTTCTAATCGCCCAGTTCCCGAATCTACTTATGTGGAATTGTGTACACTACTACAACCTGTGGTGAAGACTCTTAGCTATGGCGAGGCTTGCTCTAAGGTTCCTTTATTTAAAAGACGGTAATTATTGGTCGGTAGTGTCAGGACGGTGGTAGAATGCATCATATTCAAATCGATACATTTTCAAATTGGAGTTACACCAGTAAGGATAACGTTCATCTTTCTTTATTTTCGACAAAAATAATATATATTATTTACCGCATACTATATACATGTGTAATATCAACTATTTAACACAATAACATTAGAAAGAAATTAATCCAATACTTCAGAAAGTAATTTGAATTCTAATCGCGGAGACATCTTCTCGTATACCATACGATACACAGAATCTGTGATGGGCATATCTACTCCAAAGTCCTTATTGATTTCCTTGATACATTTAACGGCATAATATCCTTCTGCTACCATATTCATATCCATTTGAGCTGCCTTTACCGAATAGCCTTTCCCTATATAAGTTCCGAAGGTTCTGTTACGACTGAATTTAGAATAGGCGGTTACCAATAAATCGCCTAAATAGGCAGAATCTTTTATATCTCTATTGATAGGATGTACAGTATCTACAAAGCGCTTTATCTCTCGAATAGCATTGGAAATCAAAACCGAAAGGAAATTATCTCCATACCCTAATCCGTGAGCAATACCTGCAGCTACAGCAACAACATTCTTAAGTACCGCCGAATATTCAGTTCCATAAATATCATCTGAAGTAGTCGCTTTAATATACCTACACCTCAACTGCTCAGCCATAAATTCGGCAACAGTAAGGTCTTCACAAGCAACCGTTAAATAAGACAGGCGCTCTAAAGCCACCTCTTCGGCATGACAAGGACCCGTAATAACTCCAATTTGGTTTAATGGAACATTGTATTCACTTTGGATATACTCACCAACAATTTGGTTGTGTTCTGGGATAATTCCTTTTACAGCAGAGAAGAAAATCTTCTTACTCAAATCGATTTCTAATGCCGTCAGCGTAGCATGTAAAAAAGCAGAAGGAACAGCCAAAATAATCACATCCGCTTGATCGCAAATAGCTTTTAAATCGCTACTCACCTCTACTACATCAGTATTTATTCGAGCACCACTTAAGTAACGTGGATTGTGTTGCGTTTCTTTAATGTGTTGAACAGCTACTTCATTACGCATCCACCACAAAAGAGTGTCTACATTATTAGCTAAGATCTTTACGATTGCAGTTGCCCAACTACCTCCACCTATAACGGCTATTTTTTTCTCTGTACTCATCTATTTTTCTCTCAAATGAAAATCAACTTTTCCTTTTTCATCCATTAATAAAATAAAGGATTCGATAAAAGAAATGATTTGTGATTCAGCCT
>Ga0209495_1001468_pt1 | contig 16486 bp, 13 predicted proteins | sample EN1Hudsemesocosm_FD_184629 | JGI IMG/M metagenome (GOLD analysis project Ga0209495, IMG submission 184629) | Methane-oxidizing microbial communities from mesocosms in the Hudson Canyon - EN1E Hudson Canyon (SPAdes) (version 2) | ecosystem: Environmental > Aquatic > Marine > Cold seeps | place... | reverse complement strand
TAGAGTTTCTACCTTTATTCAGTAAGTAGGCAAAGAGTCCAGAAATGATGGTAATTACTACCATTGCTATTTGTAGCTCAAACTTGAGGGTGACGATAAATAGCATAATGGCAAAGCCAGCTATTACGAGGTATATACTAGAAATACCTTCTCTAAAAAGCACTAAAAATAAGGAAGCAAATACGATAGCTGAACCTGCATCGGGTTGCAACATAATTAATAAAATAGGCATTGTGATAATAGAAAGGGCTTTAATTTGAGTGACAATTTTCCTCATATTAATATTTAGCTGACTTAAGTATTTACTGAGTGCTAAAAGGGCTCCAACTTTTGCAAATTCTGAGGGTTGCATACTAAAGCTCCCTAGTGCATACCATGATTTTGCTCCACCAATTTCCTTTCCTACTACGAGTACTCCAATCAACAGGAACATCATTAGGATATAAATTAAATAGGAAAATGTTGTGTAGAATTTTCCATCTAAGATAAGGATGAGTATTATCCACACACAGGAAGTGCCAATCCAGAAGAGTTGTTTTCCGGGTTCTGCAGCCATGGTTAGTAAATCGTGGCTACCTTCTCCGTAGTTTGCGGCATATATATTTAGCCATCCGAAAAACAACATCAATCCATAGATGAGCACTAACGTCCAGTCGATATTTGCAAAGAAGCTTTTGTTATTTCTCATCGTCCTGATTCATTAAATTTCCATTCAGAATAAAAGCTTCTTGTTTGGTATTGGTAATTTGACCTGTTAGATATTTCTCGATCATTAAACTTGCAATTGGAGCAGCCCAAGTAGAACCCCAACCCCCATTTTCTACATAAACTGCAAGTGCAATTTGTGGGTTATTCTTCGGTGCAAAGGCGATGAAGATAGAATGATCTTCTCCGTGTGGATTTTCTGCAGTACCTGTTTTACCACAAATTTCTATGTTTTTAACACGAGCAGTTTTTGCGGTACCATGTTTATCTGTAAAGACTTTTTCCATTCCATCAATCACAGTTTTATAGTGTTTTTCATCTACTGTGGTATATTTAGGAATTGTATAAGTATTGTCGGAAAGGAATTCACCATCTACTTTTCTTACAATATGTGGGGTAAAATAATGCCCACGATTGGCTATCGCCGCACACATATTAGCCATTTGGATTGGCGATACTACTAGGGCGTCTTGACCAATAGAGAGTGATATTACTGTTGGTGCTTTCCATCTTCTTTTACCATACTGACGGTTGTAAAAATCAACGCTTGGAACTCTCCCTTTTCTTCCAGTATATAAATCGTTTTCAAGGAAATTCCCCAGCCCAAAACTAAGGACATGGTTTCTCCAGTTTTCGTATCCTTCGGCTGCGGTAGGATACTTTTCAATAATCCGTCTGAAGGTGTTGCAGTAATAGGCGTTACAAGATTGTGTAATAGACTCTGTCAGATTTAGAGGCGAACGATGTGCATGACACCCTATTTTCAATTTAGGGCTAAAGCGCCACCCTTCATCACATGAAAAACTTGTACCTGCATAGATAACATCTTCTTGCAGCCCAATAAGTGCATTTAATAATTTAAAGGTCGACCCTGGTGGGTATTCAGCTAATAAACTTCTATCGAACAAGGGTTTATCCTCGTCTTTATACATTCGGTTGAAGTTAGGAGAACGCGAGCGACCGATTAATAAATTGGGATCGTAATAGGGGCTACTTACTAAGGATAGTATTTCACCTGTTGCAGGTTCTATGGCTACGATAGATCCTTTTTTATTCTGCATTAATTCCTCTGCGTATTCTTGCAATTGAATGTCGATACTGAGTTCTAAATCTTTCCCATTTATGGCTAAGCTATCGAACTTACCTTCCTCAAATTTCCCTTTGGCTCGATTCCATACATCGCGGATAAGGTATTGAACACCTTGTGTACCCCTTAAATCTTTTTCATAAGAACTTTCAACGCCCGACATTCCGTAGTTGTCGTTCTTTTTATAGTAGTCGTCTTTTTTTAAAACGTAGTCAGGGACTTGACTTACATAGCCTAATATGTGCGCAGCAGATTGTTGAGGGTACTCGCGCATGGTTCTTTCTTGCAAGTAGAAGCCTGGGAATTCATACAGACGTTCTTGAAGCTGTGCCGCAGTTTGTTTTGATATTTCCTTTATAAATACTGAGGCTCTATATCGGGAGTATCTATGTGCCTTAGAAAATTGCTTATCAAAATCTTCCCTATCAATATCTATGATATTACAGAATCCTAGGGTGTCCATTTGCTTTACTTGCCTTGGTGTAACCATAAGGTCGTAGGCTCTTTGGTTGGTCACCAAGAGCTCACCATTTCTATCGTATATATAACCTCTTTCAGGGTAGAGTGTTACAGCTTTAATTACATTGTTGTCGGCAGATAATTTGTAAGAATCATCGATTACCTGAACCCAAAATAGTGTAATTAAAAGAAGGAGGGCACTTGATCCAAAGAGAAAATAAAAAAAGAGTCTACGGTCTGCGAATTTATTTCTGCTCATCTTTTATTAGAATTAGATCGCATTGATTCGATAAGTAGAATCAGTGATAAACTGATGAGAGTACTAAATAGAGCACGGCCAAATGTTTCTATAAATTCATTTAGGCGAAAGGCCTCAAGGTAAAATAAAGTAAAATGATGTACGAGACAAAGGATTCCGGAGTAGGTAAAGAATCTACCGAATCTCAATTGTTTGATACTAATAGCTTCTAGGTCTTCTCCACCTTTAATAGAAACAAGCGAAAGTATACTCGGTCGAATATAAGCTAGAAAGACTGTTGCAGCGGTGTGTATTCCGAAGCTATCTGAAAAAATATCAATGGTAAAACCCATTATAAAGCCCAAACCTAAAACCATTGCTTTTGGCATTTTTGCAGGAAGGAGCATAATGAACAGAATGTATACATAAGGGTTTAGGTAACCACTAATTTGTACATTATTCAGAAATAAAACTTGCAAAGCCACAAGGCTGAAAAAAAGTATAATTTGTTGTAGAGTTTTATTCACCTTGTTTAGATTCCAATTCTATTCTTTCTTTTTTCAATAAATCTTTAATCACGTACACGTAATCGATATTACTAAAGTCCACACTTAAATCTACTTCTATCGAATAGAAGTTTGCAGAGGCTTCTCTCTCGAATCTGTTTACGGTTCCTATTACAATTCCTTCTGGGAAGATACTTGAATAACTATTGGTCACTAGGCTGTCGCCTACAGAAACATCAACATATTTTTCTACAGAATGTAGTTGAGCAAAGTCATGTGATTTTCCATCCCAAAGCAATTCGCCAAAGTGATTTGATTTAGCGAAGCGCGTGCTGATGACCGTTTTTTTATTGAGTACAGTCATAACAGTAGCATAGTGTTCTGTTACATCTCTAATGATACCGATGATACCCTCATTTACACACACACCCATTCCATTTTCAATGCCGTGTAGAGAACCTTTATTGAGGGTGATGTAATTATTTCGTTTATTGTAGGAGTTCTTAATGACTTTGGCAGAAAGGTACTGATACTGTCCTTTTTCGTGACTATCAATTTTATATTCTGAGTTGAGGTTTCTATTTTTTAAATGGGCATTTTCCTCTGCGAGTAAGTCATTAATTTTCCTTAGAGCTAGGTAGTCTGTAGAGCTTCTGAAATTTTCTAACAATTGACCTGACCAAGCATTCGATGAGCTTGCAAAACGTGAAGCTTGGTAATAATGACTTTGAATGATCATTCCTATAGCGATAATCTCCAAAAGGATAAACACGAAAAATACGTGATGCCTAGAGAGAAATGCAAATAAGTTGCGCATGAGCTATTGGGGTTTCTACTTCATTAAGAAACTGAAAGATTCGATGTTTTTGAGCGCAATACCTGTTCCACGTACTACGGCTCTTAGTGGGTCTTCTGCAACGTAAACAGGCAATTCTGTTTTTTTAGAAATACGCTTATCTAAACCTCTAAGCATAGAACCACCACCGGCAAGGTAGATACCAGTATTGTAAATATCCGCTGCTAATTCCGGAGGTGTCATTGCTAAAGCTTGCATTACAGCATCTTCTACCTGGATGATAGATTTGTTGAGCGCTTTGGCAATTTCGTCACAAGAAACAAGAATTTGTTTTGGTTTCCCGGTCATCAAATCACGCCCTTGTACAGGGTAATCTTCAGGTGGATTTTCTAATTCTTCGAGAGCAGAACCCACATGGATTTTAATTTTCTCTGCTGTGCGTTCTCCCACATATAAATTGTGTTGTGTACGCATATAGTAGACGATGTCGCTGGTGAAAACATCACCGGCAACTTTAATAGATTTATCACATACAATACCTCCTAAGGCTAATACAGCAATTTCTGTTGTACCACCACCTATGTCGATAATCATATTTCCTTTTGGCTCTAGAACGTCAATTCCGATTCCGATAGCAGCTGCCATAGGTTCGTGAATTAAATAGACTTCTTTAGCGCCAATTTGTTCTGCTGAATCTTTTACGGCTCTTTCTTCAACTTGTGTAATTCCCGAAGGGATACAAATCACCATTCTTAATGAAGGCGAGAAGAATTTGTTGCGTAGATTAGGAATACTTCGCACCAATTCGCGAATCATCTGTTCTGATGCTCCGAAATCGGCAATAACCCCGTCTTTAAGAGGACGAATTGTTTTAATTCCGTCATGAGACTTTCCATGCATCTGTTGTGCCCTTTTACCAACTGCAATCACTTTTTCAGATTTGCGGTCGATGGCAACAATAGATGGCTGGTCTACAACAACCTTATCATTGTGTATGATAAGCGTATTTGCTGTTCCCAAGTCAATAGCTATGTCTTGTGTCATGAAGTCAAACAATCCCATGAGCTCTTTTTATTTAGGGTATTAATAAAATATATAACGAATGCTCTTTGAAGAGCATTCGTTGATAAATGGTCAATTTTAGTGTTTAAAGTGTCTCGTTCCGGTAAATACCATTGCCATTTCATTGGCGTCACAATAGTCAATAGACAATTGATCTTTGATAGATCCACCTGGTTGGATTACTGCTTTTATACCTTCATTGTCTGCAATCTCTACACAGTCAGGGAAAGGGAAGAAAGCATCAGAAGCCATTACTGCACCGTTTAAGTCAAATCCAAAAGCTTTCGCTTTTACGATGGCTTGTCTTAAAGCATCTACACGAGAAGTTTGTCCTACACCACTTGAGATTAATTGCTTGTTTTTAGCAAATATAATCGTGTTCGATTTAGTGTTTTTACAAAGTTTGGATGCGAAGGCTAAATCAGATTTTTGCTCTTCTGTAGCTAATACTTTACACACATCTTTCATGTCTGCAATTGCATCTGTTTTCGAATCTTTATCTTGTACCAATACACCGTTCAATATTGTGCGAACAGTCGTAGTAGGCAAAGCCACTTCTTTTTGTATAAGAACGACGCGATTTTTCTTAGTTTTAAACAGTTCTAAAGCAGCCTCATCGTAAGCTGGAGCGATAATCACTTCGAAGAACAATTTATGAATTTCTTCGGCAGTTTCAATATCCACTTTTCTATTAGTTATCAACACTCCACCAAAAGCAGAAACTGGGTCGGCAGCAAGTGCATCTTTCCAAGCGTCTACAAGGTTTCCGCGAGAAGCTAAACCACAAGCATTGTTGTGTTTGAGTACTGCAAAAGTAGTATCGGTAAACTCAGCCATTAAGTTAACTGCTGCATCTACATCTAAAAGGTTATTGTAGGATAATTCTTTTCCGTTTAATTTCTCAAACATATCATCCAACTTACCAAAGAAAATTCCTTCTTGATGAGGGTTCTCACCGTAACGAAGAGTTTTTGCCTCTTGGATACTTTGTTTTAGAGCTGTGATAGAACCATCGTTAAAGTAGTTAAAGATAGCCGTATCGTAGTGAGAAGAGATATTGAATGCTTTGGCAGCAAATGCTTTTCTCTGCTCTATAGTTGTAGCACCTTCTTGAGCTGTTAAGATGTCCAAAGTCTCTTGGTAATCTTCTCTTGAAGGAACGATTAATGTATCTCTAAAGTTTTTCGAAGTAGCACGAATTAAAGAAATCCCACCGATATCAATTTTCTCAATAATATCTTGTTCTGCAGCTCCTGAAGCAACTGTATCTTCAAAAGGATATAAGTCAACAATCACTAAGTCAAGCTCAGGGATTTTGTACTCTTCTAGTTGTTTCAAGTCATTCGCCTCGTGACGACGAGCCAAAATTCCACCAAATACATTTGGGTGAAGTGTTTTAACACGACCTCCTAAGATAGAAGGGTAGCTAGTTAAATCCTCAACAGGAACAACAGGTACTCCAAGATCCTCAATAAATTTTTGAGTACCTCCAGTAGAGTAAATCGTTACACCTAAGCGGTTTAATTCTTCAATGATTGGTTCTAATCGGTCTTTGTGAAAAACCGAAATCAGGGCGTTTTGAATCTTTTTCAAAGCTTTAGTTTTGAGATGCTTAATACTTCAGCAAAAGTAGAAATTCACTTTTAATAATGAGGGTTTTATTGTTAAAAGTTCAAGATTAAAAGTTTAAAGTTTAATGCTTGATAAATAGGGGTGTATCAGTAAAATATAAGTAGTTAGAGAAGTTAAGTACTTGAGGGTTTTATTGTATTCAAATCTACTTTAATTTATGTCTTACGTTTTCCGATTTACGCCTTTCAAAAAAGTCTATCTTTACCTTAGATATAGCTTATGATACTATTAAAAATATTACAGGAAAGTTTCCGTTTTTCCATTCAGGCATTAATTGGAAATAAACTCAGAACTCTTCTATCGTTATTGGGAGTTACCATTGGGATTTTTGCCATTATTTCTGTTTTTGCTGTTGTAGATTCACTTGAAAAAAACATACGAAATAGTATAGAATCCTTGGGTGAAAATGTAGTTTTTGTAACCAAGTGGCCTTGGTCTATGGGTGGCGATTACCCTTGGTGGAAATACTATCAAAGACCATTACCCACAATTCAGGAATTAACTGCTTTAGAGCAACGTTTAGAAGTGGCAGAGGCTGCAACTTTTGTTGCAGGTGCCGGAAATAAAACAGCCAAATTTGAATCGAATGATGTAGATGGAATTGGTGTAGCTGGTGTTTCTCATGGCTACCAGGATGTATACGGATTTGAACTCTCCTCTGGACGGTATTTCTCTCTTTTAGAATCTGCTACAGGAAAGCCCGTGGCGATTATTGGGTATAATATTTCAGAGGTGCTTTTTGATGGGGAAAATCCTTTGGGAAAAGTGATTAAATTTATGGGTCAAAAGGCTATTGTTATTGGTGTTTTTGATAAAGCCGGAGATAGTATCATTGGGAATAGTGATGATGATAATATTGTGATTCCTGTAAAGTTTGCGCGTAATTTTTTAAGACTGAATAGCGAGTCTACTAACCCGATGTTTATGGTGAAAGCTAAGGAAGGGGTGAGCAACGAACAATTAAAAGATGATATTACTAGAGTGATACGTTCTGTACGCCGCTTGTCTCCAAAAGCCGATGATGATTTTGCTTTAAATGAAACCAGTATTTTATCAAAAGGTATTGATATGATGTTTGGGGTAATCGATTTGGCGGGGATTATTATTGGTGGATTCTCCTTGCTTGTAGGAGGTTTTGGGATTGCCAATATTATGTTTGTTTCCGTAAAAGAGCGAACCAATATTATAGGAATTCAAAAAGCTATTGGTGCTAAGAATTACTTCATCTTATTACAGTTCTTGTTCGAAGCTATTTTACTTTGTTTGATTGGTGGAGCTTTAGGATTACTCTTAGTTTATGGAGGAACAGTTTTCGCGAACGCCTATATCGATTTTGATATTTCTTTATCTACAAGTAATATAGTTACTGGCTTATGGGTTTCTGTTTTAATCGGAATTATTTCAGGAATGATCCCTGCGGTCTCTGCTTCTAAACTAGACCCTGTGGAGGCAATTCGGTCGGGACAGTAAAATCAATTTGAAGATTTGAGAATTTAAAGACTTGAAAATGGGGCTTATCGTTTTACTATTCTATACTTTCTTTCAAAATATTGTAAGAATGTAGCTCCAGCAAATACCTACACAAATGGACTCGTATACTCACTCATAGATTTTATTACTTTTAAGTCGTAACATAGAATTGAAATTGCTCCTATCAAGCTTAAGATAGAAACGGTTAGATAAAGTTTTAGTCTTGTTTGATGTTTTAACATAGGGCTTTCAGTTTAGCTTCAATTACTTCATAAACTTTCGTCAATTCGTCCTCTGTAATACAGTAAGGAGGAAGGATGTAGATAACATTTCCAAGAGGCCTAAGCAAAACGCCTTGACTTAAAAAGTCTTGATACAATTGTTGTCTGATGGTACTTGCATAACCCGAAGAATAGGCTTTTAATTCAATTGCGATTACCGTTCCTGTCTGGCGAATGTCTTTGATTACATCGAGGGTTTTTACCTGTTCTGCAAATACTTTATGTTTAGCTGCAATATTCTTCATTGCTTCTTGACATTCTTCTTTTTCGAGTAATTCTAAACTTGCAATAGCGGCAACACAACCAATTGGGTTTCCGGTAAAAGAGTGTCCGTGTAAGAAGGCTTTTTGAATATCGTCTCCTAAAAAGGCATCGTAAATTGCTTGGGTACATGTTGTCAGAGAGAGAGGAAGAGTTCCTCCAGATAAACCTTTAGACATACAGATAAAGTCGGGTTGGGCTTCTACTTGGTTTACCGCGAAAGTAGTTCCTGTTCTCCCAAAGCCAGTCATCACCTCATCTGCAATGCATAAAACACCTGCTTCTTTACAGATTTGCATTAGTTTGTTCAATATTTCGGGCTTGTACATACGCATTCCAGCAGCACCTTGTACAAGAGGTTCAAAAATGAACGCCGCTACATCGCCTTTGGCAATTTCTCTTTTTAAACTTTCAATTGCAGCTTGTTCATCTTTAGGGAAAGGAATGTGGGCGCTTTCGAAAAGTAAATCTGTAAAGGGAGCGGAGAAAATACTTCTTGCTCCTGCCGACATGGCTCCAAAAGTTTCTCCGTGATAAGCGCCATCGAGGGCTACAAATCTGGTTTTGCTTTCTCCTTTATTTTTCCAGTATTGAACACTCATTTTAAGTGCTATTTCTACAGCAGAAGATCCATCGCCAGAGAAAAAGAATTTGGCTTGGTTAGCGGGTAAGTGCTTCGAAAGTTTTTCGCATAATTCTACTGCAGGCGTATGTGTGAAGCCTGCAAAAACAACATGTTCTAATTGTAACATCTGTTCGTAAACTTTCTCTGCAATATAAGGATGACTATGTCCGTGAAGATTTACCCACCACGATGAAATAGCATCGATATACGAATTCCCTTTATCGTCTATCAATAAGGTTCCTTCTCCTTTTGCAATCGGAAGTGCTGGTCCGGCAGTCTTCATTTGTGTGAAGGGGTGCCAGATGTATTTTTGATCTTTGTCTACTAAACTCATTTTTTTTATGCTGTGAGCTGTGAGCTGTGAGCTGTCAGCCTTCAGCGAATTGTTATCTACTCAATTGGTCACTCTGAGCATGTCGAAGAGTTGTGCCCTATCATTCGACAGACTCAGGATGGCATTCTAAATCAATGTTCCCTTTAATCCTTGTGCAATAGAATTGATGACTGATTTATTCAAGTCTTCTAATTCATCAATTCGCCCTAAGGACTCTATTCCAGTAATCCCTTTGATGATAGATTCGGTGTCTTTATTCTCGTTTCCATTGAATAGAATTCCTTTGATAGGAATGTTTCTTTGTTTCAATAGCTCTATGCTCATTAAGGTATGGTTGATACTTCCTAAGTAGTGACGTGAGACTAAAATAACTTCACATTTTAGGTTTACTATAAGATCGAGAATTGTGTCTATTTTATTCAATGGAACGAGTAAGCCTCCAGCACCTTCAATCACTAAATGATTATCTGTCTTGGGTGTTTCTATGGAAGAAATATCTATTTCTACTTCATCTCTTTCTGCAGCCGCGTGTGGCGACATTGGATGGTTTAGGCGATACGCTTCGGGGTGAAATTTAGAACTGTTATTATCTATTAGCGACTGAACTTTCATGCTATCGCTAGAATCCAATTCTCCTGCTTGTACAGGTTTCCAATAATCGGCTTCTAAAGCTTGAGTAATAATAGCCGAAGCAATGGTTTTGCCAACTTCAGTTCCTATGCCTGTTATAAAGTATGTTCGTTTCATTTTATGAGTTCTTCTAAGCTTTCTACACAAGATTTTATTTCTTCTAGGGTATTGAAGCTGTGTACACAAATTCTAATTCTTTCTTTGCCTTCCTCTACCGTTGGATGTAGTATAGCTCTGATGTCGAATCCTCGCAACTGTAGTTCGTTTTCTACTGTCTTTACAGCCTTATTTCCAGGAAGCAATATGCATTGAATTGGACTCGTATTTTGAATCAATTTGGACTTTAAATCATCAGAGAGTAAGCTATGAAATAATTGAATATTACTTTGTAATATATCTCTCTCTAGAGTAGAATTCCCAAGTTGATTATAAGCACTCTCGATAGCGTTTAAATTATGTTCTGAAAGTGCAGTTGTATAAATAAATGAGCGCGCAAAATTGATAAGAAATTGTTTGAGGTTTTCTGAGCCTAAGATAATAGCCCCATGGCAGCCCAACGCTTTCCCGAATGTATGTACCCGCGCAAACAATTTAGATTCTAAATTTAAACTTTGCGCTAATCCTTCGCCATTTCCACCTACAATTCCTGTTGCATGAGCTTCGTCGAGTATGATTTGTGCATTGTATTTTTCGCAAACAGCAACAATTTTCTCTAAGGGAGCTTCGTAACCATCCATAGAATAGATTGATTCTATAGCGACTAAAATTGTCCCGCTTGCTTGTTGAAGTTTCTTCTCTAAAGCATGAATATCATTGTGCTCAAAAGCAAAAGACCTTGCATTAGATAGTCGAATCCCATCGCGTATACTCGCATGAATATACTGATCGTAGATGATGGTGTCGCCTTTGTCTGCAATACACGAAAATAAGCCCAAGTTAGCATCGTAGCCAGAGTTAAAAATCAGTCCAGATTCTGCATTGTGAAAGTTTGAAATCTGACTCTCTAAAAGATCAAATTGAGAAGAATTACCGCTGATTAAACGAGAGCCTGTAGCCCCTTGTTTGTTCGATTCTTTAACCTTTAGATTTCTCGAAAACCCTAAGTAATCATTGGAGCAAAAATCAATTAGATTTTCGCTCGACTGCAATGCTCTCAAACTATTTGTTTGTTTACGAGCAGTTAGTTTATCGAGCAGTTTACTCTCTATGTTGAGTGTTTTAGGCATGGGGTAAAGATAGGAAAGGAATTTAATCGATAATGAATAAATAGTGAATTGTACTATTGGCATGTGGATTGGTTATATTTACCGAACACCTAATTACAGAAACAGATTTATCATGACATTAGAAGGTTATCTTACTATACTCATTACCATTTTATTTATCATTAATTTTTTAAAAAACCGAAGCGATTCTACTATTAAGAACGAATGGAGTAAGCGTGATTTACTAGACTCATTCGTTTTGTTTATATCGATTTTTGGATTCGTTTTTTATTGTTCAAAAATCATTATTGCCCTTGTAATTGTGAATGCAATTGTATGGATGGCTTTCCATAGTTTTATGAAGTCCATAGGGTATTATATACTGTCTTGGCTAACAATCATAATTTACGGGCTCTATTTGTACGCAACGCATTCTAATTTTGATGCTATTGCAGCAGAAGAGGTTTGGGTACTCACCTTGTTTGTTGGTGCTGGAGCATTTTTAATGGTCTTGATTTACGAGGCTGTTGGTAGGTTTTCAAAATGGATAGCTTCTCTTTTATCTTCTTTAATCGGATTAGCTTTTATAATTCCGCCTTTCGTTTTTGTCTTATACAACAAAGCATTTCATCTTCCAATGAATGTTTCGCAGCTTAATGCTATTTATCAGAGTAATCTTAGAGAGGCTTATGAATTTGCTACTATGTTTGCTTCAGTTTTTCAGCTATCATTGATTCCTATCATTATTTTGGGTTTAATTTTAGTCTTGTTTTACCAAGGTTATCTATCTAAATTTAATTTGAAATCTAGTGTTTATTCGAAAATGGTAGTTTTCTTGCTAGTAGTTGTAAATCTTAATTTGATTGAGCGTTTGGCTTTGCCTAGTCTGATCATCAACACTAAAGAGGTGTATGCCCAAGAGCTCGAAAAGTTTAGAAAAGAACTTAATAAACGCAAAGTTGGAGATGTAAGTTTTGAGGCTACCAAAGAAGAAGGCAAGGAGCTTTATGTAGTAATTGTAGGAGAGTCATTGAATAAGAATCATATGAGTCTTTATGGTTATCATCGCAATACGACTCCTTTGTTAGATAGTATTAATAATGATGGTGGTCTTGTTAAATATGATAATGCGTTTTCAAATCACACTCATACTATTCCAGTTTTAACACAAGCTTTAACCACTGCTAATCAGTTAAACGGGGATGCGTATTTTACGTCGGTATCAATTTTGGATGTCATGGAAGTGGCAGATTTTGATACCTATTGGATAAGTAATCAAGTGAGTTACGGCGAATGGGATAACCCGATTTCTGTTTTAGCTGATAGGGCGGATACAAGAATAAATATTAACACGAATGTCGGTATGGTTACACAAACTAATTATTTAGATGAGAGATTGGTTGAGGAATTAAGCAAAATTGTAGATGCTGGAATTGATCAGAATACGGTCGTGTTTTTACATATGATGGGAAATCATGGAGCCTATAAAAATAGATACCCTAAAAACTTTAATTCGTACAGCGGTAAATTACCTAAGGGGCTTTTTGGTGAAAATAATTATTGGGCTAAAAATGTAAATGAGTATGATAATAGTGTGGTTTACCAAGATCAGTTGGTAAGTGATGTTATAAGTGTTGTAAATGAATTTAAAGGTATATCTGCATGTTTGTATTTCTCAGACCATTCTGAAGATGTATTTGCCAATAAGGGACATAATGCTAGTGGTTTTACTTTTGCTATGACACAAACACCGTTGTTTGCGTGGTTTTCCGAGGCCTACAAATCTAACTATACTTCAGCATACGAACATTTCAACTCGAATAAAGAGTCCTTATTTTCGAATGATTTCATCTATGAATTACTTGTCGATTTTGTAGGTATCCGCACGAATCATTACGATTCAGAACGCAGTTTAATGAGTAGTGATTATCAATTAGACGATAGTGAGTGTTTTACGCTTCATGGTAAGTTGGGGTATTCTGATTCTAAAAACACTTTTTATCATCAGAAGAAAAATTTAGCTATTATCGATAGCCTAGACTTAAAGTCAAAAATTTATCCTCACCGTGTAAACACTATTGGTAAGCTATGCGAAACGATGTATTCTGGCTGTAACGGTATTGAGCTTGATGTGATCTTTAAACAACAAGGGGGATTATCTTATTTTGAAATTGGTCATGATAATGGAGCACTTTCAGAAATCAGATTAGAGGATTTCTTGATTAAAATTGGCGATCAACCAATGAAGAATATTTGGTTAGATATTAAAAACTTAGACGAAAGTAATTTGTTAGCATTAGAGCAGAGGTTAGTCGATTTAGATGCGCTGTATTCTATTAAACATAATACAATCGTTGAAACGACTTCTAATACAGGTAGTTTTTCGCGTTTAGAAGACTTAGGTTTTCATACTTCATTCTACATCCCAACGAGCCTTAGGGATAGTGGTACCTCTAAGTTTAAAGCTAAGGCTATTCAAATTGCTGAACAGGTAAGAACGCAAAAAGTCAGTGCTGTATCTTTTGATGCTTCACTTTATCCATTTGTAAAAAACTATTTAGAGGCACATCTTGATAAGAGTATAGTTTATCATACTTGGGATATAAAGCTGAAACTTAAAGATCCCTCTTTTTGGAAGGAGATGTCTTCTAAAGAATATTTGACTGACAATCGAGTGAAGTCTATATTGGTGAAATTCCACTCTTCATTCGAATTATAAATCTTAGGCACAAAAAAAGAGTCCCGAAACTTCGGGACTCTTTAATGTGTAAATCGAAAAAGTTTAGTCAGCTAAAACGATAATTTTATTGTTTTGCATTTCGATAACGCCACCATTAATCTCGAAAGATTCTTTTTGACCTTTATCTATAGCGATTGAAATTTCTCCAGCCGTTAGTGTAGAAATAATCGGCGCGTGATCATTCAATATCTCAAAGCGACCATTTGTTCCTGGAAGTTCAATAGAAAGAACTTCTCCTTTAAATAGTTTCGCGTCAGGTGTGATAATTTCTACTAGCATATCTCGGCGTATTAAGCTTTAGCTTCAGCTAAAATTTTCTCACCTTTTTCGATAGCTTCATCAATAGAACCTACTAAGTTAAAGGCCGCTTCAGGTAAGTGATCTAATTTACCATCAAGAATCATATTGAATCCTTTGATTGTATCTTCGATACTTACATAAACACCAACTAAACCAGTAAATTGCTCAGCTACGTGGAAAGGTTGAGATAAGAAACGTTGCACACGACGAGCGCGGTGAACGGCTTGTTTATCTTCTTCAGATAATTCGTCCAATCCTAAGATGGCGATAATATCTTGAAGTTCTTTATAGCGTTGTAGAATCTCTTTTACGTTTTGTGCACAAGTATAGTGCTCGTCACCCAATACTTCTGGGTTAAGAATACGAGAAGTAGAATCTAATGGATCTACCGCAGGGTAAATACCTAACTCGGCAATTTTACGAGACAATACTGTAGTTGCATCCAAGTGAGCGAAAGTTGTCGCTGGAGCAGGGTCAGTAAGGTCATCGGCAGGCACATATACTGCTTGTACCGAAGTAATAGATCCGTTTTTAGTAGAAGTAATACGTTCTTGCATTTGTCCCATTTCGGTAGCCAATGTTGGTTGGTAACCTACGGCAGAAGGCATACGACCTAATAAGGCAGATACTTCAGAACCGGCTTGAGTGAAACGGAAAATGTTATCGATAAAGAATAAGATATCACGTCCAGCACCATCGCCTTCACCATCACGGTAATATTCAGCTAAAGTTAATCCTGAAAGTGCAACACGAGCACGCGATCCTGGAGATTCGTTCATCTGACCGAATACCAAAGTAGCTTGAGAATTAATTAATTCTTTGTGATCTACTTTCGTAAGATCCCAACCACCTTTTTCCATGTCCTTTTCAAACTCTTTACCGTATTTGATTACGCCAGATTCAATCATCTCACGTAGTAAATCGTTACCCTCACGAGTACGCTCACCAACACCAGCAAATACAGAAATACCATCGTGACCTTTGGCAATGTTATTAATCAACTCCATGATCAATACAGTTTTACCAACACCGGCACCACCGAAAAGACCAATTTTACCACCTTTAGAATAAGGTTCAACTAAGTCAATTACTTTAATACCTGTAAGTAAAATTTCAGAAGAAGTTGATAAGTCTTCGAATCTTGGAGCATCACGGTGAATTGGGTAGCCACCTTCTTTACTCAGTTGCTTAATACCGTCAATCGCGTCACCAACAACGTTAAATAAACGGCCTTTAATCTCTTCACCAACCGGCATAAGGATAGGAGCTCCAGTTGAAACAACTTCATTTCCTCTGCTTAATCCATCAGTAGAATCCATTGAGATCGCACGAATTGTGTTTTCTCCAATGTGTTGTTGACATTCAAGGATTACCTTTTGACCATTTTCTCTAGTAATTTCTAGAGAATCATAGATGTTAGGTAGTTGAGCATCTTTACTGTCGAATTTAACGTCGACTACTGGCCCAATTACTTGGGCGATTTTTCCGATATTTTTTGACATCGTAAAATATATTTTGTTGAAACTGAATTGTCCTCGTTTTACGGGCGCAAATTTACTGATTTTTATTTAATTAGATAATGGCTGCCACCTTTTTTATTTTGCTAATTTTGAATGCGCTTTAAAATTTGGCCTTATAGCTTGTTTTAAGAAAGACAATAATATCTTTAGATTTCCATTTGTGAAAATATATCATAGCATAGAAGAGTTTCAGAAGATTAAAAATGCTGTTGTTACAACAGGGACTTTTGATGGAGTTCATATTGGTCATTTAAAAATCATAAATCGGCTAAGAGAGATAGCAAAAGATGTAAAAGGGGAGACGGTATTGTTGACCTTTTTTCCACATCCTCGTATGGTTTTGTTTTCCGATAATGACTTGAAGCTCATCAGTACAAAGAATGAAAAGATTTCACTGCTTGAGCAAGCGGGTATAGATCATCTAATTATACATCCATTTTCAAGAGAATTTTCACGTCTATCTTCAGTAGAGTTTGTGCGCGATGTTTTGGTTAATAAAATTGGAACCTCAAGATTAGTGATCGGTTACAATCATCACTTCGGGCGTAATCGAGAAGGTAGTTTTGAGCATTTAAAAGAATACGGTCCGATGTACGGTTTTCAGGTTGAAGAGATTTGCGCTCAGGATATTGATG